>Ga0208283_10129_pt1 | contig 41725 bp, 42 predicted proteins | sample AntRauMetaRauer1_FD_184785 | JGI IMG/M metagenome (GOLD analysis project Ga0208283, IMG submission 184785) | Saline lake microbial communities from Rauer Lake, Antarctica, in enrichment culture - Antartic Rauer Lake 1 Metagenome Rauer1 (SPAdes)... ...
GTCGGTCCTTTGGCCTGAGCATGGGACTGGTGATGCAGTTTCCCGAGCAAGTCAGGAATCGAAGCGAGCGCGCCTACAACGAGGTCCTCAACAACATCAAGACGAAGCTCATCGGGAACATCTCCATTGAGCGCGACCTCGCCGAGTCACTGGCCCACGAGGACCTGAGTCCGACTGACCTTCGGAATCGGATCAACACGCTCCCTAGCGGGGAGTGGATTGCACAACTCCCGAGTCCGTCATTCGGGGAGACGGGGCCAGCCCCGTTCTCTGTGAAGCCACTCCCGATAGCAGCTGGCCATCCAGAGAGCGACGAGCCGCTCTCTGCCGAACAGGAGGACCACTTCGAGACCGTGGCCCTCCCCCGACTGTCGGAGCGTACACAGACCCAGTACGGGCTTGCTGAGGCCACTAGCGAATCAGAGGCCGGGAACACCGATGGATGGGGAAGTAGACCGACGGATGAACGGTCGACATCCACAGAATCGGCTAGCTCTGTGGACACGACGCAGTCGTCGTTCATCGGACAGGCAACCAGTGGTTCAGCAGCCGACGAGGAGAACGAAGGAAAAGAAGGAAACGAAGGGGAAGACAGGGACACTACCAACCCGCTCTTTGGATATCCTGAGTCAACTGAGTTGGGAGAACCAGTCGGTGAAGAGGAGGAGACAACTGTCGACGAAAACGAGTCGTCGCCAGTACAGGCAGGTGGCGTGGCCGTCCCGGATGACGAGCTTCGACGGCGCGGGCTTACTCACGACGACATCCGCTTCCTGACCCGCATCCTCGACGTGATGAATGGTGACGCACCGAATCATGGACTCTTGGATTCAATGAGTGCGTTCAAGAACGACTTTGACGACCTAGACGTGCAACGGCTCGTCGATCAAGACCTGCTGGAGGAAGGACGAGCGTGCGGTCGGAAGTACTACACCGTACTCCCGGCAGGACGAGAACTGCTCGGTCAGAAGCTCAAGGTCGGCCCTGGTCAGGGAGATGTCGGCGAGAAGACGCCGCACAAGGTCGGTGTGAAGCTGCTCGAACTGTGGTTAGACTCCCGCGACGACGTCGCACAGGTCGAGCCGTACTACGAGTACGATGAAGAGACGGTGTTCGACGTAGCCGGCCTCGATGCTGACGGGGAACTCGTGTGGGTCGGTGAAGCCGAACTCGCGAGTAACAACAAACACGCGCCGGTCGACGACTACGACAAGCAGAGTGCGGTGGATGCAAACGCTGTCTGGGCGTTCAACAGACGCGAGACAGCCGTCGAGGTGCTGGACTATCTCTCAGAGGCCGATCGAATAGAGAGCAGTGTGAGTGGGCGTGCAGCCCGGTCGTTCTCGGACATTCGAGAGGCCGTTGAATCGTTCGACGCAGCTGGGCTGACGACGATTCGGAGCTTCAACAAACTCGATCAGGAGTTGAACACATGACGTGGCGTCACGCAACTCGCGAGGAGATCTACAGGTACTACACGGAGGAGTTCCCCTCGTACGTCGACGAGCTCCCGTCGTTCATCACAGCGAAGGGACCGAAACAATACGCACTCGCGTTTCGGGAACCCCACCCGGTACGGAAAGACGGAGTCCCAGACAAGGACTTCATTCGGCGAGATACGTGGCAGACGAACACCTCCGGTGAGCGGACCACGGCAGCGTTTCAGGAGTTCGACGACGTCCTCGAGTTCATCCGGCATCCAGCACGGAATGATCCACTCGGTCGGAGTAACTTCGCGCTCGCAGATCCCGACCTGCTTGACAAACTAGACCCGTGTCCTGATGCAGTCTACTACGCGCTGGATCACTGGGAGCGGCCCTGGGTCCTCCTCGTCGACATCGACGCGAAAGATATCGCCAGGAACCGAGCAGCGGATACGGTCTCGGAGGACGTCGACGATCGGGACGACGATGCGCTCCTCAACGCCGCAGGAATCCTCGACGCCGCTCCCGAGGGATATCCGTATGCCTTTGAGGATATCGAACGGGCCATCAAGTACGGCTTCGAGGTACGAGATATTTTCGAGGACGACTTCAACGCCCAGGAGACGATGGTGGTGTACAGCGGCCAGGGCGTTCACGTCTACCTCCTCGATACGGACCCCGCTCATCGGTACGACGCTAAGAGTCGAGAAGTGCTGAACGACCTTCTGCAAGACACCTACGAGATCCCCATCGACCCAGTGGTTACAGCCGACCGTCGTCGAGTCGCCCGACTACCCTACTCGTTGCACGCTGACGTCTGTAGCATCGTCCTGCCAATTGAGAGCCAGACCTTCGATGTACAATCTGCGACACCGGAGGTGCTCGAGAGATGACCCAGTCGACTCCTGTTGAGGACGAGCGTACCGCCTATCGCGTTGCGACGCTCCCGCTCGAATACGGCACGACCCGCATCAACCAGCTGTTCACACGGGGCTACAATCGATACATCGTCGACGGCGAAGACCAACCGGAAGATTTGCTGAACGACCTCGAGCGGTTCGGGACAGCGGCGTTCAAAGAAGACGTCAGGGCCAATGCCGCAGAGGAACCCTTCGTCGATGAGCCCGGAACGCTCGCCGTCCTCGCGACGTTGAGTGCGATCTGCGTCAAAGCACACCCGAAGTTCGAACACGTCCCACCACGAAAGGTGCAGGTCCTCTACGATATTCGCGAGCTCTATGTCAACAACCTCGCGTCCCTCCTTCGAGAATTCGGTGACGGGGGTCTTCAACAGGATATCGCAGAAGTGCTATACGCGAAAGGCCCCGGAGAGGATGGTCCGCACCCTGGTCGCGTTTGTACAGGGATCAAGGAAATGCCCGAGTTTGGTGAGGGGTTGTATCTCGAAATCCCGATGGCTGCGGCGTCGAGGGACTGTCTCGTTCACGCCGACCCCGAGCCAGGAGAGACCGGAGAACTGCTCACTCGCATCAAGGACAACTGCCTCTACGTACCGGTCGGTGATTTCGACACGAAGTATCGCGAGTACGCCAGACGTGCGTTCAAGAAACTCCTGCGAGCCCAGGACGAGAATCTCTCAGAAGACCAGGTGACGTGGCTGAGCACGAATGAGTCGGCCATCACAGAGCGCATCGACCGCTTCATCGAGACGGGACACCACGAACGAATCTGGCGAGATTGGAATCCCGGTGAGCGGACCATCCGTGTGCTCCGGGACGCGATTCGAGACGTTCCAGATGAGGTCGTCTCACTGGGGGAGTTCCACTCGGCGAAGGAGCTGTTTGAAGCAGTAGAGACATACGACCCAGAAGCGGACTGGAAGCGAGACGTGTGTAATCGTATCTCCAGTCCTCGGAGTCTTGGGAATCTCCTTGCATCTCAACGCGACCACCGGAATCTCACTATCCGACAGCACGGAAATACGAACCACTACCGGATTCAGGAGTCTTCGCGTGGCGTCCAGCCTCTTGATGTTGAGTCGATCGAAGATCTGTTCGAACTCCCCTGTATGGCGAACATGGCCGAACGCCTCTACGAAAAGAAGCCAGTCCGAAAGGATCTGTACAGCTTTGCTCGGATGGTGATGTGGCTGCCCCAGTACCAGGACAGTGACCTCGAGACAATTGTCGCAGACCTCAAGGATATCTTCTCACGGTGGCCGTGGTACGACGAGCAGGTCACCGACTACCAGATTCGTTACGAGTTCTCGAATACGATTGGTGGCGACACCCCGCTTCCGATGAATTGCGACAACGACGATATGCAGCGGTACTGCATCGGGAAGGAGCAGTGTCCATACTCCATCTGGGGAAGTCTCCCCTTCCCTGATGAGATGTACGATCGGGTGGATGAGGCCGGGGCTACGGGAGAAGAGTTCTAGCTTTGAGCATCGGTACTCTCGTCTAGAGTGAGGTATCTCTGGCGCGCAGGTTGGCAATCAGTTGAAGGAGAGTTCTCGTCCACCTCCTGTGTCTCTATTTTGGCGAAAAGGGGGGTAGTGACCCCTCACTTCTCGAATGCCTCCACATAGGCATCTTCGCCAAGCAGCAGCTGAATCTCGTCGAAGCGTTCATAGGGATGATCGAAACCGTTCATCTTGTACCGGGTACCCTTTTCGAGCTTGATATCAGGGTCATACACCACGAACGGTCGTACATCGTCGCCCGACAGCGATCCGTCGCGAAGCAGTCCTTTCTGGTAGGGTTTGTGGCTAGCCAGGTCCTGAATGTGGGTCACCGTTGCGATGACGAACACGTTGTCACCGGAGCCGTTCATCTCGTTGAGCCGTGTCCGGCCCTGTCGAACTGCCATCAGAACCACCCTCCACTGACAGTTATCTTCCCGTCGACCGGGTCATCACAGCGGGGGCAGGCATCGTGCTCAAACAGATCCACCAGACACCCACACTCACACGGTCGCATACTCGTCGTGTCCATCCGGTCGTGATCCGCATACAGCACGGTCACCACTTGCCACCCCTTCACAACCAGCAGCATGTCGTACTCAGCGTGGTAGAACGCCGTATCACCGTCAACCAGCGAATCCACCTCAAAGGTATCGTGGATCGCGGCCGCCAGTGGTTCAGGTTCGTCGACGCGGACTCGCTTTTCCCACTGCTCAGCAGCGTGGTTCGTAATCGTCGGTAGGCAGTGCTCGAAGGTCAGGTTCTTCGTACTCATGATAATCTAGCTCCGATGCTTCGTTCGTCGACTGGGCAGCGTTGCCACTCACCAGTAGACGAACAGCGCATCAATCTCGAGGGGGAAGTCGGCCCTCAAACCCCAACTCAATACGCGCTACTAATCGCTCTTCTGGAGCACTATTGACGCGCTATGGGGGGTTCCCAGCGGGAACGTAATTCCCTGAAACGAGTAAGAGTCTACATCTCCGCTATGGCTCAAAGCCCAAAGGGGTTGAACGCGGGTGCGAACTCGCGCACGATACTATTCGCTAAGCGAAGGAGCATCGCTTCGAATTGCAATGGAGCCCAGTCTCGTCGCCGAATGGCGACAAAGCTCTCAGAGCAGTCGAAAACGCTCCGAACCTAATGGTTCGATGCAGTCGTAGGGTCTGAGCCGGCCAAAGGCCGTCACCGACCGTCTCCCTCACGTGATGGTATTGTTGCTGAAGAAGTTATAAAAGATAATAATTCTATAAGTTATGAATATGTGACTTGATGATTTTGAGGGGTGAAATGAGGTAATCTCGGTGCCTTGCAGGTATATTAAAGAGCGGTGACACGGAACGCTGTAGCAGATGCGTCGGGTGGTGCGGGTTCCGAAACTGGACGACGAGGAGGCGGCTTATCGAGATGAATCCATGGCGCACAGCCAGCAGGCTTTGGAGGTGAACGATGAGCACCCGCCACTTGATTATCGGTCATCAGACGCGCCAGATGACGCTGCTGCACATCTTCCTGCGGCATGGGACGTCGATCTCAGTCCGTGGTCAGTTGGCTACGAGCCGATTGGTGCAACATCAATCGGAGTCGAAGCGGAGCGAAAGAAGGCCAGTCGGTTCGCTCGATTCAAAGTTCCTGAGACACGACTCGCACTGCATCAAGAGGGGCGACACCCATCAGATGGAAACCAAGCATCCCGGTTAGCGACAATTGACAAGAAGCGGATTACGCAGGCATACTGTAATCAGTTGGACATTCCGCGACACCTGCAAGCGGATGCAGTTCGTGGAATCTTACTATTAGATCTCACGGTATTCGGCAACCAGAAGCGAATTGAGGGGATTGCACTGCTGGTAATTGAACTGATAGTCGACTACGAGCGCCGATATCGACGACGAGACGCAGAGGCTAGTCGGATGGCTGAAAATCCCAGATTCAAGTATCTCATTCGAGCGGCTGGCCTCGTCCCTGGGAAGGTAAAGCTCGGTCGGAAAGTGAAATCTGAACTCATAGAGAAAGACTTCTTTGAACCCGGTGCACCGGGGCTATCCCCACGGACAGCTGTAGGGCACGACAACCGATAGTACGACGAAAACCAGAGTCCACTACTACGAGGATTTTCAAGTCAGCACCATTTCTCATAATACCCCTGTTTAGGATTTCAGCAACGGCTCCGACCCTAGCCCCCACAGAAACCCACCATATTCCCTGCATTTCTCTGAGAGAAGTGCGCAACTTTGTCTAAAAACCCGTCATGCACTTTTCAGGGCTCATATCGTATGATTTCGGGAGTAACGGGGAGATCATCTGCAGAAGCACCAAACGAGCCATCAGTTACCTTGGCTTGATGCTGCCCAAGCCTACCCCCGATAGAACATCAATACGATCGAATTCGAGGGTTTCACCACGTCGTCAAGCACAATTCTCACCAATCAACGTATTTTGTGCTTCGTCGAGGACCCTATCACCGCCTGAAAACTGCCCGACGCCACTGTAAGCCAATCTGGACTCGTGATATTTCTCTCTGTACCTCCAGAATTATCCAAAGGAAGGCTAGGGTACACCGGTGCAAACGCCGCTGGCTCTCTCCGGCCGAGGGGCCATCAAACGACGAGCGTCTCTAGCCGGTATATCAGAAATCACTCACAGAATGGTGATGCGATTCGCGGTGGAGTTTGTCGCCCCCGAGAGGGGCGAGGGGGCCGTCGTAGGCGCCCGCTCGACAACCATGTCTTCAGGACACGAGCAACAGCGATCACGACTCTCTGGCGAGCAAATTGAACAGCCAAGCAAAGAACCGTGGGCAGATCTCGAGCTGACGCTCCCGCACAACAGAAGTCCGACTAGCATCGTCTCTTTTGTCGAGTGCGCGCTCGTCGAACTCACCCACGAAGAGGTCGGTGCCGAGTTCGTCTCGACGAGCGTTGCGGGAGTGAAGCGGACGCAGTTCATCGCCGTCGACGACGTCGGCCAGCGATTCCAGAAGCGGTATTTCGACGAACGTCTCGGCTGGCACGAAACAACAGTCAGCCGTGAAGCGGTTCGCGACGAACTGGTCAACCGACTCTCGCAGTCGTCCTCGGATCGAACCAACGAGATGCCGAACGCTGACTCAGATACGTTCCGTGTGAAGCCCGTTCATCAGTTCTGAACCCGCCACGAGTTAACCAACACAGAACCGTAATTCTTCGCAGCGTTGGTTAAGTGCGGAGTAGGGAGCAGTCTTTACGCGCCTGAGAGGGTGAGGCGCGTCAATACGCGCCAACGTGATTCCCATGTCCGGTACAGACGCACTCGACGATGCATCAGCCGACAACGAACGGTTTGAAGCGGAACTCGTCGCACAGGATCAAGATGCCGCCCGCGTCGCAGTAGCAGATATTGACGACGGGAGGGCCCATGCTCTCGTCAATGACCTCGTCGACGACGACGTCGTCACTTCCATTCCCGACGAACAGGTCCTCGTCCACGAGCCAAGCGACGAAGCATTTGACTCGATTCTCCAACTCGCAGTCTTCCATCGAGGCTGGATCGCCGCTTGCGACATCGACGGGGGAGGACAGTGATGCAACAGACGCTCTCTGGCTGTGTCTTCTGCGATGCGGTTCCCGGTACAGAAGTTGGGAAGGCGCATACCTGGGGAAAAGACGAACGGGTCACGCACCCAATCTGCGTCGACTGCGCCATCCAGTCGAGTCGCGATCCCGACGACCGTGACCATCACGCCTGCGATAGCTGTGGTCTCATCGTCGATGCGCTTGCAGCCCTCACACGGTTCCGTGTCGAACTCGGCCACCTAGAAGGCCCACTACAGCTGTGTGCGAGATGTAGTCCTGGCGGCCCAGCAACGTACTGGACTCGCGACCTAGACGACCATCTCGTGAGTCTTGATACAGAGTCGTAGTCGGTCGGAAAGTGGTGGAGACGGCTCTGTTGAAACCTTTAGATCCTGATGATTTGTTGGCTCGTGCTGAATACAGGGCGCGAATCAATCAACGACGAAGGTCGTGATAGGGCTGTTCAAATCGGTAGAGACAAAAGATGCCTGTCGAACATCACTTTCAGTCCGAGGCCACCATCTTTGACCATCCCTGTGGAATACGATAGTGAGAACAGCACTCACCGGCAGGTGTCAAAATGGCGGAACAGTATCACAAAACCTATCGGCACCATAGCGGGATATCCTAATCATGACTCCTCCCACACCGGGCGCAAACAACCCCTATAGTGAGGAGGAACCCTATGCAGACGCGCTTCTACGCGGTATTGAGCTCGCAGTAGAGGACGTGTTCGACGATCCTGGTCGAAACATTACGCGAACGGAGCAAGAGAAGCTATGCTACTTCGCGATTAAGGAGTTCGACCTCCCTGTTACCTACAGCTGGTACCTTGCCGGCGCATACACGAAGGTTGCCGGCGAGCCCGACAACGCCCCGGGACGGATGACCACCAACACAGGTGGGGTTCGACGCGATCACGGTGAAACCGAGGAAGTGCAACAGTATCGGGACTACTTCGCATCCGAGGTTTTTTTCGACGATTACGACCTGCGGGAAGTTTGGTATACCGGGAAATTCGACTTTCTCCGCGACTTCTACCAGGAATGCGCTCCCGAGGAGTACACCGATCTCTATCTCACGTCTACGGACATCCGGGAGCACCTCGAAACCCTGGATGAGACGATTGAACAGGAAACAACGAACCATTCGCTGTCGGATTTCGGCGGAGGCTCACAGGGAGGGTTGCTGTCTGAATCAGACGAGCAAGAGTTCCGATTGCTCATCTCTGACCTCCATCTCGAGCTTGCGGAAATCGACGATCTGTCCGAGATAGTGGACTTAGTCACTCGTGGAACAGATGTTATTGAGCAGGTGTTTGCGCAGCTCACGACCCTCGAGTCAATATCAAGCGAGCAAGAAACTGTGTTACAGGATCTCGCTCCGTACTTCTACTATGATGTCTGGCGGTATCCGGCGTTGTACATCTCGACGCAAACTGCAGAGGGTCCGAATCGACACCACTTGGTTGAGGAGCACGCAGACCGGTTTACGAGTTTCCACGAAGACCTACTCTCGCGACGGAATCGACTGAGTGAGCGATGTGCTGATGCGGATTTGTACCCGCGAGCTGGCCATCACTCCCAGCGAGTTGACGGAGAACAGATGGCGCATCTGCACGAGATGGCACGAGAGGTTCTGGAGGGTTCTGAATGAGCGAAGCTGCCCGACTCAACCTGGATACATCGGTGATGGTGAATTACGTCTATTCACAACTTCCGAGCGACCTCGAGGAGGATCGCGGCTGTCAGCGACTCATTGATGGTGAATCGTTCTATACCGTGATTGGTGGGAAGGCCAACGGCGAATTCGATGCGCTCTGTGACCGTCGGTACAACCTCTACGATGACGTGGTCGCCTACCTCCGAGATTCTGATAACGAGATTTTCGATTACGATCCACGTGACCGGGATATTCACGTCAGTCCGAACGACCGGAGTCATTTCCGGGAGGATATCCAGATGAGTTGGTACAATATGGATAAGCGGGAGCAGTTGGCTACCCTGCGTCGCTGCCTTCAGGATATTGAGCTGTATCAGGTTCAGTTACCAGATGAATTGATTGACCGGTGTTTCCCGCAGCAGAGCAACGACCAGTTGTTACGTCGGTTCCGGAGAGACCTCGACATTGGCCATGATTGCGAGATACTCGTCGATGCTGTCGAGATATCTCGCCAGCACTCTGTCTCTACTCTCGTTGCTGTGGATTCGGATCTTAGCAACAGAGAGCACATCGATATTGTGTATGAAATTATTGAGGATGTACTCGGTGTATCGGGGCTACTCCGTATTTCGGAGCCTGACGGTGTAAGCGCTGCTAGCAGCGATTGAGCTTCTGTAGACGGTGCAAGGGAAACAAAATTCGACCGGATTATTTAGTGATATTCGCATGAATAGAACGCACTCACGGTGCTGAACTCATGCCCTGTATGTGTCACGCCCTTCCTGCCAAGGTCTGAAGGTTTCAACAGAGCTGTGTAGACTTGCTCACAGCGTAGTCACAGCCTCACTTCCTCCCCCTTATGGTCAGATCGTCGTTGAGCGACGTTCTACACGCCCATCTGTTACCGCGACGGCGTCCTTCTGTTCCAGACGTCGCAGAATCTCCTGTACGTCCGCTACAGACCAGTCAAGTTCCTGGTGCAGGTCAGTCACCGATTTCGGTTCGTCAAGCGCGTGCAACACCTCCAGTTCCTCGTAGACCCGCTCGGTGATCTCCGCGACAGGGTCGTGCAACGGTGTCGTCACGTTGTGTTGCTCGGTAAGATCGGTCAACGCTTCGTTGACGTACGTCACGAACAATTCTTGATCCAATAGTTCGACCTGCGCCTCGAGTTCGGCTTCGACGACGTCGAACTCGAGGCCGGTCTGCATCAACGAAAACATATCCTCGATATCGTCCACCCGACCAGCGACTGCTTTGAACAGGAAGATGTCCTCTGGACTCACGAGCTCGACCACGAGATTCTCCGGGTCGAGATACCGTTCGCTCCGCTCACGAATGCCTGGAGACAGAATCAGTTTGCCAATCACCTGCTGATTGAAGACGTCGATGCGACACCCGTCATTATTCTCGAGGATGCGCTGGGCACCAAGTTCTTCGTACTCTTCGTCCGGTTCCCGGACGATATCGTATCCTAGTTCGAGGAGCACCGCTTGTAGCTGACTCAGATCGTCGCCGGAGGAAACGAGGAGATCGATATCTTTGGTCGTCTCTTTGAGTCCGCGAAACGCCATCGACCCACCGCCAATCAAGAAGACGGTGAGCGGGTTGTCCAGCTGCTGGCCGATGCGTTCGAGTTCTGAGCGAATGTATGCCCTGTCGAATCGCGCCCTCATAGCGTCACCTCGTACTCCTCAGCCAGTTCCTGGAAGTCCTCCCACTCGGGGAGTTGCGACGTCCGCTGGTCACCGCTGGTGTCGAGATACGTGCAGAGTTCGTCGACGACGTCTTCGACGCCGTACTTGGTGGCTTGGGTTCGGAGTTCGTCGCGGTCGATGTCGACGTGACTGAGCAGGAGCAGGCAGTATGACTGAGCCCGTGCGCCCGAATCGATCACGAGCATGTGGCAGCACAACATCTCTGGGGAGAGGTCGCCCGCCGTCTCCGAATAGAGGTAGTGTCTGCGGTCACGTGCCAAGAGTGGGAGACCGTATCGCTGAAACTGGTCTGGCCCTGTCGGAATGAAGTGTTCCTCAGTGGGTTCAGTCGGCGTCTGCACAAGGAACTCGTCGAGGGACTCCCACAGAATGGTGTACGTGTCGGTCTGTTCTTCGACAGTCTGGCGGTGGACCTGATGAGCGAGCTCGCGAGCGAATGTACTCAGCTGTTCGAAGCCGTCATTCAGTGCGTACGCGCCGTCGTCGGTTTGGTAAATGATTCCGCGATGTTGAAGCGGGGCTAGCGCACGGTGGACGGTACTTCGGTGGACGTCGGCGCGGCGTGCAAGTTCGGTCACGGTCCGTGGGGTGTCAAGGTAGTAGCAGACACGGAGGGCAGCCCCTGACAACAGCTCCGGCCAGTCGATGTGTGAATACTGCTGGGTGAGGTCCGTGAGTAACTCGAGTGCCTTTGCGTCCGACAGTCGAATCTGCTTTGTTTTCCCCTGTCGGCGTGCCTCGACGAGGCCAGCTGTTTCGAGCCGTTCAACGAGTTCGGAAGTGTAGCTGAGACTCCGATCGAGATTCGTTGCGAATTCAGAGACAGTCTGCTCACCGTGGAGGACAGTAAGGGCGCGAACCTCGCCTTCTGTGAGCATACTGTTGCATACTAGCGAACCCATATATAAATGACTTCGGTATTTTGCAACACTCGGCTGACCCAGTCGAGACGGGAACGTACAGAGTGAAAGCCCTCGGCCGCTCGGCATCCCGCGACCCACGCTGCGCTCCTCGTGCCTGTGGTGCTTGCGGGGTCGGGGGACGACCGAGACGACCTCGCCCTTTCTGAGTCCACCAGGATGTCGGCTGTGTGACTGAGCGTCTAGCCCGGTTGAACAGGTTCTTTGTTACGGCACGCCCCGCTCGCCGCTTCCGCCCTCCGCATCGCTCGCGACCGACCATTCCGGGCGTGCGGGCGCTCTCCGCACCGCGAGCGCCCGTTCCGGGCTAAAATGAATCTGGTCTCGACGCCAGCGGGTATCCCCGTCGGTTGCGCCCCTTGCGGGCTTTCGCGTTCCAGCGCTTTGTGCCGCCTGCGCTGTCGCGCGCCACACGGCGGCGCGCGTTCTCGACGACAGTCGCCCTGGACACGGTCCCGCGCATCGGGCCGGACACGAGCGGGCATATCCCGCTGGACGCTTGCTCCGGGCGGGTCGGCGCGCGGTGCTGGTTGGGTGACCTTCCTTTGGCGCTCTCGCTCGCGCCCCAGGGGGCGCTCACGAAGGCGCGAGCGAGAGCGCGCAGATGGTTGAGTTGGTCGTTGTGGACAGCCACGGCTGGAGAGTCGTGGTGTCGGAAGAAGACGCCGAGTGAGCGCCTTCGGAATTGTGGAGAATTCCAATGTCAAGTAAGAACGTTCCCAGTGAAGTAGTTTCGGTCGATGAACAGGCATTCGAAAAATCAGACGAAGCGGCAGTCGATGAAGACGGCTTCGAGGTCGTCGATGAGACGCCGGAGTTCCAGGCAACGGTGCAGATGGAGGTACAGGCAAAGGTCGATGCAAATCACCCGGACGGGATGGTCGACACCAGTGAAGAGCGGATCTACGGTGCGACTCTCGAACAAGAAGAGCGCATTCGGGCGCGAGAGGCTGAACTGGAGCGCATCAGTGCCAAGGCAGAGATGGGGACGCAAGAAGGTCGGGAAAAGCGTACGCGAGACATCGCAGCGAAGCGGAGCGCTGAGCGGCGTGCAGAGTTCCAGAAGCGGGCGGCGAGCGTGGACCCGTGGACGGACCCAGAGCGGGACGACCCTCGTGCAGAACTCAGGCAGGAGCAGTTGGCGGCGGTGAACAAGCAGTCGATGCGGCTGGCGGAGAAACTGGATGGCTGGTCGCGAGCAGCGATTGGTCGGCGGCTGGGTGAAGCCGTAGTCAGTGGAAAAGACCTGACGAGTGCAGTCGTCGGGGTGTTCAAGGAGTTGCAGACGGCGCCGGGACAGGTAGTTCCCATCGGGATGCTCGAGGACGTCAATCGCAAAGAGGTGAGCATCGAAGGTACTGTGACGCAGTTGTGGGAGCCGTCAAGTTCAGCCATTTCCCAAGTAGGACTTATCGAAGACGAAAGTGGACGGACAAAGTTCACCAGCTGGGTTGCGAGCGACCAACCCTGGATTGAGGAGGGAGAGCACGTTCGTATTCGTGGAGCGGCGAAGAACTGGTACAACGGGCGTGTCTCGGTGGCTCTGACCGGCTGGACCACGGTGAATTTCCCCGAGCGCGGTCGGTGGTGGGAGTAGCCGGTCGTCGCACCCTTCTTTTTTGCTACGTGCCGGACCGACCCAGGCCCCTCCTCCCCACCCACCGCTACGTGCTCACTTCGTTGCGCGCGCAGCCACAACCTCGGGGACAAGATGGGGTCTGCTCGAGAGACAGTCGTTACTTGAACTCGACCTCAGTGCGGTTGTCAAACAGCATAGGCTCAGCATCGAGAGCACTTGCGACTCCACCAATCAGACAATCGAAACAGTACATTGCTGTGAGCGTCTCCCCGTGGACACCTTCCTCAAAGAACCCACCCTCTTGAGCAGCCTGCTGCTCAGCCCACTGCCCTTCAGTCATAGTCTCGAAATCCGGTTCATAGACCCGCTTGTGGGTGCCGACTAAGACAAACGGCTCTGAGCAATTAGGGCATTCCCAGTCAGACGTCTCAGAGTACCCATCCTGGACGAGCGACATGGTCTTCGATTTGAGGTCAGCGAATTCTTCGCCTTCTTGGATCGCGACCTCTCGGTTGAATAGGACATCGTTCACCCCATTTGCGACGGCAGTCCAGAGGTTCTCATGTATCGCGGAAAGGTATTCGCGGCTCGTCGAGTCGATCTCCCCGGCTCGTTTCTGGACTTCCCACACCGTTGGGATTCCCTTCGTATATTCCCAGTAGACTGCCGAGAGGAGACTCATGACGAATGCCTCCTTGACAGACTTGAGCTCTCTAACGCGATTGTACCACTGCTCGAATGTCGGCTCCTCGAGCTCAGAACGATCATAGTCAGCTGCAATGATGACCGGGATGTCGAACTCCTCTTTTCGATCGTCATTGTCGGTGACAGCAAAGACGAGGTCAATACTCCCCGGTGCATCCCATCCAACCGCCCCTTCGGTTTCGTGCCCGTGTTCGAAGAAGTTCTTCAGGTCTTTCTCAACTTCCAGCACCATATCCTGCTCCTCATAGATGACTCGATAGTCGCCACGTCTGCCTCTCATTTCCTTGTCGAGATCCCCCGCAATTTCAAAGCCGTAAGCCTCGCTGTGTCCCTCAAGATAGTACCGGACCCAGTACTCTTTGTCCAATGCAAACTCAGCTTCGGCTTCTGATTTCGCAACCGTCTCGCGAAGGCCATTCAACACTCGCTGCCCCCGTTCTTCTGACGTTTCTATTCGGAATGGGCCTGGAGAGCCAGTCAGAAGACCGTCAATTGTCTTGTTGCGTGTCAGTTCCATTGATTTGAACCATTCTTGTGGAGGGGTATTTATACTGGCGTCGGGACAATCACGGACGGTTCGATATCCAGAATTTAGTCGTGGTTAGTGATCCACTCCGAATGGAGCGGCTGAGCGTACAGAACATGGGTATCTCCCGAATTAGCTCTGAGCCAATCACACATAGCATCACCAACTCGTGTGTATTTTTTCTTCCTCGTCTCAGACGTATCAAGTACTGGTCCTTGATAGAGGTAGTTGTAGTTTGAGAAGATGACAAGGAACGTCTCAGTGTGATCGGGAAGTGCAGCGAGTTCCTCCAAATCAGACTCAATACTGTTGGAGTCTGTTTTCAATGATTCCACAAGGTCGTCGACGCCAGAGTGCGTCGGGAAGTAGTTCTTGTTCTTGATGTACTTCAGCTCTATCGCAGTTTCGAAGTCCTCTGGATCGAACCGATTCGACCCATCATTCCACTCAATCGCGTTCTCCAGCTGGTTGCGAAATACCACGACGTCGATTTGTTCCCGCCATCCGTCCGCAGCGGTGAGATGATCCTGAACAGCTACCTCCGTATGTACTCGAGATATTGGGTTTTCAATCCTTTCCGCTGTCTGCTGAATCTCCTTTGGATACGGGAGTTTGTAGTTCGCCATGTTATTGCTGCTATACGTGAGTGATGCATCAGCGAAGTCAGCATAGAGGGAATCCCGATTCCGAAGTTCGTGTCGGAGAGCCTCTGCCACGCGGGTCTGGAGATCTTGTTCGAGCAAAAAATCCAATGGCCTCTCGATGAACGCCTCCGCAATCTCATCTAAAATCCGCTGATAGTCCATATATCGCCATCCAGAGAGACGTATGTAGAAGTTCTGGTGAAAGAGAGATTCGAGATAGGCCAGTCGAGAGGGTTCAAAGTCCCGGAGAAAGTGCCTATCTGATTCGCCGGAGTTTATTTTCCCCTCAATGGGTGAGGGGTTCGCCGTATCGGCGAATCTCGATAATTGGTGAGAAAACATGGCGACGAGAGATATCTACGAAACAAGCTTCGACGAGGACGTCCAGACAAACTCCAGCACGAACCCATGTCCGGAGTGCGATGGCCGGGTCACTACCAACTCGGTCGAAACTATCTGTGAAGACTGTGGACTCGTTATTGACGAACAACGAATCGACCACGGTCCTGAATGGAGAACTCACGATCAGGACCAGCGAAAGCGGACGGGCGCTCCACTGACTGCGGCACGGCATGACCGAGGGCTGTCGACCGAGATCGGTCGCGGGAAAGATGCGAACGGGAACGAACTCTCTGGACGAAAGCGCCAGCGGCTATCCCGAATGCGGCGTGAACAGACTCGTGGTCGGTTCCAGTCGAAAGCCGAGCGAAATCTCGCACACGGCCTGGGTGAAGTTCGAAGAATCGCGAGCGTCCTCGAGCTTTCAGGTTCAGTCCGTGATCAGGCGTGTCAACTGTTCCGGAGCGCTCAGACCGAAGATCTGCTTCGAGGCCGATCAATCGAGGCGATAGCGGCAGCAAGCATCTACGGAGCCTGTCGCTGTAACGGTCACTCGCGGTTACTTGACGATGTCGTCGACGCAGCACGCGTCGAACAATCGAGAGTCGCAAATGCGTACAAGACGCTGAATACAGAACTTGGACTGCCGACCCAGCCTGTTCGACCGAGCGAATTCATCCCCCGGCTCGCGTCGGAACTTGATATTCCAGCGTACATCCGACAGCGAGCTCGGAGGCTGGCCGAACAGTCGGAATCGACAGGAGTAGCGTCGGGCGTCAACCCGTCAGGATTCGCAGCTGCCTGTCTGTACAAGGCGGGTCGCGAAGAGGGACGATGGCTGACACAGGCGGAAGTCGCTGCGGCGGCGAGCGTCACTGCGACGACTATACGGTCGCATCGAGACACGCTGAACGAATTGGCGGTCTGAAGACGCGCTCTGCGAGTTTTTCTGTCGATTCGAATTCGATGTTGCTGGCTGAGATTTAAATACGGAGACGAGGGAAGGTGCTGCCAGACGACTCTATGAATGGACGTCAATCTGATTTTGAGGAACTACGGCCCCTTGGCGAAGCGAACCACGTTCCCGACGACCAGCTTACTGGACGGGGTAACGCTGGGCGAGCAGGGGGACAACGAAGAGAGGGGCTGGAATCGTATCCAGATCGAACGAGATCGACGCGGAGCGAGTGTTCCTCGTGCGGTGCGTCGATTCCTGTGAACCGTACCAAGTGTCGGTTCTGCCTCTCAAACCATCTCGATGAAACCAGCGACGATAGTCGCCCTCCGGATACTGAGTGGACACTACTCCACGTCGTACATCTGCTCGTCGAGGCGTCGACGTTCTACGCGGCCGTCGCGAAAGGTGCTGCTGCAGCCACGTTCCTCGCGAAGACCGATAGGGATCCAGCGGTCGACGACTGCCATCTGATCTACGACCTCGATGCAAGGCCCGCCGCACAGCTGACCGACAGGTGGCCCTCGCTCCCCGAAGCAGTTCGAGTCACCTCTGAAAGCGGCGAACAGCTACTCACAGCCGCTCGTGAGCGGACGGGACAGACAAAGTCGACGCAGTCGCGGTGTGAGGGGGCGCACACAACGTTCCTCTACGAGGAGGGAGGGCACGGCATTCGTGATGAAGATCGGCTTACAGACCTACTGGAGAACGCCGAAGACGACGCCTGGTTGGTGCCAGGGATTGCACTCCAGCGCGCCGTCGACGACGATCACTCCGAGAATCGTCAACCCAGTGCTTCCTCGAGGGTACGTCTTGAATGTCTCAAGTGTGGTCGAATGACTGAGCATCAGTTTCAGGAGTTCGAGTCTCTCCCAGATGAGGATTGGTCTGGCCAGCCGATGTGGGAGTGCCTGGTGTGTCAGTCGCCTCGACACGGACCGGATCCCTGAGAGGGCGATCAGCTGTGCAACATATTAACCAACGTAGAGTGTGGATGGCCGAACTGTTGGTTAATGCTTGTTGCGCACAAATATACCGATGGCCAGTAAAGGGTCCGCTACTATCTGGGGCGCAGCACCCAAAATCCAGTCATCCCCGGGAGTTGAGGGCGGGAGTCCTGTAGAACAGAGACAGAGGTTACAGTTCTTCTCCACTACCGAATACACTGCCATCGTCTGTATCAGCGGGAGCACTTCTAGAAGGCGTGTCCTGGGCGTCGTCGTAAGCCTCCCGCCAAAGTTGGTCAGCCTTCAAATTCTCAGCGTCGTGCTCCGTGTGCCGCTCTCGAATCTTCGTCAGCACTGGCGTATTGACCGCATCCCCCGAAATGACTGCTTGGCCCTTGGTCAAGCCAGGAAGCTCATCGAGCACCGCTGCGCCAGCCCCCTCAACGGAATCGCGGATGGCCTGCTGGTCGTTCGGGTTTTTGATCTGCATCGTGATTTGGGTACCGCACTGTGAGAGGACAGTTTGGTCGAGTTTTGACGGGCGCTGACTAATTAGCCCGGTCCCGATTCCGAACTTCCGACCCTCGCTGTTTACCTGGCGTATGATTGACAGAGCCTGCGAGTCACCATCTGGCGCGAACCGGTGTGCCTCCTCAAACAGCGTGAATACCGGGTGTTCGATCGGTGTCCGGACGTCATCTGGGTCACCAACCACGGCCGCCTCGCGCGCCTTGTAGAGTTTCCTGAGCAGGACGGCGGCCATCACCTGCTGGTCGCGGCGGGAGAGCCCGTCCATCCGAAGGACGGTCACTTGACCGGGGTTAACGAGCGCGTCGAGGTCGAGTCGGTCGTACGCGTCGAAGAAGTCCGACTGCTGGAGGTTACGATTGATCCGCCATTTCAGACCGGACGCGTCCCCATCCGGATGGTTTCGGTGGCAAGCCTGTTCGAGGTCGTTCGCAGTAAACGCGTCCTCGCCCCGAAGATCGTCGTAGGCATCACTCAGCACCGACGCCATCCGTTCAGTTGGGCTAAGGATCGAACGTAAGTCGGCGTAGGTCAGGTCAGCTAGCTTCACCGATAGCTGGTCAGGCTTCCGGATCTCGGCAGATGGCCGGTATCCATCCGTACCCTCGAAAGCGGAATGGTCACACATCTGGTCGAGACTGTCGTACTCACCATGGGGATCAAATACCAGAACCGCAGCGCGCGTGGCAGGTTTGAGCATTTCCTCGAGGAGTACGCTGGCAGTGTAGGACTTTCCGCTGCCCGTCGAGGCGAGGATAGCGAGATGGGTCGCCGCCACCTCATTGACCGGTAGCTCAATAGTCACCTTTTCGTCAGCCCGGTTCAGCAGCCTACCCATCCACGCCATGCCTGGGTCGGGGTCACCTTCCTCACGAAATCCGGGTGGTGTGACGTTGGGAATAACGACCTCCAGCATCTCGCCAGGCGCACGGTGGAGCCGCGTGCCGGTATCAGGTAGCTGCCGTGGATTCCGGAATGACTCGAAGCCGGGGTCATAGTAGCCAATCACCTCTGCCGTGATGCGGTATAGTTCTCCACCGTCCGCTTCGGCACCCAGTGCCGTTGCCACCCGTCCAGCATCCACGTCCGGGTCCGTCATGAACGACGCTGGGAGCCCTGCTTCCCGTTCGCGGTCACTCACACGGGCCAAGACCACTTCGTCACTATTACCCCCGGTGGACTGGCTGTAAGCCACGAACTCACCGGTTGATACCGCCTGTCCGTCCGGCGCTGCAAACACGAACTCACCGACTTCGTCTCCCGGTTCGACGACAGTCCCAACAACGGGCTCAGCTGCCAGCTCGGCTGCATCCACGACCGTCGTCTTGTCATCACTCATTGGAGCACCCCGCGGTCTACATTGGCCTGGTGGGCGACCTTCCGTTCGATTACATCCAGCAGGTCGTCGTACCCCTCAGTCGTCTCGTGTAGTCGTTCAGCAATCGCTCCAACGAGCTCGGCTCCAAATGTCCCGGCGACCTCAGTCAGCCGGGGATAGTAAGCCAGCGAGAGGTCTCCATCGACGAAGTGGAACGTGCGAAAGGTGGCTTCGGGACACTGGTAGACGGTCGTACCATGGCCGATTGCGAATGTCGGGATCGAATGGTCCGGCGTTTCAATGCGATCACCATCGCTCGAGTCGCCGGTAGCAGTAGCACTACCGAGCAGTGCAATGCCGATGAGGGTCGTCGGTTCGTCGACAAGACTCGGTCGGAACTGGTCAGTAGCGCCATCAGCACCGAGCGTCGGGCCTATACCACCCATTCCAGGGTCGATCACCTGCGTGCCGTGGACGACGCCGATCGCTACTTCTTCGGCATCACGTCGGCCCATTGGCAGCACGACCGGCTGGCCGAATCCGTAGTCGGTGACGTCCGGTGGATCGTCGGCATCGCGGTCAGTCAGGATCGTCGCAGTGTAGTCAATAGTCGACTGAGATTGAGCGATACTTCCAAGCGCCTTCGTGTCGGGGAACGTGGTTCGAATGGTCATCGTGTTGTATGGGATATCGTATTTGATTGTTCGTGTGACGGTCGCCTAGCTGAGATTATTCCGGTCATCGGCGACGACGCTTGCTCCGATCTTTGGGGTTCCACTCAATCGGAACCTCAGTATCTTCGCCTAGCCGGAGGAGCATCCGAATCAGGCGATCCCGGTCGCTTCCGGTCAGGACGGCCTCGCTGTCGGCCACCTGTATCGCCTCGGGGTAGCCCTGGCCAACCGCGGCTTCCGCCCGAACGGCCTGGAAGGCGTACTCGAACATAGAATTGCCCGACCATCCGGCCGGCGCATCCGTCTCACAGAGCCACTGTGGGACTTCGAGGCGGTCCAAGCTCTCACCCTCGCCGAAGTCCGCGTACGCAAACCGGAGGCGGTCGCCGAAGGCGTACTCCTCGCCGCGGTAAGTGGTTCGCAACTTCTGGAGCGAACGGTCCCGCTGGCTCTCAAAGAGTGCGGTTCGACTACCCCATATGTCGAGCATAGGGGCGAAGATAGCGGCATCGCGCGGTAGCCCCGTGTCGCCGAGTCCTGTAGGGCGGAGTTTCCGTACTAAGTCGGCCACGTCTGACGACTGCGAGCCGGCGATGTACCCGACGACAGGAACCTCGTTGGCGCGACTCGTAGCGAGCAGAGCCGCCATCGAATCGATATACCGCTGGCGAGTCTCGTCGTCGAACAGGTTGGCGAACGACACCGTTAACGACCCGTCGTAGATGACGACCGGCGGTGGGTCGTGCTCCGCGTACTCTTCAATCAGTCCACGCACTGTCTCGGTCTCACGTTCATACCGGGCGTGCTGGACCTGGCTCTCGTCGACGTAGGTATACGACCCGTCCTCGGGACCGACAACGACCTCCGTCGGCGGGAGCACTGCCGATTCAGTGTCGAGAGCATACTGCCCATCGGTGGTATGGTGGTTCACGTAGGAAGCAACCTGCACGAGGCCAACGGGTACGTTCAGTTCGGTTGTCGGCTCGAGTTCGGATCCATCGACCGCAATGGTCGGCAGGCCGTCGAGGACATCGCTTGCCCACCGCCCGGCACTTTCGTGGGAGGTCCATTCGGTCGCGGGCGGGAATGGGGCGGTCAACTCCTCCATCCTATCGAACTCGGTGGTCGGGAGCGCATCGGCATATGTTCCCGTGACGGCATCACGGACTTCCGTGGCGGTCGACGAGGCTCGTTCTTCGAGGAGCGCGTCACGATAGACGGCGGCCAGCGAGCGGTCACTCGAAGTGAAGTCCGCGAGGTCGTCACGGAGTCGTTCCAGCTGCTCGCTCACCGCGTGGGGATCCTGGAGCATCTCAGTCGTCCCCTGCCCCCGGTTTTGGTGAAGGCGATCCCCCAGCGTCCGCGTGAGTGTCGGACACGACGTGGGACTCGCGGTCGGGCTTTTCGAGGTTGACCGTGTATTCCGTCATCGACTCGAACGTATCGTCGTGAGAGATGACGCAGAGCTGCTCGAACGCGTCGAGCCGTTCGAGCTGCCGGACGAGATTGTTCTTCTTTTCGCTGTCAAGGTTGGCGGTTGGTTCATCGAGGAAGGCGATATCGAGCGGGCTCACCCGCTCCATGATCGCCAATCGCACCGCCAGCGCAGCGGCCATCTTCTCACCTCCCGAAAGGTTTCCGAACGGCTTGTGCTGACTACCGTCCTGAACGACGATTTGGTAGGTCTCGTCCCACGTTAGGCTCTCGCGACCGGTCCCCCGGAGCGTCTGGTAGATCTGGTTGGCGCGTTCGCCGATCCGACTGGCGATCAGTTCGCGCATCTTCGGGCCGGCGTCTCGAACGCCATTTCGGACCGTCTTGGCGAACTTGATATCCCGCTCCAGCTGAACGTGCGTCTCCTTCCACCGCTCCAGCTGCTCGGCAACGGTTTCGAGTCTCTGGAGTTCGCTACTGAGTTCGTCGAGAGTCTCCCGTGCCTCGTCAAGTCTCGTGTCAAGTTGTGTCTCGCGGCTATCGAGGCAGTCGACTCGGTCGTCCAGTTCAGCGTGCCGATCGGCGTCGAACTTAGCCTTGACCCGCCTCAGTTCACTTTCGGCTGCTCTGCGTTCGCGTTCCGCGGTTTCGATGTCCTTGTATAGCTCGATAACCCGTTCGCGACGGTCGTCCACACGCTCGGCCTCCGCTTCGTTCCGGACGTAGCGGTCGTGTGCGTCCTCAGTCTCATCTTTGATCTCCCGTTGCTCGGCAATCTGTTCGTTGAGGTCCCCGAATTCCGACGCCAGTTGTCGCTCCAGCCGGGCAGCTTCCCAGGCAGTCCGGTACAGCTCTTCGCGGGCGTCCTCGATCTGATCAATCGCCTCCCGTTTGTTCTCGTACTCGAACTGAGCCCGTTCGTAGGCCTCGTGATCGTCCTCGATTTCGTCCTGTTCAGCGCAAAGCTCGTCCAACTGGTCCGCAAGCGGTTCTAGCTCAGTCCGCTCGTCAGTAAGGGACTCGCGTTCTGCCTCGAGTTCGTCGACGGCATCCTCCAACTCGGCGAGCCGATCTCGCGCCGCATCGAGCCCAGCGACTGCCTGCTGAGCCTTCTTCGCCGCGTCGAGCCCTGCCCGGACAGCCGGCAGTCGAGCCTCGGCAGCGGCAATCTCGGCTTCCGCCTCTGTTATTTGTTCCTCAATCGTCTCGACGATTCTGTCTCGGGTGTCGGCGTCCAGCGGCCGGTCGCAGGTCGGACAGGTTTCCCCCTCCTCGTGCTCGTGGTCACCGCCGTCGCTATCCCTGTCGAAATCAACAGCAATCAGACGATCACGCTGGTCTGTCAGGTCCTCTGTTTCGGCCTGCCGTGTCTCGATGGTCGCCTCCATATCGGCGCGCATCGAGTCGAGTTCTGGTGCCTCTTCGGCGAACGACCGTTTGTTCTCGAGTTCCGAAATGTGATCACGCTGCTCGGAAACTTTCGCTTCGGCCTTGGGGAAATTCGTGTCATCGATCTCCGTGATTCGTACGTCGATTTCCTCGATCCGCTCGGCTGCATCTCGTGCCTCCTCTATTTTCTTATCAAGTTCCTCGTATCGCTCGTGGGACGCTTCAAGCTCGGCCATCCGGTCATCGGCTTCCCGCGCGGCCTCAGCTCGGTCATGAAGATCATCGTACTCACGCTTAGCCTCGCGGTAGCTATCGACGGCCTTCTCCAGTTCGGCTTCGAGATCGTCACGCTCCGCTTCCCGCTCACGTAACTCCGAGAGTCGTTCGTCCGCCTCACGGAACCACCGGTGGGAGTCGGCAGTCTCATCGACGACTTCGGCAGCCTTGCGGGCGTCTTGAAGATCAGTTCTAGCCGTGTCGAGTTGCCCGAGATTCCCCTCGACCCGACTCTCGGCGTTCTCGATGGTTCGGTCGAGTTCGTCCCGACGTTGTTTCAGATCGTCCAGCTCCGAGAACTCCTCCTTCGCGCCAGCAAGCTTCGACTGGACCCCTTCGAGTTCGTCGCCGAGTTTCTCGACTTCCGTCTCCTGTTCGTCGACGGCCTCCCGCTGCTCTGGGAGATCCTCAACGACCCCCTCGAGCCTGCTAATCCGCTCCTTTGCAGTCTGCTTGCGGGACTCCAGTTCATCGACGGGCTGTTTCAAGTTGTGTGTGCTCTGGGTACTCCACGCCTGTTCGTAGACATCGATTCCAAGTAGCGGATCGAACTGCTTTTTCCGTATCCCCTTCCTTGCCCGGAAGTCCGAGAGGAACTGCGTCTGTGGCACTCCTATGCAGTTTTCCCAGAGTGTCGATAGATCGACGTCACCTTCACCGTCTAGCCCGAACGTTCTCCTGAGCCAGTTGACGACTTCTTCCTTCTTGCCGAGCTCAAGTTCCGCGTCGGCGGTCTCGTCGACTACGGAGTAGGTCCCACTCGTTCCCCTCTGGACCGTGTACGTCCGTCCGTCCATCTCGAATCTCACCCAGACTGTCCCCGAGGATTCCCCCTCTCGGACGAACTCGTCTTGATTGTATGGTAGTGAGTCGAATAACGCCCATCCGACTGCCTCGGCAACAGTCGATTTACCGGCCCCATTCTCACCGAGGATTGCCGTCACGCCCTCGCCAAGTCCGACAGTTGTCTTGTCGTCGTAGCTCTTAATCCGTTCGAGCCGAACATCGGTCAACCGCATTAGTCCTCACCTCTCTCAGCCGTCATTGGAGTGTCGGCTTTCACGTCCTCACCCTCGTGGTCGGGGTCGCCGTCCGTGTCCGAAGTGGTCGCCCGCTGGGCGGCCTCAATGGGGTCGACATTCTCACCCGCCTGGACAGCCGCGAACGTTTCCGCGTCGACCCCGCCCGCATCTGCCTGGTCCGCTACGTCGTCGAACTCCGGGTCGACGGCACCGACCCCATCCGCGAATACTTCCTGACGGCGCCGTTGGAGGTAGTCAGCGACCGACTCGCCACTCGCGCCTTCTTCGATGACCAATTCCTTCGCGCGAGCTAGCACCTCCGCAGTCGCTTCCGGGTCCTCGGCGTACGGGGTCTGCTCGGCGACAGTTGTGAACACTTCTCCTTCCAGCACCTCCGTCCTGAGCGTCCCCGTATCGGTGAACACGGCGTCTTCGTCCAGCCCTTCGACGAGGTCAAGGATCTCGGCCGTAGTGACACTCACCTTCGTCTGGACGTGGATCGGGTTGGTTGTGTCGAAAATTTTAGACTCTAGGGCATCCACGTCGAGGTCGCGTCGATCGAATTCCAGATGACCTTGGATGCGGAAGTCAATAACTGGGGCACGCGGGGTTCCGTCGCTCGTCGCGTACTCCTCGGCTGAGCAGAAGTCCACCACGTCAGATTGTTCATCGGCGACCGCTTCGTCGAACGCCTCGGCGAGATTGGCCCAGGACTCATAGCCGTCCACATCCCAGTCGTACGAGTAGAACGGTCGTCGCTTGCTAGTGTGGTGGTGTGGCTCGATACTGTCCCGCTCGATGTCGGTCACGTAGTACCCGAGGTTCCAGCGTGCCTCCTGCGTGTCGTGAGCTTCGAGCGAGCCGGGATTGAAGAACCACGGTTCGTCGGCAGGCCCCTCGTACGGCTTGTGGATGTGCCCGAGCGCGAGGTAATCCACCAATCCCTCGAACTGCTGGAGCGTGGTGTATCGAACGGACGCACCGAGATCCGGGACCTCGTCGACGACACCAAGGTGCGCCATCAGCACAGTGTGTGCCGGCTCGCCGGCCCGGTTGTTCACCGCCTCAATGGCGGTGCGTGCCTGATCGAGTGCCGTATCGATGTACCCGCCCCGATACTCCAATCCGAACACCCGGACAGGAGCATCAAAGGCCGGGACATCGAGATCGACGTATCCGGGAACCGTTCCGTCGACCCCAGTCCCCACATTTTCCTCTGCAGATGCCAGGGAAGGGAAGAGGTCTTCGACGGGCCGTTCGCCGCCACTAACGCCTTCGAAGTCCGGTTGGAGGAGTGTGATCACGTCGCGCTGGTGGAGGTACTCGAGCCACGTCATCGCTCGCCGATTGAGGTTCTGGTCGTGGTTCCCGGGCGAGACCAACACGGGGATATCGTCAGGGACGACCCCGAAGGCCTTCTCAGCGCTTTCGAGGATACTCGGGCGCAGGTCTCGCGAGTGGAACAGGTCACCTGGGATGAGGATGGCGTCGACCTCGTGTTTATTGACGCCCTCTTGCAGTGTCTTCCGGAACGTGAGGAACATGTCGCCCTGTCGTTTTTTGACGTTGTACTGCCGGTGACCGAGGTGTACGTCGGCCGCGTGGAGTAAACGGTAATTCATGATTGGATAATAGAGGCAGCGACTGGATCAGTCGGATCGTGCGAAACTATCGAACTGCAACATAGGCTACCAGTTACAAGAGAGATACTTAATCCTCCTGTAACCAAAGTGAAAGTGAACGTTGTCAATTGGTATATAGTCTAAAATTCGAATCTTGAATTGGTGTCAGAATAAACACTGGAGAATCAGATGTGTTTGCAGTCAACTTCGAAGCGGACTACGAGGCTAGGGACCTGATCATGACTGTTGAAAGAGCAGCCGAGTCCTGAAAATCGACTGCCGCGAGAAGAGGTTTTTCGAGCGCCGGCGATGGGTGCCGGCGCATCACGTAGTGACGCAGTGTGCAGTCGCGTGCGTCGGCAGACGAAGGTGAAAACCGATGCATATGGTCATTTACACTCTGGTAGAGGCATCGACGCGAGACGACGCAGTGGCCACTGGTAAAGCAGTGTTCGATCGGCTGGTTGGAGCCGACCCACACACTGGCGCCGTGTTTGACTACTACGTCACATTCGATCAAGAAGGCACGACAGTGGCAGGGAAAGCTCGCTGGGGCGACCTCCCAGTTGCAGCGCGCGTAGACTCTGACGAAGGCCAGGAACTCCTGGAGCGCGGTTGGGACGCGACGAAGAGCGAGTTCCAGCGGAACCTCAATCGAGTACAGAAGGCGCTCGACGAGCTTAGCGATGATGAGATAATGCGTGATGAGAACCTCACCCGGCATGCCTTCCATCAAGTCGGTGCCTACGACGGTCCCTCGATTTTGCTGTACGACGAACACGGTTGCGGGATTCGCCACCGAGGCCAGCTGGATCGCATCGTCGAGGAGAGTGACGACCTCTGGGTCGTCCCGGCGGATGTCCATTTCTAAACAATGCCCAGAATCACAAACTGGCGACGCGAGAGCCGCTCGCCAACGTTGGCGTATCGGAACACTGAGACTGGCGCTCGAGCTGTCCTGCACAGAGCGCCGGACTCCTACCGCTACAAGTGGCGTGGCGCAATCCTCGTCGACGGCTACCCAGTATGGTCGCGGGGGTACGAGACGAAAGACGCAAAATCGTTCCGTGACGAGCTCCAGAAGCGGCTAGCGCCCGAATTGAGTTGTCCCGAATGCCCGAACGAGGACATCCTCGTCGGTGAGAAGTCAGCAGACGGGGCGAAAGTTCAGCGCTGGTTCAAGTGCCGAGACTGCGACTACGAAAGCCGCTCGGCAATCGTCTACGGCGCCGAGCGCTGAAATCATTCCCCGAGTGCAGCGTACCCCGAGTACGGATTAACCAACAACTAGTCGGTCTTAGTCGGTTGTGTTGGTTAACGCGTTCAAGCACATCTGCAACCCAGAGACTGCAGCAAGTTTTTCACCCCCTGAGGGGTGCGGGGGTGCTCAAACGAGTACCTTCGAACAGACCCATGAGTAGAACTATCGACTCACAGTCGCTCCAACAAATAAGCCAGAGAAGTGACCGCGACATCGTCTACGTCGGCTACCGACAGCGAGGGCGTGCCGTCGTGGAGAAGCTACCTGAACAAGAACGCCTCACTCCAGACCGAAGCCTCAAGCTGGTAAACCACAGTCCCTCGGGGTTCGAATGGGGATACAGTGGGAGTGGGCCAGCGCAGCTCGCACTCGCTCTCCTGCTCGACTACACCGAGGACGAACAATTTGCGCTAACGCATTACACCCAGTTCAAGAACGAGGTTGTGAGTCAACTGGAGTGCGCCGGTCCCACAGAGCATTGGCGACTCACCAGTAGCGAGATTGAGTCCGCCCTTGGTGTGAACGCCCCAGAGGTTCTCGCAGCGTCTGCAGGACAGTGAGATTGCCTGTTACAGGCTGCACGGATAACCCAAGGACGGCATCTGATAGAATCGTGTTTTTTGCCCTCGGGAGGGGTGCGAGGACCTTCCAATAGTCCTCGTGGGAATAAAATGTCTGACTCGAAGCAACCAGCCACCGACTCGGCAGAATCGGCAATGAACGGAGATCAAACGGAGCAAACAGAGCGCGTCGAGCGCACTGATGTTGGTGTCTCGCTGACCGTGAAACTCAAACGCGGAACCGGGACGCGAGATGAAGACCAGATCAAAGCCAAGGTGAAGGCGAAAACGCTGGAAGACGCCCGCAAGGATATGGAGACGCTTCGCGAGTACATCCACGACCTCGCCGAAGACGCTCGCCAAATCCAGCCAGTAGACCCACACGAAGAGTAATTCTTTTGTCTGTTGCACAGAATTGTGTAACCATAGGATGTACGAAGTGTGCGGTGAGAAGGAACTCAAGGTCATTCTCGCGCTTGACCCAGGGGATTCCATCTCCGGCGTCGCGCGGAAGATCGACGAGAACCGGGAAACGATTCGGCGCGTCGTAAATCGCCTCGAAGAGGCGGGATACGTCGTGTACGATGATGGCCTCCAGCTCGTCGACCAGACAATCCGAGACGCCGGTCTCGAGTTCCTGACGGCGGCAACAGACATCTCGCCGCCGTCGATCTCGGAGGCGTACGTCCTCCCGCAGTTCGCGGGTATGGAGTATGCATTCACTGCCATTGATGCGGTCTACGTCTGGACCCGCGGTGGCTACCAGGTCGCTCGCGACCCAGAGGACTATCCGCTGTTCATCGCCGTCCACAAATCCGAACTCGACGCCTGGACGGAGTTCTTCGATCGGTTCGGAATCCCGACTTCGGAAGAGCGCCAGCCCACAAAAGATCTCGACGGAACCATCCAGATCGTTCTGGAGCCACGGTCACAAATCGATGCCCAGATGGTCGACGGACGGTCCGTCATCCCACTCCAAGAAACCGTGGCGTTCGCAAATGAGTACTACGCAACCTTCGAGTCGGCACTCGATATGCTTGGACGGATGTACGACGACGTCGACACCGACGCGAGCTACCGCATGGAGCCAGCCTGAACATGAGTCAAGAAGACCGAAGCGAGGCACTCATCGAAGTGCTCGAAGAACTGGAACAGTCAGATATTGGGTTCGTCCTCGTTGGTGGGTACGCGATCAGCCAGTTCGAGACGCGGTTCTCGACCGACCTCGACCTCGTCATCGCTCCGGACGACTACGACGAAGTCGTTGCGTTCCTTGAAGCGCACGGCTTCGAACGACAGGCCGATCTCGAAGTTCCCCCAGAAGAGACCATCTATAATCGGGAAATCGAACTCTTCGAGCGTACTGAAGGGCTTCCTCACCCGGTCGGAGTAGACATCCTTGTGAACGGCCTCGGCTGCCGACAGACCGAAGCAGAGTGGTCGTTCGACTATCTGCGCAAGCACAGTTCTCCGACGACGATTTCAGGCGGTACTCGGTCGACGACCGCACGGGCAGCTGACGGCGAAGTACTTGTTGCAGCCAAGCTTCATAGTGGTCGAAAAACGGATCTCGCTGACGTCCTCGCTGCGGTTCCGTCGATCGACCTCGGAATGGTCGAGACGCATCTGCATCGCGGCGATACTGAAGCCCTTCGTCAACAGCTCAGTGAGGCACAAGCGTTCATCGAAGAGGGCGGACTCGATCACCGATTCAAGAGTATGTTCGGTCAATCATCGGCCTCGGCCGAGGACATCGAGACGCTCCTCAAGTTCCTCAAGCAGCAACAGAAGTAAACTGCACCCACTGCGACAGCAATAGCGACGGTATCTGTGGGTGGCCGTCTCCGAATTTGAGCTAGAAAGGGAGTGAGCAGGTGCTGTTTGTCGTCGCCTTGAGAGCGCGGAGGCAGACACCAGTGAGTGACTCTTCAGGTCAATTTGTAGAATCGGGTGGCCTAACACCGGAACAGCGTCTCGAACCACCGAACACGCGCCTCATTAACGCCGGTATCGTGACGATCAACGACATGGAGACACTACGGGCTTGTGTCGCATACGAGAATGCGAATCAGGGACGTGTGCAGATTCTGCGGCGTCTCGAACGTCAGGCACAAGAAATCCGCTCACAAGAGGGGTGAGTCAGCTCGTAGTCGAAGATCTTTTTCACCCCCGAAGGGGTGCGGGGGAATCAAACGTCCCTCAGAGGTGAACTAAATGAAAGACTCCAACGAGACGACAGCGTATCGAGTAACGATTACCCTTGATAGCGCGAAACTCCCCGTCGACGAGCAAGCCCGCAACGCGCTTCTCACCGAGTTCCGTTCACGAGTCGGCCATCTCGTCGATGGGCTTCGTGGCATCGACGTTGAGCAAGATGACATCGACATCAGTACGGGCTACCGATATGCGCAAGTTCCGGCGACGTGCCCACTTTGTAGCGAGCGGCTCGATCTCCAGAGCGTCCATCTAGATACAGAGAACGGGGCCCTGGCTAGCGCGGAGTGTTCGAGCGATGAGTGTGACTGGAGCGGTGATGCAGTTTATCGAATCATCGACCTCGAGGGCAGCGAAAGCGACGCCTTCGAGAGTAGTGTACTGACCGGGGATATCGCTCCGAGCTACCACCCGTACTGAACTGAGATCTGCGAGGTATCTCTGCTGAGCCGACAACGTAGCAGCCCCCACAGGGAACCAGCTCGATTAACCAACATGACTTATCCAGTAGCAACCGATGTTGGTTAACGGCTAGCCGCCGGGAGCAGTTTTTCTCCCCCAGGAGGGGGCGCGGGGCGAGTTCCCGCGTTGATTCATTATGGCACTCACAGCGAGGACGACCAGCAACGCAGCCAGCGAAGTTGCGGCTGCTCGGCAAGCAGACCACGTGGCGTTTCTTCATCGCGTTCCGTTTGCATATGACGCGCACCGACTCGGTTTTCTCACCGGATTTCGGGAGGACTGTACCTACCAACAGCAGCATTTCAAAGCGTTAGAGTTGCCAGTCGGGATGCTCGATAACGATTTTCGAAATCCAGACCTTGATCGGTACGTCGAGCGCTTTTTCGAGCACGAACCTCAGGTCGGGGTGATTGGTGATGCCTACGGAATTGAGGAGGTGGACCGATACGTCGCTGCTGCTCGCGAGATCAAAGGAAGCTACCCGGAGCCGGACCTCGTCATCGTCCCCAAATGCCGTGGCGCGATTCACGCAATCCCTGATGACCTCGTCGTCGGGTACTCCCGGGGATACGCCGACCGACTTGCTCACGAGTTCTCAGAGCCGAGCGATTGGCGTGGTCGTCGCGTCCACATACTTGGAGGAAGTCCGCCGAAACAACTGGACGTCATTAAGCAGCTTACCCGTCCCACGCTGACAGGAGACCCTCCCGCAGATATTGTCGGCCTCGACTGGAATGGGCTTCACCGTGGCGCACAGTTTGGCGAGTTCTGGACGGCCGACGGCTGGGACGACAGCGGTCGCGACGCCGACCACGTCACCGTACGAAAGACGGTGCGCCATAGTCTCGCTCGAATCCGTGAGTTCTGGCAGTCCCATGGGATCTGGCCCGAGACGACACCCCAGAACGAGGGGATACACATCGAGTACGAGGGGCCGACTCCAGCCGATCTCGAAAAGGCCGCTTGCACCGAATGTGGAGCGAACGTCTGGCGAACGCGTCGCGGCCCCTACGTCGCCGAATACGATACCGGTGTAGTCTGCGGGTACTGCAGATACGAGTGCTACTTCACCCATCGCCATCGGAACAACCTCGAGGAGATCGCCGGCGAGCAGAGTGTCTACATCCCACCAGGGTGATACTGTTCCTCCGACCTGCCAGACGAGAGTAGCTCGACCGAGCTGGTCACTCGAACCTGTCGGGTTTGAATCTCGCCAGACGGAGTGCATTCGTCGTCACGCCGAGGCTCATCCCCATATCGCCGACGATGACTGCGACCGCGACATTCACCAGTCCAAACGGAACCCCGATGGCCAGTAGCGCCTTCACACCGATGCTCGCCCAGATGTTCTCCCGGATGACCCCGTTAGCCTTCCCCGAGAGCGCGTAGAGATACGGAAGCTTCGACAACTCGTCGCCCATCAGCGCGACATCTGCCGATTCGACCGCCGTGTCGGTCCCCGCCGCGCCCATCGCAACCCCGACCGTCGCCGTCGCAAGCGCTGGCGCGTCATTGACCCCGTCGCCGACCATCATCACGCCGCCGAACTCCTCGTCGAGTGCGGCCACTGTCTCGGCTTTCTCCTCGGGGAGCAACTCGGCCCGAACCTCGTCGACGCCTGCCATCTCGCCGACCGCCCGAGCCGTCACCTCGTTGTCCCCGGTCAGCATCACGATCCGCTTGACACCGAGCTCGTGGAGCCGTTCGACCGTCTGCTTCGCTTCCGGCCGAATCTCATCGGCCACCGCAACGACACCCAATATCCGCTCCCTGGTGCCGACAAGAATGACCGTCTTCCCAGCAGCCTGTAGCGCTTCAATCGTCTCAGCGCTAGCGGCAGCGAGATCGTCACCGCCAGCGTCCTCGACAGCGACACCGCCATCGGACACGGTACGGTCGGAATCGAAGGCGAGCCCCAGCTCTTCGAACAGCGCGGGCTTTCCGGCGAAGTACGTCTCGCCGTTCAGGTCGGCCCGGACGCCCTTCCCGGTCAAACTCTCGAACGCCGAGACATCGTCCGTGTCGACCGCCGATTCGTCACCAGCCTCGACGATGGCTTCTGCAATCGGGTGTTCGCTGCGGGCCTCGAGGCTCGCCGCGACGGACAACACCGACTCTCGGGACTCGCCACTGGCGGGGACGACATCAGTGACGGTGAGCTGACCGTGCGTGAGCGTTCCTGTCTTGTCGAACGCCACGGCCCCGACCGTCCCAACCGATTCGAGATGCGTTCCGCCCTTGATCAGCACACCGTTCTTCGCGGCGCTCGTGATCCCAGAGACGACGCTGACGGGCGTGCTGATCACCAGCGCACACGGACAAGAGAGCACGAGGAGTGCCAGCCCGCGCTTGAACCACGTTGCCCAATCGCCGGCGAACACGAGCGTCTGGCCACCGACACCGAGCGAGATGCTCTCGCTGATGAGCAGCGGTGGTACTGCAGCGATGAGGACTGCCAGCGTAACGACTACCGGCGTGTACTGACTGGCAAAGCGATCGACGAACTGTTCGTGGTCGGTCTTGTCCCGCTGCGCGTCCTCAACGAGTTCGATGATGCGGGCGAGTGTGCTGTCCTCGGCTTCCGCCGTTACGTCGGCTTCTAGGTAGCCCTCTTCGTTGATGGTGCCGGCGTACACCTCGTCTCCGCCCGTCTTATCCACAGGGACGCTCTCGCCCGTGATGGGGGCCTGGTTGACCGCACTCTCGCCCTCGACGACCGTGCCGTCGGCGGGGACCCGATCGCCGGGGCGCACGATGACGCGGTCACCGACGCGCAACTGCTCGACTGGGACGGTCGTTTCCTCACCACCGCGGCGGACGGTTGCGGTCGTCGGCGAGAGATCCATCAACTCGCGGAGTGAGGAGCGCGCGCGATCCATCGCGTACTCCTCCATCAACTCGGCAACGCTGAACAGCACGGCGAGCATGCCGGCTTCGAGGTACAGTGCCTCACCGAAGACGACACTCGCAATGATGGCGCCGAGGATGCCGAGGCTCATCAGCAGATCAATGTCTAGCGAGCGCGTCCGGGCGGAGTAGTAGCCGTTCCGGAGGATTTCCTCGCCGCTGATCACCGCGCCGGCGAAGTAGAACAGCTCAGCAGTACCGAACTCTCGTCCGACGAGGCTAACGAGCGTCACATTGAGTCCCGACAGCAGAAACTCCAACACAAGGCCGACGAGCAGCAGTCCGCCACCGATCCACGTCTTGAGAGCGCGTGGACTCAGCCACACGTCGCGCGACCGACTCTCCTCGACGAGATCCTCCTCGGCGGTGTCTAGACCACTATCCGCAACGGCGTAGCCCGCGCTCTCGATGGTGGCGACAAGGTCGGCACGCGAGGTCTGCGCCGGGTCATACGTGACGATGACGGTGCCCGTCGTCGGGAGCGTCTCGCGGTCCTGGATACCCGCGACAGTGTCGAGGGCGTTCTCGATCTTCCCGGCGCAGGACGCACAGTCCATCGTGGGCACGTCGAACCGCTCGGTCTGGAGGTCATCGCGTGACTCGACATCGTAGCCGGCGGCCTGGACGCGTTCGACGACGTCGTCTACACCGACGTTCTCGGGACGATATTCGACGTGGACAGTTCCGGTCATTACCTGCGGCTCGACGGAGACGACCCCGTCGAGTTTCGAGACGCTGTTGACGATCTTCTCCGCGCAGGAGGGACAATCCATCCCGGGTACGTCGAGTGTCACGGTTCGGGCCTCCGGGCCCCCCGAACCAGCCGCATCTGTAGTCATTACCTCTAGTGACGAGGCTGGACGACAAGCGCCTTCGGTTGGTGTGTACCAACTCTCGTTAGGTGTCGGGCGAAGAAAGGTGGGGAGACGTGGAGCGATCGGCGACGTAGGCCTCGGCCAAGTGGGCTTCAGCGCGGCGGAGCCGATAGGAGAGCGTCGAGCCGGGGATATCGAGTTTCTCGGCGAGTTCGTAGGTTTCGATCTCGCGCGGTGTCTTGTAGTACCCGTGGTCGACGGCAGCCCGTACCGCTGCATCCTGTTCGGCCGTCAATGTGGGGGAACCGTCGTCCGGGGCGGCGTCATCCGCGTCGCCGACACGGACAAATGTAACGCCGGTCGTGTCGTCGATCTCGCTCTCGATTGCGTTGCGGAATGCGTGGTAGGTGGTGTCGTCGGGGGCGATGATGCGCCATTCGTAGCGACGACCGACCCACGTCGTCTTGAAAATGAGACCATCGCCGAAGTGATCGAGTGCGAGGTGTGGGATGGAGGTACACGAGGGAGTGCGTGACCAGTAGGAGTAGAGGACGAGTGCGTCGTCAGTGCGGTCGAGGACCTGTGTTTCCCAGTCCGCTTCGCAGTCACGGCGGGCCAAACAATCGGTGTAATACTCGGCGTCAGTGACAGTCTCAGCGATATTATCGAGTGCAGTTTCTCTACCCGACACGTAATCGACCCGCCAGAGGTTCTTGGGAGAAACGTGACAAGAGAGCGACCGGATTTTCGTCTCCGGATTGTCGGCGAGGATATCGGCGACAGCGTTAGTGCCCGGAGCGTATTCCAAGGCGAAGACGAGCTCGCGCATACTGATTCATAGCATGGAGAGAGGTATGAACGCGTTGACGGAGACTCAGGGGTTGAGTAGTCGAGTTGATGCCCTACGTCCCTCTCCCCAGCGAGCGCCGACCAAATGGCGGTGCGAGCTGGACTGCAGTATCGAGCCTGCTTCAATCACCACGTCCGACATCGAGATCAAGGAAGTGATCGGGTGACTCCGGAACCAGCCATGCCGGCACGACTCGTGTGAGGACAACCATCCCCGTCAGCTCAACGAGCGTCTGGGTGACGACGACTGCTGGGGCGAGCGCGTAGCCCGACGGGAGCGCGAGCGCCAGTGGGAGGATGACCAACGAGTTCCGGGTTACGGACGTGAACACGAGCGCCCGGCTCTCGCCGGCCTCCATCCCCAAGAGGCCGGCCACCAACCGACCGAGCAGCGGCATAATGGCCAGGAACGCTACATAGACAGGCACAACCGATGCGATCTGTCCGATCGAATCCTGTACGCGCGGCAGTTGGGAGGCGATCACGACGAACAGTGTTGCGCCCATCATCGGGACCGGCAACCAGCCCATCGTCGCCTGCCACTGGTCGCCGCGAGTGGACCGCTCCGCCCAGTATTCGGTCGCCCACGCGAGCGTCAGCGGGAGCGCAATGATGATGACGAACGCCTCGATGAACGGCCCGGCCTCGATGAACTCGGCCACCTGCTCGCCCATGAACAGCCAGAGGTACACCGGGAGCAACAGCAACTGGGTAAGCATCAACGCCGGCGTCGCCGCAGTTATCTGCTCGGCGTCACCGCCGGCGAGTTCGGTGAACGTGATAACGTAGTCGATACACGGCGTCAACAACACCATAAACGCTCCCACGAGAATCACCGGCTCCTGCGGAAGGAACCGCGTGAGCCCGAACACGACGACCGGCACGACCACGAAGTTCATTCCGAGCGCGGCCGCCATGAACCGGCCGTTCCGGAACGCTCGACGAATCCTGACGAACGGAATCTCGAGGAACGTGACGTACAACAGCACCGCCAAGACAGGATTGATGAGCGGTTCCAGCACCGAGCTCGTACTTGGTTGGCCGAGACCGACGCCGATCGCGAGTAAGACGGCAACGGCGTAGATGCCGACTTGATTGTGCTGAATCCACCGCTTCGAGAGCGAGGTCATAGATTTACGGAGAGGCAACCGGTGCCGCCATCCGTCAACCCAGATCCTCTCATTTCGTAGAAGTGGTGGTAGCAGGCGTAAGTTCCCATCGGTGAATGGTGGATAGCAGCAGTACTTCGAGTCGTCCTATCAGAGAGTAGCCAAGGTCGTCAATTGCAGTGCAGAGATGTGTTTTTTCGCCCCTGAGGGGTGCGGCGCGTCCTGAACTGACGCAGTTGCCGTGAACGCGATTTACTGAAAACCATGGCTACGACCAGTGACTCGTCGGTCTCGTTCGAGAAGACCGACACCCGACACGACGAGATGCACAGTACCATCGAAGAGTGGATCGACGACCTCGTCGACCGCGTCGACGATGCACAAGCGAGTGAGGAGTTCCAAGAATGGTTGGACGTCCAGAGTCGTTTCCACGACTACTCGCACCGAAATACGCTCCTCATCAAACTGCAGTATCCTGAGGCCACGAAGGTTGCAGGCTACAACACGTGGCGGAACGACTTCGATCGGTACGTCCAGGAAGGCGAACAGGCCATCTGGATCTGGGCACCAATCATCACCAAGCGATGTCCCGAGTGTGAGAATTCGCCCAGCTACCACGAGAAAATTGGCTGTGAGTACAACGAGACGTCGGCGGATGAGTGGTCGAAAGGCCTCGTCGGATTCAAACCAGCACCAGTCTTCGACGTCTCCCAAACCGACGGAGAACCGCTTCCCGAACTGGAGACTGCAGCGATGGGCGACGCCGACGACCTGGTGCCAGCGCTCAAAGGAGCAGCTGATGAACTCGGTGTGACGGTACGCATTGTCGATGCTGACCACTGGAAACATGGCGACGCGAAGGGAGTCTGTAAGTACCGGAGCCTACACGACCTCCAGCCAGTCGTCGAAGCGATAGCCCGATCGAACCAGGCAGATCTCGCTGTCACGCTGATCCACGAGTACGCCCACGCGTTGCTCCACTTCGATATCGGGGAGGAACCCGAGCGGGCAAAACGAGAGGTCGAAGCAGAAGCCGTCGCGTACATCGTCGGTCGGTATTTCGGACTCGACACGAGCGGATCTGTGTTCTATCTCGCTGCGTGGCAGGGCGATGACCCGGAAGCGATTCAAGAGCGCCTCGGTCGAATCAGTTCCACCGCTCAAGAGATCATTGGGTCACTCGTGGAGTGACGAATCCGACAACCTCTGGAGCAGTAGTCACAGTCGGAACTAATCGAGTTCCGGGTGCGTTGAAAAACGGTTTTTCACGCCGTCGAAGGGCGACGGCGTGCGCGAACTCGTCACGTCGATTCAGGCCAAATCATGACCGAACGAACTGACGACGTCGAGACACAGGACGAAGACGAAACAGAACTCGAAGAGCGGGTGTACTCTCCTGATGGTGGAGTTGTAGCATCGGCTCCTGCAGCTTCGACACCTACTGAAGCGATCCAACAACCCACCATTGGCGAAGACCCGTCTCAGGAGGAACTCGAGCCCCGTACGAAGCGAGCGCGAAACGAAGAGATGGACGTCTCGCTACTCCAGAAGGGAGGAATCTACGAGGTGCGATCGGAGTCAGGGAACATCTACGAGGTCGATATCGCGAGTAAGACGTGTACGTGTCCAGATTTCACGAAGCGGAATCCACGCGGTGGGTGTAAGCATCTACGGCGAGCCGATCTCGAAGTTCGAAGTGGAAACGTCCCTCGTCCTGATGGCCGTCTCCCGGAAACGTCGGACGTGGTTGAACAGCTTTCATCGGAAATTCGTAAGCTGGGGCAAGAGATCGAAGAACGCGAGGAGCGACGACGGAAACTCGAAGCTACGGTTGGGGTTATCGAGGAGTTCTCGATTGAGTAGACGAGAGAATTAACCAACAATTCTAAGATATCGCCCAACAACGTTGGTTAACAGAGCCTGCCCCATGTCCTATTCTCCACCAGACCCACCTCGAGAAGTCCCGGCAGACATCGCTTCCAAGCTTGATGAGCAATCCCCGGAGGTACTCCGACAAGTCGCTCGATTCGCCGAGGAGCTTGCTGAGCATCGCGAGCGGGAGGCACGACTAGCTGAAAACGAGGAGGATAAGGAGGTCGAAGAGCGACCAGAGGACCTTCCCGATGACGTTCCGGCGAAGGCGACGATCACAATCAAGGAGATTAACGAGAATCGCTACTACTACTGGCAGTGGCGAGAGGGAGACAAAATCAAATCAAAGTACAAGGGTCCGGTCAACTCGGATGAATAGACTAAGCGAGCGCTCCAATCGAAATGGCTAGTTGTTCAGGGTGACACCCCGTCTGCGAAGTGAAAGGAGGACTGTTAGCGCTCGGGTCGCGGAGCAGTCTCGTATCGTTTGATGTCGTCGGTCTTCTCCACGCGGTCGTAGATCTCTCGAAGCGTGTCTTGTGCCCGGTAGAGCTTATGCTCCTCAAGGAACTGTCGACCACTCCCACTAATGCCGTAGAACTTGTACGGCAGGTCGTTCTGACGGCGGTCCTCGGGTAGGAGCACTTCCTCGACGATGCCAGCGTCAACGAGCTGCTGGAGGTGCTGACGAATCGTCGTCTGACTCTTGCTCGGGTTGACGTAGTCGAGTTCCTTCAGCGTCGGTAGTTCCGACGGATGCCCGAGTATGTCCTGGAGGAGCGAGAACCGCGTCTCCTGGGTGACGACGTTGAGCCGCTCGCGAACGGACTCCAGGTCGCTTGGCGTGTGGTCGGAGGTACTCATTACACCACAATTCGTGTAGTGCGTGCAAAAGCGTTTCGCCTAAATACGAATCGGTCTAAAGCGATACGGTGGCTGATGAGGTCGCCACATTAAAGCAGGGTACGGGACAATTCCCGCTCTAATGAGTGAGGATCCGGTCACTGTCGAAGAACTCGCCGAGAAAGCCGACGAGTATCTGCACGAGGCCTCACTCACGCCGGAGGAGTACGAAGCGCTCAAACAGAGCGTTGCGGAGCTCACGCCGATATTCTCAGCTGAGAATTCGTACTTCGTCCTTGGCAGCTACGGAAAACCCGAAATCCGCCGTCTCCAGCTCGTGAAAGATCGTCTCAACCGGCAGCCCGGTGCGTACGCGTTCCTGATGGTCGACATTCGGAGCGAGTGGACGAATACCTACCTCAAGTTCCGGCTGCTCGCCGATTACACGGATATCATCGTGGGCGTCGCCGAACACGCCCAGGGCGGCTTCCTCGTCGAACAGGGATATTTCACGGCTCTGGAGGAATACTTCGCCAAGACGCACGTGTTCAAACGCGAGTACAACACGATAGATGCGGACGCGATCGACACGAACGTCGACGTCGATAATCCCTTCAGCGGAATGCAGACTGCGATCTTCGAGATGCTCGACGATGCTGGGCGTCTCTGTCAGTGGACATCTGAGGACGACCTCGTCGAGTGTACCGAGGCTCTTGTGAGTGGTCAGGAATAACCGTAGACAGAGACGAATCTGTAACTCACACCCCACGTTTCCGTCGTTTCTCCACGACGTCCTCGGTTTGTTCCAGCGCGATTCCTAGCGTAGCAGATGACACCCCCCCAGAGTGTGAATGGAATCGGTTTACCTGACACCCCTCAGTGTGAATGGGTCCGGTCAATCCGGACGAGGGAGACTTGGGGGAAGACACCCACCCCACGTTTCCGTCGTAACTGGATGTGGATGGAGAGGGTGTGGTTGATTTCGAAGGGGCCACACCCCCCGTGTTTCCGTCGTTTCTCCAGGATAGCGTAGGGAGAGACTACGATTAGTACTATGCAGCCACTTATTATGTTGATCGAGAAACAATCTAGATAGTAACTGACTTCTAGAACGCATAGATTAAAGTAGTATAGCTGAGAAACGCTCATTAAGTGTACTTCGGCGAGTGAGGGGGCGAAGTACTTCGCCCCCTCAGATGAAACAATCCCTCTCAGCTGCTTCTATAGACAGCCAGCTATGGACGGCTAGGCTGTTCTCGTCTTGGTCAGCTCTCCGTGAACGTCTTCTTCGAGTCCCCTCCCCACCTGTTCGGTGATTACGACGGAAACGTGGGGTGTGTGGGTTCAGGATTCGAGATCACGACCACGCTTCCGTCTTCGGGTTTCCTCCCTCACGTCGGAAACGCGGCTATATTATCAGTAATCCAATTCCACCGAATTACGGCATTCTCCCGCCGATATCGGACAAGGAACGTCGGAAATGTGGGGTGGTGTCCTCCACTAGATTTATACTCTCCCCGCTCACACCGTGTGATATTCAATGACGCCCGACTCTTCACCCAGTTCTGTCGACGATCCACTCTTTGAATCCGGGCATCGTATCTTCGCGAACAAGGATCTCCTGAAAATCGGCCACGTTCCAGAGGCCGACCGGATCGTCGGTCGCGACGAGGAAATCTCGAAACTCGCAAAACGCCTCAATGGGGCTGTCCACGGGTACTCCCCAGAGAACGTGATGATCTACGGGAAAACAGGGACCGGTAAATCTCTCGTTTCAAAACACGTCTGTCAACGAGCCCAAAATGCTGCTCAGGATGGCGTCGAAATTGGAACAGCGTATATCGACTGTGCAGAAGACAATACCGAGACCCAAGCAATCTCTTCACTTGCCGCGAAGCTAAACGATGAATCATCGACTGGAATCACCGTCCCCCATACCGGCCTCAGTACGTCGAAATACTACAAACTTCTCTGGAAGACGCTCGACGCTCAATTCGATTCTGTGATCATCATCCTCGACGAGATCGACTTGATGAACGACGACAGCGTGCTGATGAAGCTCTCGCGCGCTGAGGAGGCGGGGAAAATCGACTGTAGCGTCGGTGTCATCGCGATTAGCAACAAGATCCAGTACGTCGACAACGTGAACGAGCGCGTGAAAAGCAGCTTCCAGCACAAGGAGCTGTTCTTCAAGCCGTACGACGCCAACCAGCTCCGGGAGATCATGTTCAACCGCGAGGACGCCTTCCAGGACGGCGTCCTTTCCGAGGACGTAATTCCGCTCTCGGCGGCCTTCGCCGCGCAGGAACACGGCGATGCTCGAAAGGCGATCGACATTCTTCGCCACGCCGGGGAGGTCGCCTACGAGGCCGGAGCAGAGCAAGTGACGGAGGAACACGTCCGCCAGGCGCAGCAACACGCCGAAAAGGACCGGTTCAGAGAACTCGTGAACGGCGCACCCACGCAGGCGAAGGCGGCGTTGCTGGCGCTCACGGAACTGAGTGTCAACAGCAACGACGATGCGTTCCTCACGAGCCGGGTGTACGACCAGTACGAACGCATCTGCAACCATCTCGATATGGATATCCTCTCCGTCCGTCGCTTCCGCGACATCCTGAAAGAGCAGGCCTTCCTCGGGGTTGTCGAAATCGAGAAGATCAACAAGGGGAGTGCGGGCGGCATCCACCTCCAGAACCGACTCATCGAAGATCCCCAGGTCGTCCGCGAAACGATCCTCGAGGACAGCCGGATGCAGGACTGGACTCGCGAGTAATGACCCCCTACTACTGAGTGGGTACGGACGACGGAAATCCGGGGTGGGGCGTGAGGAAACGACGGAAACGAGGGGGGTCGAAAATTACGTCGGAAACGTGGGGTTGGATCGAAACGACGGAAATCAGGGGTGGGGTCTACCACGACTGTTCGTCGGTGGCTCCGAACGAGCTCAAAACGGCGTCCCTCTCGCCGGAGAGCTCTCGGCGAATGTCGGATCGGTCCCACCCGAGCGGTGAGAGCACGCTTTCGACCGCTCTGACCAGCTGCGTTTCGTAGTACGAGGCGGCGTAGGTCCCGATCGCTTCGTGGGCGAGGGCGACCCGGTCTCGCGAGGATTTCTCGTCGTCGACGACCACATACTCGATATCTTGTCCCGGGTGGACTGCCAGATCCTGCT
>Ga0208283_10132_pt1 | contig 39119 bp, 34 predicted proteins | sample AntRauMetaRauer1_FD_184785 | JGI IMG/M metagenome (GOLD analysis project Ga0208283, IMG submission 184785) | Saline lake microbial communities from Rauer Lake, Antarctica, in enrichment culture - Antartic Rauer Lake 1 Metagenome Rauer1 (SPAdes)... ...
GAGCGTCTCGGTCGCCATTACATTGAAGAACTCGTCGATAGAAGTCTCCTCTTGCAGGATGCTGGCGCTCGTAGACACAGTTCCAACATCCTGCGTCTTCGTGTGTGACGCTTTCTATGACACCCTCTACAGGGCATATAGTGAGGCATGGCCACATGCGCGAGCTCGTGATCGAACTTCTCTATGAGCCGCACGTCGACCCCGTCATGGACACATTCAGTGAAAATGAACGTTTAATCTCTAAAGCGGTTAATTTCTCAGTGACGAGTGAGAGTCTCTGGAGAATTGACCGCATCACCGGTCCAGCTGACGCTCTCAATCAACTCGAACAAGTGCTGTTTGATCCGACAGATTGCAATGAGTGTCTAACCGGCGATACCTGCTCCACAGAATGGGAGTATGAGATGCTCACTTCGACTTCAACCAGCAGAACAGTGTATACTCATGGAGTGGCGATTGAAGACTGTCACTCAGTCCCCCACCTTGCTATTGAAAACTTCGGGACTGGGCTGCTGTTCGAAGCCAAGCGTCGAGACAATCGGTACATCTGGCGTGTGCTCTCACCCACTGAAATCCGTGTTGGACCGTTCTACGAATCACTAGGTGCAGATCTGAAGGACGGTATCGAGGTCCAACTCACCCAATTGTCCGAACTCACGGAGTGGGAAGACCATGTACTATCGCTTGTGGATCTTCCATACGAACAGCGATGTGCCCTCGAAACCGCCGTCGAACTAGGGTATTATCAAACCCCCCGTGAGATCAACACCGGAGAACTTGCAGACCACCTCGATATTCCACGGTCGACGCTCCAGTACCGACTTCAACGCGCAGAAGAGTGGTTAGCGAAACTCTTCGTTGGTAGCTCTTGAGAGGCTTTAGTTTATAGGGAGGACTACCTTGCCCCGTCCGTGGCCCTTTTGAACGAGACGATGGGCTTCAACAACTTCTTCGAGTGGGAACGTTTCTCGGATATGCGGGCGTACATCCCCGTCATCTATCAGTGTCCGGATCTGGTTGAGGTACTCAGCATTCGGTTCAACAAACACGAGCTTTCCTTCAACGTTGTACTGGTCGGCCTTCTCTTGCTCTGGTTCGCGGAGTAGCGACACCAACACACCACCGTCGGTGAGAACCTCGAACGATTTGGTGAGCGTTTCGCCCCCGACCGGGTCGATTACGACGTCAACGGGATCCAACACCTCCTCGAAATTCTCCTCGCGGTAATTCACGAACTCATCGACGCCAAGCTCCCGGAGATACGCTTCATTACTTCCGGATGCCGTTCCAATGACGTGTGCATCGTGTTCGTGCGCGAACTGTACCCCCATATGACCGACACCACCGGCAGCTGCATGCACTAACACCCGGTCACCGTCAGAAACGTCTGGCGCGTCGAACAATGCCTGCCAGGCTGTCAGTGACACCATCGGAACCGCAGCCGCTTCGGAATGCGAGAGCGAGGAAGGCTTTCGAGCGATCTCGTCAGCAGGCGCAGTTACGTATTCGGCGTACGTGCCAGCCAGTGTCGGGAAACGGAGCATTCCATAAACTTCCTCTCCCACCTCCCAACTGCTCACGTCCTCGCCAAGTGCTTCGACACTACCGGAAACATCCCAGCCAGGTGTAATCGGGAACGAGACGTCCTCATTGAGGCTGCGAACGTTCTGTCCGAGACCGGCGTTCTCTGGGTCTCGGGTCTTCCAATCGATAGGATTCACTCCTGCGGCTTCGACACGGAGCAAAACCTCATCGGCTTCCGGTTCGGGGATCGGGGCCGTTTCGTGTTTGAGAACCTCTTCATCACCAAGCTCGTGATAGCGAACAGCGTGCATTGAGTCAGTCATCGGTTACGACTGATGCTTGGAGATCAGAGGGTATAGGGGTTATCTCGGCTTGAGCCAGTTAGTATCTTGGCTATAGACGAACTAAAATCAGATTCCGTTCGACTACACCGTTAAGGACGACTTCAGCGAAGGACAAGAATAGCGAAGACAGCTAGCAGCGGAACGCTCATTACCGACTCTGAGAACCGATAGATTAGATGAAAGCCAATCTCACGATGTTGCAAAGGGCAAAAAGAAGATTCGATTCAAAGTATACAACTTACTGTAACACTTAGCGAGTTTTAAACAGCACTTAGTGTCAAAATCTATTATTGCCAAACGAGCCACCGTAGTCAGTGATCGTTTTCGGAGGGCCTGTCCACTCACGGAAGCCGTCGCCGTGGGCGGTAAGGTGAGAGACAAACTGCTACTGCGACGATCTAGAGCGTGAAGTTAGCACGGCATTCCCGGTGATTGATGATCTGTGGGCTCTCTTTTGTGTATATGAGCAACGAGTCGTGGGAGAGACAGCCGCAAGCACGTCGACGGCGAGGAGTTCGGATAGTCAGCAGATTCGCTGCACTGGATACCCTCGGTACGGGTAGCTCTACGACAGTCGTCGATAGATCGAAGTACTACCCGGAGTTCGCTGACGACGCGGTCAGCCAGCGTGTCTCGGTGGCGACCGAAGCAATTTACAGAGGCCCAGCAGTCACATGAACGGCGACAGCGACACTGGTGGGGTAACGCTCGCGTTTTCGCTGTCGGCCATTGAGCGACTTGAAGACCCGAAAGCGGTCTTTGAGGACGCACAGAATTGGTGTCAGTCGATCGGTCTCATTGACGACGACACCGAACGGATCCAGCGGATCGTCACCGAGTAAGATCTTCGACAAGATTTCGATATCCAAGACCGTGACAAGTGGTTTGTCCTCGAAGAGATCTGCGAGACGATGCCGACGACGCGGCACGTCTACGTCGGGGCGAGCGACGAGGATATGAGGGTGTCAACGCTTTTTTGCTGGGAGTACGTTCGTGTCTCGAAGGCGGCCGAGAGAGCCGACTGGAAGGTCTCTGAGACTCGATCCGATCTCGGAATCGTCGCTCGTCTCCTCGCTCCCGTTCGAGACCTGATCGAGTAACGACTTCGGCTGTCACCCGCGACACTTGGGCTCGCAGTCTTGTATGTCTGGATTTGATCGGTTTACCGTAAACTCGCTCATTGAGGTGGCAGAATCGGAAAGCTAGCTAATTGGCCAGTTCTTTCTTATTCATTATTCTGGTCAGTCATCTGTATATAGTTCTGTAGCGGCCAATATTTCTCGATATCGCTGTCTGATTGTGACTTCGCTCACATTAGCTGCTTTAGATATCTCGGGCTGAATGATTGATTCTCCAGAAAGACGTGAGGCGGCATACAGTGCGGCAGCCGCAATGCCTGCGGGACTTTTTCCACTGTGTACCCCTTTCTCAGTCGCGTCTTCGATCAGTTTTCGAGCATACCGTTCTGTCTCGTTCGAACAGCCGAGTTGCGATGCGAATCGTCCCACGTACTCCATCGGATGCGATGGTGGTATCCGGAGATCTAGCTCTCGTGAGATGTACCGGTAAGTTCGTTCAATATCTAATTTGTCGACACGGCTCACCTCTGTGAGTTCGTCGATTGTTCGTGAGATGCCATTCGTTCGTGTGGCAGCATACAATGCACAGGTAGCCACGGACTCAATTGACCGACCAGGCAGCAGGTCCTCATCTAATGCTCTCCGATAGATCACACTCGCGGTCTCACGACTTGGCTCAGGAACCCCAAGGGCTGAGGCCATCCGATCGATCTCGCCGAGAGCTCGTTTCAGATTCCGGTCTTTCGAATTTTGTGTCCGGAACCGCTCGTCCCACGTTCGGAGGCGGCTCATTTTTTGTCGCTGACGTGCTGACAGAGGGTTTCCATGGGCATCCTGATCACGCCATCCGATATTTGTTGTTAATCCCTTATCATGCATCTGTTGTGTCGTTGGTAACCCAACTCGAGAGGCAGCTTCTCCTTGCTCAAAATCAAACGTCCGCCACTCTGGTCCGTGATCAATAGCATGTTCAGCGACGACTAGTCCGCACTCCGAACAGACTGTCTCATCTGTATCGTCAGCTCTCACCAGTGTTCCTTCACACTCTGGGCACTGATTTTCGAGTTGAGTCGAATGGTGCTGATCGCTGGTTGCTCTGTCGACTTTGGTTGACTGTCTGCTGACGTCGATCTGTGCGTTTTTCATATTATGTGTTGATGTCCTTATACTATTTTCTTAGGTCGTTGCTAGAGGTTCTTTTCTCATCCCAAATAAGATTTGTGACTGAAAACAGTTTCTAATAATACATAGAGAAACTATTTTCGATTTCGAAAGTAGATTTAGCACCCACACATATATACCTACCAATATCGAAATGTATCGTATGAGTTCAAACGAAAACCTGAGCGAGACGAACACTGAGGCTCGGTTTGAATTTAAAAAGGAGGAAGCCTCCGCATTCAAGAGCGAAAAGGGACTGACCGAGGAGACTGTCCGGGTCATCTCCGAGGACAAAGACGAACCTGACTGGATGCTCCAGCGACGCCTCCGCGCTCTTGAGCATTTCCAGAACATGCCGATGCCAACCGACTGGCCAGAGGGCCCCGATCTCTCAGAGGTCGACGTCAGCGAGATCGTCCCGTATATCCGACCGGATATCGAGACCCGTGGAGGCGTTGACGATTGGACGGATCTGCCCGACGATATCAAGGATACCTTCGACAAGCTCGGTATTCCGGAAGCCGAAAAGAACGCCCTCTCAGGCGTTGGTGCACAGTACGAGTCAGAGATCGTTTACCAAAACATGCAGGAGCAGTGGGAAGAAAAAGGTGTCATCTTCTGTGACATGGACAAGGCGGTCCGTGACCACGAGGATCTCGTCCGGGAGCACTTCATGAACAAGTGTGTCCCACCGAGCGACAACAAGTTCGCCGCGCTCCATGGCGCGATCTGGTCTGGCGGCTCCTTTGTTTACGTACCCGAAGACACCACGGTTGATATGCCGATCCAGGCGTACTTCCGGATGAACTCCGAGGGGATGGGCCAGTTCGAACACACACTCATTATCGCTGAAGAGGGGTCGGAGGTCCACTACATTGAGGGCTGCTCAGCCCCGAAATACTCCGAGTTCAATCTCCACTCAGGTGGTGTTGAGGTCTTCGTCGGTGAGAACGCTCACGTCCAGTACTCGACGGTCCAAAACTGGTCGAAGAGCACCTACAATCTCAACACGAAACGCGCTATCGCCGAGAAAGGTGGACGAATGGAGTGGATTTCAGGCTCGATGGGCTCAAGAGCGACAATGCTCTATCCGTCGACGATTCTCAAAGGTCGTGGTGCCTCTGACAATCACATCACTATCGCGTTCGCGGGTGAGGGCCAGAACATCGACACGGGCGCGAAGGTATACCACAACGCCCCTGAGACGAAGTCGACGGTCGAGTCCAAGTCGATCTCGAAAGACGGTGGTCGGACCAACTACCGCGGCTTGGTCCACATTGCCGACGGTGCCGAAAACTCTTCGACGGCTGTCGAGTGTGATGCGCTGATGTTCGACAATGAGTCGACCTCCGATACAATGCCGTACATGGAGATCAACGAATCACAAGTCGACGTCGCCCACGAGGCAACGGTCGGCAAGATCGGCGACGAGGACATCTTTTATTTGCAGAACCGCGGCCTGGATGACGACGATGCCAAGCAGATGATCGTCTCAGGGTTCATCGAACCCCTGACAGAGGAACTGCCTATCGAGTACGCGGTCGAACTCAATCGGCTGGTAGAACTCGAGATGGAAGGCAGTCTCGGCTAATCCAATACGTATCCAGAAACCGAACAGCGAACATCGGTGCTTTGCTGTTCTGTTTATCCTCATAATATCATCCTATGACAATTACACCCCTCGACTGTCTGCAATGTGGAACTGAGTACACCTACATTGGTGCAGGGCCACACGGAGCAGCGTGTCCCGACTGTGGGTCGACATGCGTCTCTCCAGTTGGCGAACTGCGAATCACCGATAACGACTATTGGTCAGTAGCCAATGGAACGGGTGAGCTTCGGATTCATACTGTCGACGAACATGAGCGGTCCTTCGAGTTCCGGATCGGATTTCAAAAAAACAGAGGAACACTCACCACGATCACGATAGACGGGACATCGGTGCTGGCGAAACACTGTTCGGCAGCGTGGCCGATAGCAGAGCTACTCAACGAGTCACTTGAACGACACGGTATATCCCTGTTGACAAACCCAATGAAGTCGGATACTACGTCCATTCAACGCCTATGAATAACGCCTACGTTCGTGAGTTGCTCGCAGATCATAGCAGCAATCCACGAAACTATGGAACACTCCCAGACCCTGACATAGCCGAACGGGTCGACAACCCTCAGTGCGTTGGACCAACGCATCCCGAAGGTGACTGGATCTCGGTTTCGCTGACCGTCTCGGATGAGGAGCCTCGCGTGATCGAGTCCGTTCGGTTTGAGGGAGCTGGCTGTACGTTGTCGCAGGCTGCTACCTCACTTCTCACACAACAGATGGAAGGAACAGAACTCCAAGAGATCCGAAGTTGGGACCGTGAGTTCATCGAACAGCAAGTGGGAATTGACCTCACACCGGCACGGCTCCAGTGTGCGGAGCTTGTCGTTCGCGCAGTCCGACAGGGAGACTTCAATGAGTGAAACCAAAGAGGAGTTGCAATCGAGAATCGAAGACTGGATCGTTCAACAGATGCCGATGATCCAGATGCACGGTGGGACCAGTATGGTCCGTGAACTTGATCCTGACTCCGGGTTGGTCGTCATTGAGTTAGGTGGAACCTGTTCGGGGTGTGGAGTGTCGAATATTACCGCAGAGAACATGCAACGGGAGCTGTACTTTGCGTTCGATGCAATCGAAGAAGTCCAAATTAAGGTCCCGTCGACGGGTGATGTCGGTGCTGATACGGTTGAGGGCGGCCGTGGTGGCGACCTCCAGTATTCGACTGAATCGCCAGGACATTTGTGAATTAAAACGGGATATCTGGGTCCTGAGTTGAGCTCTCATCACTGCTCTGGCCAGGCAAAGACGGACTCGTGTCTGTTTCAGCGGCAGTTGTCTGGCCGGTGTTGGCTTGTACTTTGTTGATCTCTGGGATTTCTTTGACCATGCGCCGTTTAATCGCCTGGATCGTCATTGGCGAGATGCCACACCCCGAGCACGCACCTCCGAGTTGAATATGGACCTCACCGCTGTCTTCGTCAAGATACTCAATCGCGGCGTTGCCGCCGTGCAGTTGGATCTGTGGAAAGTTTCGCTGCAGGAAGTTTGTTATCCGGTTCGTCAGGTCTTTTTCAGAGTCTGTTGAATCGTCAGTCATTGACATATGTTACACTGGATCATGGATGGTACTCCGGTTCTCATTGTAAACGACATTTTTGCAACGCTTTGTTCAGGGGATAATCTCATGTACGGAAACTCTCTCCACAACCACACTCAGAGACGACGTTAGGATTTTCAACGTGGAACCCGGCTGCTTGCAAGCCGTCTTCGTATTCGAGTCGACTCCCACCGATGTAATTCATGCTTGCCGGGTCGACAAAGACACGAAGGCCGTGATGTACGGTCACGGTGTCGTCCGGTTCGGGCTCGTTGTCAAATCGCATACCATATGAAAGGCCTGCACAACCACCCTGTTGGACAAACAGTCGGAGTCCACCCACATCAATATTCATCCCCTCCTGATCCATTAGCGCGAGTGCCTGCTCAGCAGCGGCTTTTGAGACCTCCACACTCGACTCGGAATTACTGTCGACGGTTCCTACACTCATACTCAACAGTCGTCAGCTAATAGTGTTAACTTTAATGGTTAGATGTAATTGAAAGCAGTTTCAAACTCAGGTGCCGATGAGTCCGAGACCGTCGAGTTCACGAATCATATGGTCGACTGCAGTCTTAGCGTCTGTCGGTCGTTTCGCCCCCGCAATTATGACTTTTTCACTGCCGAAGAGTATGATTGCAACATCTAGTTCACTAAAAATGAATGCTAATTGCTATAGTCCACCACCGAAATGAGTATTGGTCACAAGTGGTGATCTACTCCGGAGTAGCGGCCTGTTGTTGGTGGTGGTGCCGGCGGAGGACACCGACTTTATTAGCGATCGTTCCGGCGAGGGCTTCGAAGGCCGCGGCGGTGTCGTTGCTTTCACGCCGGACGATCGGCTCGCCGTCGTCGCCACCGGCTCTGACAGCCGGATCCAAAGGGAGCGAGCCGAGATACGGCACCTCTACGGCCTCGGCCAGCGACCGGCCACCGTCATCGCCGAAGACGTCGTGGTGGCCGCCGCAGTCCGGACAGACGAATCCGCTCATGTTCTCAACGACGCCTAGTACGTTGGTCCCATACTCGGCGAACATCTCGACGCCACGGCGGGCGTCGTCAACGGCCACCGATTGCGGCGTAGTGACGACGACCGTCCCGGTAACCGGAAGATTCTGGAGGACAGTCAACTGCACGTCACCGGTCCCCGGCGGCAGATCGACAATCAGGTAGTCAAGACCGCCCCACGAGACGTCCTCGAAGAGGTTCGTCAGCGTGTTCTGGGCGACTGGCCCACGCCAGACGACAGGATCGTCCTCCTCAATCATCAGTCCGACACTCATCAGTTTGAGGCCGTGGGCCGTCGGCGGTTCGATCCGGTCTTCGCCGTCGACGGTCATCACCTCGGGGTCAGCCTCCGAGCCAAGCATCCGGGGGACGTTCGGACCGTAGACGTCGGCGTCGAAGATCCCAACCTCGGCCCCGCGTTCGGCTAGTCCCGCTGCGAGGTTGACCGCGACCGTGCTCTTGCCGACACCACCCTTGCCGGAGGCAACGGCAATCACGTTTCGGACGCCGGGCAGGACGGTCGTTTCGTGGTCGTTGATCAGCGGGACGGTCGCCGAGATTTCAACATCGAGCCCCAGTTTATCGACGACCTCGCGGATACGGTCGGCGATAGCGGCCTCGTCGGGCGCATGTGGCGCGCCGAGGGCGAGTTCGATCTGGGCGATACCGTCATCGACAGCAAAATCGGTGAGGATACCGGCCGAGACGATGTCCGTTCCAAGTGCCGGGTCGTCGATGGCACGCAGTCGATCACGCAGGTCGGATTCGGAGATATCAGTTGTCATTGGGTGTCAGTATCGGAGTATGGTTCGGTAGTCTGTTCGTCGGCAGCGACGCCCTCGCGAGCGTCCCACGCGGTGAACGTTCGGGCGATGCGTGTCACGGCGGCGAAGACGCCCTCGACGTTGTCCTTGCTAGCGACGGCCTCTTCGAAGGTGTCGATCCAACCGAGTCGGGCGAGCGTCGACGCTTGCAACTCGCGGACGCTGTCGAGACCGTCGTCGGCGTCGGGGTCGTCCAGCATGGCCGCCTCGCGCTCACAGAGTGCGCCCATGAACTCGAAATACGCTGCGAGGTGGTCTGGAATGTCGTCGCCGCGTGTCGGCTCAAACCCGGCGGCGTCGTACAGCCGTGCCATCGCAGCGGCCGGATCGCCGAGTAGTTCTCCGGCTTCACCGGCGGTATGGTAAGGTGAGTCGGATTCGAACTCCTCGCTAGGGTCGGTCGCGTGGGCGGAGGCAAACGGCGGGATGTAGTGGTCACCAGGAACGACAAACAGGTTGTCGTACCCGATCTTCAGAGTCCGCATGTCGTGGTCCTCAACAACGAGATCGTCGGTCTCCAAGTCAGCCGGGAGCACTACCGCGAGGTCGGCGAACGTCCCGCCGTCAAGCGCCGCCACGAGCTGGTCGATCTCGCCGTCAAAGATCGCCGCCAACAGCCCGTAGACGCGGACTCGGGCGTAGGCCATCGAACGGGCGTCCGGATCGCCATCAGACGGGTCAGCATTAGGAGTTGACATCGGGCTCACTTGCGCTCCACCTCGACGAAGGCATCGTACTGGGCGTTGCTGCCGCCAACCAGATCCGAGAGGCCGGTGTCGCCGAGTTCGCTGTCCAGCGGTTGGATGTGGTTGACCGCGAAACCGGCGTCACGGCCCTTGGCGATCCCAGCATCGTCGTGCATCGGCTGGTCAAACTTGTAGGGTGTGTGGCCATCGGCCTCGGCAGCCGTTTTCGTCCGGCCGTCGACGGTCTGGTCGGTCGCGCCATCGCCGCTCCGACCCCACCCCCACGCTGCGCCGACGACGCCGGGTCGGATACCGCCGGTGACTCTTGCTATCCCTTCGACAGTGCGTCGACCGGCATCGATGGTAATCTTGTCGCCGCTCTCGATGCCGCGTGCTTCGGCGTCGTCGGGGTTGATCCACAGTGGGTTTTCGGGCTGTGTTTCACGCAGCCACGGGCTGTTCTGGGTTCGATGCATCCCCTGAGTGCGGGGTTTCCAGTTGATTAACCGCAGCGGGCGGTCGGGCTCCTCATCGCCGCCCACGGCAGCCTGGACATCACCGTTGTAGTGTTTCACGTCGTCGACTTTCGGCAGTGGGTCGAACCGCTCGCCGGTAAAGGAGTGTTTCCCGGTCGCCACGGGGTCGCTGTAGAAGTTCACCCGCGCGCCGAGTTTGTAGCGCATGTGTTCGCCGTCGTAGGCGTTGGTGTCGGTGCGCCGACCGGCGTAATCGTAGTCGTGTCCCTGCTCGCGGAAGGCGGTCGCGTAGTCCTCGGCGGGCTCCTCGAAGCGGCCGCCGCGGTTCAGGACCGTGACGACCTTCGCCCACTCCTCGTCGGTGACCGCCCCCTTCCAGCGGGCGAGGTCGAAGTCCTCGCCGAGGCCCTTCTCGTGGCTCTCGCGGAACACGTTCCGTTCTTCGGCGGTGGCGTCGGCCACCGGCTCCCGCGAGTAGGCGATGTTGGCCGCCAGCTTGAGGTAGAAGTCCTCGGCCTGGTCAAGCGGCCACTGGTTGCCGTCGGCGTCCTGGATCGACGCTTCGCCGACTCCCGGGAGATCCATCTCCTTCCAGATGTCGACGAGCACGTCCTCGAAGGGGCGGGCGTCGGGGACGACCGAGATGGCGGGCTGGCTGATCTTCTCGTCGGCCAGCCGCTTGTTCGGGTAGGTGCCGAAGTTCTCCCAGCGTTCGAGGTAGGTCGGCTCGGGCAGGATGTAGTCGGCGTGTTTGCTGGTCTCGCCGATCACCGTATCCGAGGCAACCACAAGCGGGATGGTATCGGTGTCCTGGAGGATCGCCGGGATCTGGTCGCCGCCGGCGACCGCCATCACGTGGTTGTTCGAGTACGGCCGGATGAACAGCGCGTTGATGCCGTAGGGGTACTCGTCGGCGGCGCTGCCATAGATCTCCTGAGTCTGCTGGGCCGGGGCGACGGGGAACCACGGCCGTTGGGCCGGATAGCCGTCGTCGCGGTCGAACAGCGTGGTGTCCTCGTAGTTGACGCCCCCGCGGGTCAGTGGGATCCCCCACGAGCCGTTGGCGTCGGGGACGTTCCCCAACTGGTAGCGCCCCGACATCGTGTCGTAGCCGGCGTAGGGGGTGATCTGGCCGCCCTTCCAGTCGTAGTTGCCGATGAGGTGCTGGAGGGTGGCGATGGCCCGGGTGTTGTAGAACCCGTTGGTGTGTTTCGCCGGGCCGCGGTACTGCATGATGGCGGCCTTCTTGCCGTGGCTGGTGAACTCGTCGGCGATCTCGGCGATCTGTTCGGCCGGGACGCCGGCCATCTCGGCGTACTCCTCAACGGTGTGTTCGAAGACGCGGGCGCGGTACTGGCTCCAGACGCTCTCGACGCTTGTGCCGTTGACCGTCACATCCACGTCGAGTACGGCAGTTTCGACCTCGCTGGCCGGCCGTGGGTCGCCCGACTCGGCGTCGACGACGACGTAGTCGTCGGCCGTCTCGGCGTTCGGTGCGACAAGGCCCAGGTCGGCGGCCGTCGCCTTCTGGCCGTCCGCCTCGTCGACGAGGACGAGATGGGTCGCGTCGCTCCAGGTCGGCTCGTTGTCGGCTCCCGCGGCCGTCTGCGAGGGGTTCTGCAGATAGGTCAGGTCGTGGCGGTCGTGGGCGATGATCCACCGGGCCATCCCCATGGCGAGTGCGCCGTCGGCACCGGGGTCGACCGGAACCCAGGTGTCGGCCTTCTCGGCGGTCTTCGAGAGCCGCGGGTCGACCACGTCCATCCGCATCCCGTCCTGGATGGCGTTGGTGAGTTTGGGTGCGAGCCACGTCGGCCCCTTGTTGGCGACCATCGGGTTCGTCCCCCACACGAGGACGTAGTCGGCCTCGTCGATGTCAGGGTACTGGCGTTTCTTTTGGGCGTCGTAGGACCGGACGTTGCCCATCACGCTCGAAAACCCGCAGGTCCCGGCGTGGTGGAAGCTGTTGGTCGAGCCCAGCCCCTGTTTCCAGAGCCGCGTGCGGATGAAGTTCCGCCGGAAGCCGCCGACATCGACAATCTGGTTGGCCTTCGGGCCGAGATCCGGGTGGTCGGTGTCGATGAGGGCGTCGTCCCACTTCGAATCGAAGGCCGATTTCGCCATTGCGCCCTCTTGGACGGCCTCCCAGTCGCTCATGACCTCGTCTTGTGGAGCGTGAGCCCACATCTCCTGGAGGCCGGGGTGGCCGAGGTCGTCGTCGCCGTTGACGATCTCCTCGATGGCCCGGTCCCACGAGATGGTCTCCCACTCGCCCGACCCCCGGGGGCCGACGCGTTTCATCGGTTTGCGGACCCGGTAGCTGTCGAAGGCCGTCTGGATGCCGGCCTGCCCTTTCAGGCAGATGCGGCCGCCCGACAGCGACCACCGATCGGTGTCGACCTCGCCGGTCCCTTCGAGGTCGCCCATGGCGACGTCTTCGGGGTCGCTGTCGTAGGGCACCTGGCCAAACGGCTGGGTGGTGAGGAACGAGTAGGGGTTCCCCGCCAGTTTCCGGACGAGCGAGCTGTACTCGCCGGTGCCGCTGGTGTCGGCCAGTCGCACCTTCACTGGGCAGAAGGTGTTGCACTGCCCGCAGGTGGTGTGAATCACGTCGCTCGCGCCGTACTCGCCGTACTCGTCGCCGACGTAGTGGTGTTCGTCGTCCGTCCACAGGCCGTCCAGATCAGTGTCTACGGTCACACTGCTGAAGCCTGCGATTGCACCGATACTCCCTGCGGCCTTGACGAAGTCGCGGCGCGAAACCGACGCGCCGTCGTCGCCTGTGTCGTCAGTACTCATTCGTGGTCACCGCCAAGTGGTGTCAGTGGCAGCGTTTCAGCTCCCAGCGTGTACAGCAGCAGTCCGACAGCCATGATGCCGATACTTGATCCCCACTCGACGAGCGTCGGGAAGTACGAGCCGTGGGGGAGCCCCTCCATCACCGGCAGGATCTGTGCCGGGATGACGATGTTGAACCGCACTGCGATGATCCCGATGACGACGCTCAGTCCGGCCAGCACCATCACCGACGGCGTGCGTCGCCACGACTTCTTGCTCAGCAACACCATTGGGAACACCCAACTCAACCCGACCATGAACCACCAGAACGACCACGACATCGGGCCGTACATGATGACCTGCCAGGTCTCGATCTCGTGGGGGTGGAGGCTGGCGAGCGGAATGAACGCCTCGATGGCGGTCAGCGCGGCGTCGATGATGATGAAGCCGATCAGCAGTTGGGCGAGTCGGTCGAGCAACGCCGGGTCGACCGATTCGCCGTCGAACAGTTTGGTCCGGAGCACGTAGATCATCATCACCAGCGCGGTCCCGCTGAGTAGCGCCGAGATGACGAAGATCACCGGGAACAGCCCGCTGTTCCAGTAGGGCCGGGCCTTCGAGACGGCGAACAGTACGCCGGTGCCGCCGTGGACCGTGAAGATCGCCAGCGGAATCCCGAGGATCCCGGCCCGCTTGAGCCAGCGCCGGTCGAAGGCCTGTGAGGCCTCGCTGGTGTCGTCGCGGCCGAGGGTCAGTGCCGTGTAGAACCGCTCTCGAAGCCCCGAGGCGCGGTCGGCGACCCGCGCGAGGTCGATCCGCATCGAGAAGTATAGCTCCGTGACCAGAATGCCGATGTAGGCCACGTAGGCGTGGACTTCCCACGAGAGCGCCGACGTGAGCTGTCGCCAGATGAACGGGAAGTACATCCGGTCCATCCGGCCGAGATCGATCCAGACGAACAGCAGGGCGACGACCATGCTGATGATCGCTGCGAACAGCGCATCGCGGTCGATGCGGTGCATCCCCTCGATCTCGAAGACGTTGGCCATCGTGCTCACGAGGAACGCCCCCGCCGAGAGGCCGACGAAGTAGATGTAGAAGGCGACCCACGCCCCCCACGGCACGATGCTCGTGAGGTTGGTACTCGCCATCCCCTCGGTGAGCCGGATGTAGGCCGCGACCGCACCGCCGGCCAGCAGCACGCCGATGAGGGCGTACCACGCGATCCGGAGCCGACTGCTCTGGAAGCCAGGGTCGAAATCGAACTTGAAGCGTGATGATTCGGTTGCCATGATTATTTGAGGTAGTAGACGTTCGGGTCGGTCCCCTCGTCTTCTTTCAGTTGGAACGCCCGGTTCGAGTCGGCCATGGCGGCGACCTCGCTGTCGGGGTTGTCGAGGTCGCCCATGTTGCGGGCATCGCCGACACAGGTCTCCACACAGGCCGGCTCCTCGCCGCGTTCGAGCCGGTGGGTACAGAAACTACACTTCCGGACGTTGCCGACCGGTGATTTCTTTTCCTCGCGCTTGCCGCGGTCGACGCCGTACTCGGGGCTGGTGATCTCGCTGGCCTCGTCGACCTCGTCGTCGTAGTTCTCGCCGAAGTCGAAGTACCGCGCGCCGTACGGACAGGCGATCATGCAGTACCGACAGCCGATACACCGGTCGTAGTCGATGTTGACCACGCCGTCGTCCATCTTGTAGGTCGCCGAGACCGGACACACCTGGACACAGGGTGGGTTCTCACACTGCATACAGGGTTTCGGGACGTTCGTCCGGCTCGTGTTGGGGAACTCGCCGTGTTCTTCCTCCATCACGACGTTGTACGAAACCCCCGGCGGCGTCCGGTTTTCGGCTTTACAGGCGACCGTACACGAATCACAGCCCACACACTTTTGCAGATCGATCACCATCCCCCACTTCTCGTCGCCCGCGCCGATACCGCCCTCGCCGTCGTCGGTTTGGGCGGTCTCGGCGGCTACCGTGTCCATCGAGCCGACCGTACACTGCATCGACTCGGCGGCCTCCGTCGAGACGGTCTGGTCGCCAGCATCCACTGCTGGGTTCGGCGTCTCGCGGTAGGCGTCGCCGAACTCGGCGGCCGCAGCCGCGTCGTGTTTGGCCCAGTACTCGTCGCCGGTGAGTTCACCGCGTGCGACGCGCTTGGCGTCTTCGGCCATCTCGACTCCGAGTTCCGTATCGGCGTCGACATCTGCGAGTTCCTCGCGTGGGTCGGTCGTCTCGGCGTCGACCATCGAATCGAGGTCCTCCCGGCCGACGCTCGGGACGCCCGGAAGCACGTCACCGTCTGCACTACTCATCGCCCCACCCCGTCGTCGGTCGGCCCACGACGGGCCGGAGAGTTCCTCGGATCATACACGTAGACGTACGGCCACACCCGTGGTGAGCGTTGTACCAATACTGTTTGCCCCGCCGATATCCCCCATACCAGGGGTACCAATACTGTTTGGGACGGGGGGTCGACCCCCGGTTTTAGGGGGGTGGCCGGTCGCGCTCGCTGACGTGTCGCTGACCACTGCTGTTTATCAGGGGCGACAGTCAACCCACGCCTATGTACTGGTTGCACCGAACGACGGGCCGTAGTGTCGGTCCAGGACTGCGTGATCGGCTACTGGGAGGGCACTCATGAACGAGATCCTGCTCGTGTCGGTTGCCCTCCGGCTGTTAGGGGCTGGCTATTCGCTGCTGTTGCTCTCGCGAAGCCGTGACCGGCGGTTCGGATTCCTGACACTCATGCTGTCGTTCATGGCACTTCGACAACTTTTGACGATACAGACTGCCAACGCCGGTATCGAGGAGCTACCCGGGCTGATAGTAAGTGTTTTGACGATATTAACCGTCTACTACCTCTCGAAACACGTCGACGAGGAGGCGACAATCAAGCGGGAACTCCAGCGGGCCAACGACCGCCTCCGGGGGTTCCGGAAGGCAATCGAGCACGCCGGCCACGCCATCTTCCTTACCGACCCCGACGGCACCGTCAAGTACGCCAACCCGGCCGTCGAGTCAGTGACCGGCTACACACCCGAGGAGGTGATCGGTGAGAACCCCCGGCTCTGGCAGTCCGGCGAGCACGACAAGGTGTTCTACGAGTCGATGTGGGATCGGATTTCCTCCGGGGAGGTCTGGGACGGCGAGATCACCAACCAACGGAAGTCCGGCGAGCACTGCTGGGTCGACGCGACGATCGCCCCGATCAGCGACGACGGGGCGGTCGAACGCTACGTCGCCGTCGAGCGGGACATCACCGAACGGAAACAGCGGGAGGTCCATATCGCCGAGCAAAACGAGCGGTTGGAACTGCTCAATACCACAAACGAGATGCTCCGCGATATCAACCGCGAACTCGTCGCGGCCTCGACCCGCGAGGAGATCGAACACGCTGTCTGCGAGCAGTTCGCAAGCATCGACCCCTTCGATGTCGCATGGGTGGGGAGCCGTGGGTTAGTAGACGGTACGGTCTCACCGCGGTCGTGGGCCGGAACCGACGCGGCCACACTCGAAGACCACATTGAGGCGCTGTGTACACCCGCGCCGACGCCGGTCGAGGAGGCGCTAGGTAGCGGGAAGCCGGTATTTACCACCGTCGATCTCGGGACCGAACAGGGAGACACGGACACACGAACAGTCGTTGTCCCGCTTTCCTACCGCGGTGCCGAGTACGGCGTGCTCGTTATTGAGACGACCGACAACGACGCGGTCGACCTGCTCGAAGTCGAGGTCTTCTCCGAACTCGGCCGGACCGTCGCCGACGCTATCAGCGCCGTCGAGAGCAAACAGACACTCGCCTCCGACAGCCTGACGGAACTCGAATTCCAACTGACCGGGATCGACGAGCCGCTGGCCGCCCTCGCGGCGCAGTTGGACTGTACCGCTGAGTTGGAACATATCGCCGCCGACGGTGACGGCCAGCGCCGCCAGTACGTTGCGCTCACCAGAACGACACCTGAAGAGGTCGAAGACTATGTGAGCGAGGCGGCCCATATCAACTCCGTCCAGCACGTCTGTACGAATGACGACTGCCACCTGTTCCGGCTGGCAGCCGACGATACCGCTATTGTCGCTACGCTGGCACAGTACGGCGCTGGTATCGAATCACTGTCGATCACCGACACCAGTGGGCGGCTAATCGCACAGGTCGCTAGTTCGAACGACATTCGGAGTGTCGTCGACGCCCTCCAGTCGACGTACAATGGGCTTACGCTGGTCGCCCAGCGTGAACACGAGCAGGACATCCAGACCGAAGCCGCGTTCCGGGCACAGCTCGAATCGGTACTGACTGATCGCCAACACGAGGCCGCACGGACCGCCTATTTCGCTGGCTACTTCGAGTGGCCGCGGGACCATAGCGGCGAAGAGGTCGCTTCGATGATGGATATCTCACAGACGACGTTCACACAGCATCTGCGGGCAGCCGAACAGAAACTGTTCGCGGCCCTGTTCGGTGAGACGATGCTCAACCGGCCGGAAACAGCCTGAAACGGGTGCTGAACGTTTAATTTCACAACCAGGGCTGTTGAATGATGCGTTCGCTCTCCTGGCGTCAATTTCTTCAGACTTTTATATACTGCTCAGGTATTGAGGCACAGTTCAAAGATCGCAAAAAACGAACAGACAGCTCTTGATCGACTTTTGAGCCGCCAGTGGGGTAATTAGCGTGAGAAACCTATCGCTGCCGCCAAATTCAATTGATATTTCGTTTAATCGTCTCGCAGCTCGACACCGACTGAGTATGTTCAGGGTTCGCTACTCATCAACCAGATCGTCAATCCATGTCAGCGTCGCCATCGCCCTCGGGAAGCCGAGGGTCGGGATCGAGAGGATCGCCACGTGACGGAGGGTCTCGGGGTCGACGCCCTCATCGAGCGCCCGCCGGACGTGGGAGTGGACTGCGCCTTCGGATTCCGACCCGGCGGCCAGCGCGAGTTTGACCAGCCGTTTCGTCTCGTCGTCGATGGGACCAGCCTCCGAGCAGGCCTTGCCCAGCCCCGAATAGGCGTCCCAGACGTCGGGATACTGATTGGCGAGTTCGCCCGCGGTCGACGGTAACTCTTCGGTGTCTTCGACTTCGTCAGCCATACACAGCCATTTCATCGAACCGATAAAAATTGTTATCACCATTACTGGTCGACGGGAATCGTCAGCTTCGATATGGTTAGTGCCGACAAAGCGCATACCGTGACAGATCACCACCGATCCGGTGTCGTCCTCGCTGGGGGCTATTCGACCCGCTTCGGCGAGGTAGACAAGGCCCTCGCGGAGATCGATGGCACACCGATGTTCGCTCGCGTCGTCGACCGGCTCTCAGCGGTCGTCGACAGTCTCGTCGTGAGCTGTCGGGACGACCAACAGCCGGCCTTCGAGCGGGCGATCTCGGAGCTCACTCTCGACGTCCCGGTTCGGTTCGCCCTCGATCTCGACCCCGACAGGGGGCCACTGGCCGGTATCACAAACAGTTTCGAGCAGGTGGGGTCGACCTATGCCGCGGTCGTCGCCTGCGATATGCCCTTCGTCGACCCGGCGTTCATCGAGTTCCTGTTCGACAAAGCGGTGGGCCACGACGCTGCGGTTCCCGAACTCGAAGACGGCCATCGTCAGCCGATTCAGGCCGTGTATCACGTTGACCGAACTGCGACGGTCGCCACACGGCGACTCGACGATGACGACCGAAGCCTCCACGGAACACTTTCGGAACTCGATACCGTTGTGATTCCTCCCACGATAGTCTCGGATCACACTACGTGGCGATCGCTTTCCGACCTCAATTCACGCGACACGTTTGATCGTGTTACATGAAACCGCGACAAAAAGAAATCATATCTGATTTCATCACCGGAGCGATGCCCGCTTACTTAATTTCACACAGTATTCATGGCTACGTATGAGCCCGCCACTTGAAGACGAGTTTGGACGGGAGGTGACCGAAGTCAGAATTTCGTTGACCGACCGCTGTAATTTTGACTGTATCTACTGTCACAACGAGGGACTGGGCGATACCCGCGGGCCGATGGAGCCGTCCGACGACGAGATGACCGCCGATGAAATCATCCGCTTTCTGGAGGTCGTCGAGGAGTTTGGCATTGAAAAAGTCAAATTCACCGGTGGTGAGCCAATGTTGCGCGCCGACCTCGAAGAGATCGTTCGTCGGACACCTACATCGATGGAAGTCTCGCTGACGACCAACGGAACCTTCCTCCGTGGTCGTGCCGAGGACCTCAAAACGGCTGGACTAGCCCGTGTTAACATTTCACAGGACGCGCTTGATCCCGAGCAGTTCGCCGCCGTCACGAAATCAGGAACCTACGAAACGGTACTCGATGGCGTCGACTCGGCCCTCGAAGCTGGGTTAGCTCCCGTCAAACTAAATATGGTCGTCTTCGAGCAGACCGCTGGCTACGTCGAGGGAATGGTCGAGCACGTCGCCGACCAAGAGGGACTCCAACTCCAGCTCATCGAGTATATGCCCGAGTTGGCTGGTCGACCGGAGTGGAACATCGACATCGGCCGCGTCCACGACTGGCTCGCTGAGATTGCCGATCGTGTCGAACGCCGTGAGATGCACAACCGGAAACGGTACTGGGTCAGCAGTACTGATCCCGACGCCAAGGGCAATGGTGATCCCGGAATGGTCGAGATCGTCGACCCCGTTAAGAATCCAACCTTCTGTGCGAACTGCCATCGCGTCCGTGTCACACACAACGGATATCTCAAGGGCTGCCTGAATCGTAACGATGATTTGCAGTCGATGGGTGAGATGAGCCGCACTGAGATCCGCGAGACCTTTGAAGATGTTGTTGCAAACCGCATTCCATACTACGGTGAATACCTCGCTGAAAACGATGACAGCGAGTGGGTACGCAACGTTACATAGTATTCTTCTTAATTAACTAGTAGCAAGTACAAACAGACGGAACCTTGGTAGCTTCCATCTTAGCAACTAACACTGGGTGAATGCAGAAATCGTTGGATCCTCTCTCAGATCGTGCCTGTCGGATGACCGACGCCTATAGCACAGGAATCGAAATCACTGAGCAACTGCGAGCGAGTAACTCTCTTTTGACGAGCATTGCGGAGAGCTCGATTCGAGTTAAATTCGGTAGTTCCCATCAGGGCAGCCGATAGTCACGACTGGTGAGGTTAGGTACTCAGAAAGCGTCTGAACGGGTGGTTATGAGATATCTTTACCATCCAGACACTGTTCTTACGGCCTCTGACCTCGAAACCTTAGCGGTTGAACTTCTGGCAGAGATACCAATCCACGGAGTCGAAGGCTGCGACTTCGACTCCGGGATTATTCGTCAAACGCTTCTACAAGCTGCCGTTGATCAGAAATCTATCAGGCTGTCACGGATACGACTCGTAGAACGTACTCCGACGACTACACACTTGCTCAGCTTCACACTGTTCCTCCGACCAAATTGGAACTTCTCGTCAACAGCCTCTTTGTCCAACAAGCGGCGATGATCCTCGGCCCCGGCCCGAGGATCATCTGCCTCGACTTCGTTGATATCCACTATCACGGCTGTCCACACGCTGAGAAAGGGGAACTCTGCCACACGAAACCACGCGATGGCACCTCCAAGTGCCATCGCTACCTTGCTGGATTCGTTCTCTGTCGAGCCAAACCGCTCGTCGTTGCGGTTACACCTGTTCGTGGTGACGAATCAACAAGCGACGCGGTCGAGCGGCTGCTCGACCACATCGTGGCACTCCCGTTTGAAGTAGCTGGTCTCCTTGCTGACCGCGGTTTCTACAACGGTGCATCGATCGAGCGACTGAGTGCAGTGGCACCAGTCGCTCTTCCGATTATTCGCCGTGGAAAGCAGATGGCGAGGAAACTCGACACCACCATCTCCTGCTGGGAGGAGTATGTGATGTATGAAGGGAGCAAGCGGGAACTCCGCTTCCCGCTTGCGGTCTGTGTCTCCTATCAACAGGGGAACCGTAACAAGCACGGCTTGCTTGTCCGGGCATATGTGGCGTGCGATCTGATCGATCGCACGCCGAAAGAAGTCGAAACTCTCTATCGGAAACGGTCAGCCATTGAGACAGCCTTCCGGACGATGCGCGAAGCACGGGCGCGAACCAGCACAACTGATCCAGCGGTGCGGTTGTTGTTTGTTCTCGTGAGCTTCTTGTTACGGAATCTGTGGGTGATCGTTCGCTGGGGCGTGCTCGCCACGCCGCGACGCGGCGGGCGAGCACTGCCTGTCTGGTTTCGGTTTGAGATCTTCCGCGAGTGGGTCGATCACTCACTTGATGACACGTTAGGCCGAAGGTGCGAGGCACCGACCAACGGTGTCGGCATCCCCGTGACCTACGGTCAGCTGGACGCGGGCTGAGACTGCCCGCGTCCAGCGGTAGCTCTCCATATGAGCGACGGCTTTGGGTCAATCCTCCGTTGCTGTCGCTCTCACCGGAGTGAGATCGTCGTCTCTGTTCGTCTCAGAGAATCAGTCGTGCTGGTCACGTTTGTTTTGTCCCAGAATCCGAGTCAGTAATCAGGAACGATGGGAACTACCGAGTTTGGTCGAAACCTCGAACTGTCGGTCGAATGCAGGGTTCAAGATGTGTGGCTCGGTCGACTGGTACTGTACGGCTGGATCTGGGTGTGATTCAACTCACGGTTCGGTGTGTTTCATTTCCTAGTCGCTCGTCCGCAGCCGCTGGCGTTTTAAATACAAGCGAGACCGCCGAACCACCGAGATCGGAGTCGTCGAACTGCAGGTCGGCCTCGGATTTCTCGGCCAGCCAGTAGACTAACCATAGCCCCAGCCCGCTACCGTGTTCGAGAGCGGTCTCTTGGCCTGTGTTGAGCACGTTTATTTCCTGTTCCGGGATACCCGGCCCGTTGTCGGCGACGGTCAGCCGGAGTTGCTCGTCGGTCTCTGTGCTTGCTTCGGTTTCCTCGCTGTCAGAGTCAACACTAATCTCGACTGTTGGCTCGGGGCTCGTGTTGTGATCGACCGCGTTCGCACAAATGACCTCGACGGCCATGGCGATGGTGCTCAGCGCGAGCACCTCCGCCGAGTCGGGCATCGATACCGATATTTCGACATCGTGGTCGGCCCGTAGCTCCTCGACAGTTTCGTCGACAATCGGTTCGAGATCGACCGGCTGCAGGCCGTCTTCGGCACTCTGGAAGGCCTGTTCGATCTTGATGGCTTTCGTCCCGAGTTCGGTCAACCCCCGGCCCATTGTGACGATCTTGTCGGAAGCCAGCTCAACGTCGGGATCCTCGACGAGCTCAGGCAGCATACCGGCGTAGTTGATGATGACGGCCGCATCATTTCTGAGATTGTGTCTGAGCACGCGGTTCAGCACTTCGAGCCGCTGTTCGCCCACTTCGAGCCGCTGTTTGCGCTCTTCGATCCCCGTGATGTCACGCCCCTCGACGACGAGCAGAGATGCGTTTCCATCCTCGTTGATCACGGGTTTCACCGAAAAGTCGATTGTTGCGAGGCCGTCACCGCCGCGTACCTCGGTCTTGTAGCGGACGAACTCCCCGCTCGCAGCCCGTTTGATGGCGCTTTGAACCTCGTCGTAGACCGCCTCGGAGTGGGTCCACCACCGTGCTTCGAAGAACGGGTTCCCAATGACTTCCTCGCGATCGAACCCGCCGAAATCGAGCGCCGCATCATTTATTTCGACGACCGTCCCGTCGGGCTCCAGCAACCCGGTGAACTGGAAGGTCTGGTTGAAGATGCCCTCGAACCGCCGCGCACGTTCTTTCTTTTCGGTCACGTCCCGGAGATAGACAAGGATCCCTTCGATGGCGTCGTCATCAAGCATGTTCCTACATCGACCTTCGATATTGAACCACCCGCCATCCGGAGATTTGAGCCGACATTCCGCTGTGACACTTTCCGATTCCTCGACACAACTGAAGAACGTCTCCATCGCGTGTTCACGCCCGTCAGGATGTAGGTAATCAAAGAGATTCTCACCGACGATGGCGTCGGGATCGTAGCCGAACACCCGCTCTGCGGACCCGCTGGCGTAGGTGACCGTCCCGTCGGGGTCGATGATGGTCACGACATCTTCGGACTCTTCGACGAACCGCTCGGTGCGGCGTTGCTGGCGACGTTGCTCGGCCATATCACGGACGATCAGAGCATAGCCATTTACATCGCTGTCGTCGTCTTGAAGGGCCGCATAGCGGACATCAGCGTAAAACTCCGACCCGTCAGCCCGAACGCGCCAGCCGTCGTCGCTGGCCTCACCGGCATGGAGGGCTTGCTGGAGCAATCGGTCTGGACGGCCCGCTCCGCGCTCAGTGGTAGTATGAAGATCCTGTATCGGCATCCCAAGAGCGGCTGTTTCGTCGTACCCGAAGAGGTTCGCTGCGCTGTCGTTCCACGTCTGGATCAGTCCCTCGTTATCAACGGTCAGAAAGGCATACTCGTCAGTGGTTTCCAGCAGTAGTTCGAACCGTTCGCGTTCCGCACGCAACTCGCGTTGGCTCTCTCGTACTGTTGTCACGTCCTGCTGGATGCCGACGTGGTTGACGAGTTCACCAGCCTCGTCAAAGAGCGGTGTCACCGAGAGACGGTTCCAGAACTGTTCGCCGTCTTTCCGGTAATTTCGTAACTCAACGGTTATTTCTTCGTCAGCAGCGATTGCCTCACGGAGATACGTCAGTGCGAGCTGGTCTTTGTCATCGTTCTGAAGGAACCGACAGTTCCGTCCGACTACCTCCTCACGGCTGTAACCGGTCTGTTCGACGAAGCCATCGTTCACGTAGACCAGCGGGTTGTCCTCAGTGGTCGGGTCGCTGATGGTGATCCCAACACTCGCTTCGTCCATCGCTCGCTCTTTGAGTTCGAGGTCGCGCTTCCGCGCTCGGCGTTCAGTAACATCACGAACGGTGGCGACCGTCCCAACAACCTCAGTTCCGGTGGCCATTTGATTAGCCGTAACCTCGAAGTATCGGGTTGCTCCGTTGATCTCGATAGGGACGGCGTCTGTACCGTCAAGCTTGCCGACGGGGCTGAACGCCTGCTCGAACATCCCGATGCTTTCGAAGTCGATAGCTGCGTCCGTCTCCAACTGCTGTGCTTGGGCGTTCATTTCAACGAGTCTGCCGTCAGTATCGTATACGAACGTCGCATCGGCGGCGTCCTTGAATACTTTTGAGCGGGCAGATTGCTCGAACTGGCGGAACGGCTTTTCAACGAAGACCAACACCCCCATGAGGAACGCAGTCACGCCGATTGGCTCGAAGCTCAACCCCAGCATAATGGGCGGTAGTACCTCGTTCGGCAGTATACTGATAGCTGCTCGTGGGACGATGGGGAACAGCGCTAAGACCGCGAGTGCGCTGATACCTCCGCTTGGAAACGGTGACTGGCGCAGCGTCTTAATCACCCAGTAGAAGCTGATCGCCACGAGGGTGTACGTGAGCGAGAACGATACCCAGTAGAACAGCTGTGGTTCAACGACGAGATGTGTGTACGGGCTCTGTTGTAGTTCCGTCGAAACGTACAACCCATATAAGGGGTTTGTGAGTTTGATGATGAGCAGCCCGACGTAGACGCTGGCAGCGAGTCGGCGATAGCGCTGATTACGGTGGTACGACCGACCGGTGTATGCGGAAATGAAATACATCCACGCCCCGACACCCGTAAGCCCACAGATGAGACCGCCAACGTAGAACGCACTACTGAGTGCCTCGTCTGTAGTTACCAACCCGAATGCTTGAAATCCTAACCACAATCCGTTGGTAAGTAGTACTGCTCTAAGCCCGAGTTGTGTGTCTCGTCTCTGTAACCGTGATCCGTATACTGCACCGACTAAGCATCCGATAGCAATCGCAATAAACAGGAGAATGAAGCCCCAGCGAACCGTATTAGGGTTCCCTAAGATAGCTATCGCCACATCACCTGATAACATACAATATACAGACAATCAATTCATTTATAGGTTTCGTGTGTGCCTATTATTGGTCAGTCAAAGTTAAAGAACCACGAGCTTACAGCACAACTGTACTCATCTGTCATATGTCGACAGTACTGTATCAAATACCCTCCGGTCAAAATTCGTAAAAATTGGAAAAGATTATATAATCTGGCACTCTTTATTTTTGCAGTCACTGCTGGAAAATACATATGTCTACGGAATCTACCAACAAAGCCACGATTCTTATCGTCGACGACGAACTGGAGGTCGCCGACAGCTATGCCTTCCGACTCAAACGAAGCTATGACGTACAGACTGCCTACGGCGGACAGGAGGCCGTCGACGCGGTCGACGAGGACGTCGACGTCGTCCTCTTGGACCGCCGGATGCCCAACATGTCCGGCGACGAAGCCCTGCAGGCGATCCGAGAGGCTGGCTACGACTGCCGAGTGATCATGATCACCGCAATCGAACCCGAATTCGATATTGTCGAAATGTCGTTCGACGACTATCTTTGCAAACCAATCGAACAGGGGACGCTCCAGCAGGCTATCGAAAGCCAGCTGACGGCCAAAGAGTACGACGAGACCGTCAGCGACCTGTTTCGAGCAACCTCGAAAATCGCCGTCCTGGAGGCCGAAAAAACCGCCGAAGAACTTGCGTCCTCTGCGGAGTACCAGCGACTCAAAGAGATTGTCGACGATACGCGCGGCGAGGCCAACTCGCTAATGTCCGAATTTGATGACTTCGAGTCGGCGTTCAAAGCTATCGACCGCTCGTCTGACTGAGGGGTTCTATAGCTTAAACTCGAACTGTGCGCCGCCCGATTGGCTTTCGGTCAGTGCAACCTCCCAGCCGTGAGCCGCCGCAATATCAGTTACAATTGACAGCCCCAGCCCGGTTGTACCGTCTCCCGTTGACACCCCTGCCTCGAACACTTCATCTCGTTTGTCGACCGGCACGCCCGGTCCAGTGTCGGCGACTGCAAACCCCTCGTCCAGCGGTTCGACAGAGACGTCGACAGCCGGTCCGCCGTGAGTCACCGCGTTTCGAAAGAGGTTCTCGAAAACCGTCCGGAGCCGTACGGGGTCGGCAGTGACGGTTTCGTCTATTTTGACAGTGAGCGTCGCCTGATCGGCGTCGACCGACTCCCAAGCCTGACGGGCGATTGCAGCTATCTCAACCGGTTCGGTATCATTGATCATCGTGCCAGTTTTCGCCAGTGTAAGCACGTCTTTGATAAGCTCTCGAATCCGGGCGTGGGCGGCGTCGACTTTCTCGAAGTGGATCGCATCGCCAGTCTCGCGGGCGGCCGCAAGTCTGCTCTGGGCGACCTCCAGTGGGTTCCGAAGATCATGCGAGACGGTGCGTGCGAACCCTTCGAGCCGGTCGTTTTCGGTTTCGAGCGCCGCCCGTTCGGTAGCGTAGCTCGACACATCCGTTAGCAGCAGGTAGTTCACGTCCCAACCGTCGACTGTCCTGAGTGCATAAACGCGTCCGTTGGCTGCGGTTGTTTCGAGCGCACTGTGGACGACGTCGGTATCGCTATCACTGTCACTGACGTCCGGTTTCTGGTCGTCGACCGCTATGTCGACTGCACTGAGCGTGTCTGCGAGCGGTTTGTCGACCAGTTCAGTCGAGCAATCGAACTGCCGGTCAAACGCGGGGTTGAGCGCGGTGACGACGTGTGGCTCGGTTGGCTGGTACTGCACAACTGGATCCGGGTGTGTATCGAACAGCGATGTAGTCTGTTTCATTTGGTCTCTCCGTCGGTCCCGTCCGCATCCTCGCTGTCGGTCTCTCTTTCGGCCGCAGCTTCGAGCCGTGGATTATCTGCGGCTGGTGTTCTAAATATAATCGAGACTGCCGACCCACCACGTTTGGAGTCGTCGAACTCCAGGTCTGCTTCGGATTTCTCGGCCAGCCAGTAAACTAACCACAGCCCCAGCCCACTGCCGTGTTCGAGAGCGGTCTCGTTGGCCTCGACCGTCGCAGTCTGTTCGGCGGTTTCGAGCAGTCCGGTCGACCGCAGGACGGTTTGGCTGTTGAAATTCAACCGCTGGCACCGGAGCATTCTATGCTTCGATTAGTTCCAGAGTAGATAAATGTCGAGGCTATTTGTTGAGTCCACTGATAATTTGTCAGTGGCATCTTGGATACTGTTGTGATTGGCCTTGCACTGGCTGTCTGGCTCACGAAAAAACGGATCGGCGGTTTCGATGCGTTCCATCGACACTACGAACGGATACAGTACGTCGAGTGGATCTCTCGGGGGACCATCCCGGCGACAAGGAAATATGTCCGTGTTCCGGGTCAACTACCCCACCCTACTTCGCTCACCCTGATGGGTTCGCTCGTTGAGGGTGTCGTCAGAACTCGTCGAGTTCTGACTGCTAACCAGAAGTCTTGAGTGGTCTGCACCACGTTTGAATACTTGAGTTCTCGTCCATTGAGTGATCGGTCTCCGCTGACCTGTTACTGACACCAGACCGTTCAAAGGTTACGCCAACCACTCTTGACTTCTGGTGATGGGGCTTGTCCGTGAACTCGGCCTCGAACCTGTCAGGGTAGGTGGAAAACCCACGCTTCGGCGTCACAGTTCCAGACTCCAGGGCAAGCTGACTGTTGCCCGTCCGCCGAGACGACTGTTGGCCCCGACGGACATACCGCATCCCGATATTCTTCGCCGCATTGTAGTCCGCGTTCGCTTCCGACTCGCATTTCACACACTGGAAGTCAGTGCGAGTCGGACGATTCTCGTCTGCCGTGAATCCACACTCGGCACATCGCTTCGACGTGTACGCTGAACCCACTTGTTTTACCGCAATACCTTCTGCTTCGGCCTTGTACTCCATCTGCTCGTAGAGTGTTCGGAACGCCCACTTGTGCCCCCACGACGCGCCGGTTCGGTCGCGGATATGGGTTAGGTCCTCGAACGCTATCACGTCACAGTCGTACCGAAGTGCTTCGTCTATGATAGCGTTGGATGCCCGGTGGAGTACGTCGCGGACGTATCGAAGCTCGCGCCCGCTCGACTGTTCGAGCGTCCGGTGGGCGCTGCGAGTCCCGGTCTGTTGGAGTCCGACGCGTACCTTCTCAAACTCTCGAAGATCGTGGGTCAACTCTCGCCCGCTGAAAAAGTAGGCGGTGCTGGTGACGGCGAGGTTTTCGATACCGAGGTCAACCCCGAGAACCGTTCCGTCCTCGGCGGTGTTTCGCTCGGTATCGTTCTTGTGTCGGCGAAACCCGATATATAAAAAGTAGTCGCCGTCGCGGGCGGTGAGCGTACTTTCTGTGACGCTCCACTCGTCGGAGTCAAGATACTGCCGTTGATAGCCATCGTCGGCGTCGAAACCGAGAACGACGCGCCACCGAAGCCCAAGAATCCCGAGAAGTGCGTCGGAATAGACGTAGGTATTCTGAAATACGCTCACGATTCCGACGGAACCGCCGTTGAAGGTCCCGACCTATCCGAGGAACGCGAGCGGTTGGGACGCACACAACGCGACCTTTCGCGGAAGCAACACGGCTCGGCGAACTACCGCAAGCAACAGCGCGTCGTGGCCGGGCGTCACGCCGACCTAAAGCGGAAGCGTCGGGACTTCCTACACAAACACTCTGCGTACTATGCTTGGAAGTACGACCTTGTAGCGGTCGAAGACCTCGACGCCAAGAGGCTGATGGAACTCCCATCCAATAGTCGGAACCGCGCCGGAGCCGCGTGGAGAACCTTCCTCCGAATGTTGGAGTGCAAATGCGAGCGAGAGCGAACGCACTACGTCGCCGTCGATCCGCGAGGAACGACGAAGGAATGTTCCAACCGCGGCGTTGCGACCGAGAAGCCGCTGTGGGTGCGCGAGCACTCGTATCCGTCATGCGGGTTCGAAGAGGACAGGGACCTCAATGTGGCGTACAACATCCTCTCACGCGGCCTCGACCAAGTAGGAGTGGTTCACTCCGATTCAATGCCTGCGGAGACTGCGCTCTCTGTGGGAACCAATTCGATTCCTGCAAAGCGCATCCTAGAAACAGGAAACCCCGTCCTCAGCGAGGCCACAAGGCCGAGCAGGGCGGGATAGTTCACAGCAGAACAACAGTGATACCGATGACCGAAACGATACCGAGGGCCACGGTTACCCGTCGACCGAGTTGCTGGGTACCAATTAGCCACGCGAGCCCGGCTTTGGTAAGCGTGTTTGCGATCGCACCGATCACGATACCGGTTGTCGCGACCTCCGGAGAGATCGTCCCCTCGGCTGCGAGCCGGCTCAATGTGAGTGTGATCGCGTCGACATCCGCGAGACCGGAAAAAAAACGCCGTCGCATAAATACCGGATTCACCGAACCACGTGTTAGCCAGCTCGGATCCCAGAAGGACAACGGCGAAGACGGCCCCGAAAAACAGCGCCGGTTGGAGTCGAAACGGGTTTTTCAGATCGGTCTCGATATCGGTCACCGTCGTCGAATCCCAGTAGGCCACGCCTGCAATGAAACTGCCTGCGACCGTCATCGCGCCGAGTGGGACGACAACAGCCGAGAGCAGTGATGGGTTGACAACCGCGACCTCGACGAGAGCCCGTGGGAACATGACGATGGATGCCACGACGATCGAGAACGAACTAATCTGATAGATACCGGGAGCTTCGCTCGTTCGTTCAGCCATCGAGACCGTTGTCGCCGTCGAGGAGACGAAGCCACCCAAAATCCCGGTCAGAGCGATCCCTCGCTTGGCCCCGATACTCCGGGTTAAAATGTAGGCACCGAAACTGAGCCCAGTGACAAACACCACCATGAGCCAGATGAACCGCGGATTGAGTCCATAGAGGACTTCGAGTTCGCGATCCGGCAAGAGGGGCAGAACCACAAACACGACGAGAATGAATTTGAGCGAGGCACGGCGTTCACTCTCGTCGACCTGATCGACGAGCCGATGAATGACCGTCTTCGAGGACAAGAGGACGGTGACGACACCGCCAATAAGGACCGCGACAGTAGCTCCCTGTTGAGAGTGCACCGTCAACGCGCCGAGGAAGACAGTGAGTACAGACGCAGTGACTGTTGTGAGTCCGATATCACCTTTCGTTACGGCTTTCGCGGCATAGGCGACAGTGAGCGGAACGGTGAGAGCGATGAGTGCAACTGATAACAGTGTTGGAAAAAACGCCTGAGTGATCGCACCGATCACTGCGAACAGTGGAAACGTACGACTACCGGCGAATATACCACCCGATTCAGCGTGCTCTCGCTCGAGCCCGATCAGTGCACCAATGCCCAACGCGAGAAAGAAACGAAGCAAAAGCGAGTCGATGATCGGGTCAAGCATACGAGTTAGGTTTCGGTGCTCCTGCTCACCAACTTTTTGTCAAGAAAAGACGCCAGTCACAGCGATTGACCTGTTGACTCCGAATTGCCGGTCGTTCCGAACGAAGCGACAGCCATGAGAGAACCCGACTCGCGATACGCCGCAGACCGGGACGCGAATACAGGGACGGGAGCATACCGGACCTGATCCGGGACACGCATTTGGCGCTCCGAGCAGAAGACCGAACTGATGGCCGAGTCGCCACATGCTCTACTGGCCGATCAGGTTCTGGATCGGGTCGACTCCCACCCCGAGGGGCTCCCAAGCGAGGAGGCCCAGCAGCGACGCACCGACTACGGCGAAAACACGATCGCTCGGGCCCGTGGACGCCCAGCAGTCGGCATCTTTCTAGACCAGTTCAATAGCGTCCTGATCTGGGTCCTGCTGGCCGCCGCCGGGCTCTCGATCTGGGCTGGCCACACCGTCGACGCAGTCCTCATTTCGGTCATCGTCGTGGCCAACGGCATTTTCGGGTTTGTACAGGAGTACCGGGCCGAACGAAGTCTCGAATCGCTTCGGGAGATGGCCGCACCGACAGCCATTGTCCGTCGGGAGGGGGAGCAGCACACGGTTGAGGCGACTGAACTCGTCCCCGGTGATGTGGTCGTTCTACGGAGTGGCAACGTCGTCCCGGCTGATGGTCGCCTGCTTGAGACGAGCGGTCTCGAAACCGACGAGGCAGCCCTGACCGGCGAGAGCACGCCCGTCTCGAAATCGATCGAGCCAGTCGATGCCGAGACGTCGCTCGCCGAACGGACAAGCATGGTTTATAAGGGGACGACGATCACCCGTGGGACGGCAACGGCGGTCGTCACCGAAACCGGGATGAAGACGGCAGTCGGCGAGATCGCCCACGCACTCGCCTCAACTGAAGAGACCCGGACGCCACTCCAGGAAGAACTCGACGAGCTGGGGCGGACACTCGGTGTTGGAGTCGTCCTGCTGTCGGTCGTGGTCGCACCAGTGCTGGTGGTTCGGGGGACAGAAGCGGTCCAGGCCGCACTGACGGCCGTCTCGCTCGCGGTCGCCGCGGTTCCGGAGGGGTTACCGGCGGTGGTCACACTGACGCTCGCAGTCGGCGTTCGAGGGATGTCGGCCGAAAACGCACTGGTCCGACGGCTCCCGGCGGTCGAAGCACTCGGCTCCGTCGACGTGATCTGTACGGACAAAACCGGCACCCTGACACGGGGACAGATGACCGTCAGCAGGCTCTGGGTGAACGACGCCGTCATCGATGTCGACACGGCTCACAACGGTGGTGGTGCGGTGGAATCCAAACCAGAACCGCCGGCCGAACGGGAGAAACTCCTCGTGCGGATCGGGGTGCTCTGTAACGATTCGACGCTCGAAGACGGCGACCCAACCGAGCAGGCACTGCTTGAGTTGGCCGATCGTCGCGGCGTCGATATCGAGGACATCCGGGCCGAACAACCACGAACTGATTCGGTACCGTTTTCGTCCGACCGAAAGTGGATGGGGACGGTCCACGACGACACCGGTTATATCAAGGGGGCACCGGAGGTCGTCATCGAGAACTGCGACCGGATGCTCACCGCCGACGGACCGGAGCCACTCACGGCTGAGGCCCGCGGGCGAATCGAGGCGATGGTTCGAGCCTTCGCTGACGACGCTCTCCGGGTTCTGGCGATGGCCTACCGCGAGTCGAACACTGTCGACGATCTCGACGGTAGACTCGTGTTCGTCGGATTGACCGGGATGATCGACCCGCCGCGGGAGGCGGTCGAACCGGCTATTGCGGCGACGACGCGTGCAGGAATCGCCGTCAAAATGGTGACCGGTGATAACGTCCGGACCGCGCGGGCAATCGCCGATTCAGTCGGGATCGGCACAGAGGTGCTTGCAGGGCGAGAGATCGAGCAAATGGACGACGAAACGCTTCGGGAGCGAGTCGAGTCGGTCGACGTCTTCGCACGAACATCGCCGGACCACAAGGTGCGTATCCTGGAGGCTCTCCAGTCGTGGGACCACGATGTCGCGATGACCGGCGACGGCGTCAACGACGCGCCAGCACTCAAAAACGCGGATGTCGGTGTCGCAATGGGCGTCCGTGGGACGGATGTCGCAAAACAGGCCGCCGATATCGTGCTGCTGGACGACAACTACGCGACGATGGAGCGGGCCGTCGAGCGCGGGCGGGCGACCTTCGATAACATCTGGAAGTTCGTCGCCTACCTCTTGACTGCCAACGTCGCAGAGGTGGCAATCGTCTTCATCGCCTCGCTGTACGGCTATCTCATTTTGCCAGCCGTTCAGTTGCTATGGATCAATCTGCTGACCGACGGGCTGCCAGCACTCGCTCTCGGCGTCGACCCCCAGAGCGGTGAGGTGATGTCACAGCCACCTCGCGAGTCCGACCAGGGTATCATCGGTCGAGAGATGCTCGGCTTGATCGGTGGAATCGGAACGGTGACGACGAGTGCGCTGCTCGTCTTGATGGCTGTCACACTCGGCGGTGCGCCGGAGACCACGCCGTATGCGATGACGATGGTGTTCACGAGCTTCGTCTTCCTCGAATTCGTCGGGCTCTACGTCATCCGCTGGCTGCGGGGGACGCCGACGCTGTCGAACCCATGGCTGACGGTCGCCGTTGTGGTCTCGGCTGGACTCCAACTCGCAGTAGTGTATACGCCACTCAACCGGTTTTTCGGAACGGTTCCCCTCACTGTAACCGACTGGGGAATAATCGGCCTCGTGCTTGCGGTCTGCCTCCCGGCGTACATGGCGGTCGCCATGCTGGCCTCGCGCTTCGCTCAGTAGCAGGGGCGGACCACCCGTTGGCCGAGTTGATCTCTTCTCAGCCCCGCAACCCGAGACTCCCGCGCCGGGAGCTCAGTCGAAATCGATGAGCGGCTTTATGATATTCTCCTCTTTGGTTTCCATCAGCTCAACGGCCTTGTCGATCTCTTCGAACTCGAACTCGTGAGTCGTCATCCTCAAGCCGATGTCGACGGAGCGGAACTGGAGGCCGTACTCGTCGATTTAGTGGTTGGGATAGACGGGTGTCTCACACTGATCCACTGGCAGTTCGTTATTGCGGCTTCGCAGATCTGACAGGGCGTCGTGACGCCCATCAGCGCGTCAGAACCGGTATCTCAGCGTGTTCGATCGCGCGTGCGGCGACGCTCCCGAGCAATCGGTCCGGGGCCGCGCCTCGCCCGCGACTGCCGAGGACAATCAGGTCCGCGTCGACCCCATCGGCGAACCGGATGATCTCCTCGTCGGGTCGGCCCCGCAAGACGTTGGTCTCGGCCGGGAGGTTCCGCTCGCGGGCTTCGGCGGCGACAGCCGCGGTCGCCTGTCGACCGCCCTCTTTGAGCAGGCCGACGATGCTCCGCGGCGCATCTTCGAGATCGTAGATCGCCGTGTCGACGACGTAGATCGCATGGATGTCTGCCCCGTACCGTTCGGCGATCTCGATCCCGTTTTCGGCGGCTGCCTCGGCGTCGTCGCTGCCGTCGGTGGCCACGACGATCTCGTCGTACAGTCCGTACCCCGCTCGAACGTCGGCGGTATCGCCGAGGGGAACCGACATGACAGGAACGTCTCCGAGCGTGATGACGCGCTCGGTCGTGCTGCCGAAGCGAGCACGCTCGGCCCCCGTCCGACCGTGGGAGCCCATCACGACCAGGTCGATGTCTTGTTCGGCCGCGTACGCCAGAATCGTTTCGTAGGGGACCCCCTGACGGATATGATCGACGCACTCGAGCCCGCTGTCGTTGGCTTGCTCAACGATCCTATCTGTGGCTGCCCGACATCGGGCTTCTTGCTGCTGGCGGAGCGTTTCGGCGTCGGCGTCGTCGAGTCCTGCGGGTTGCACACTCGTGTCGACGACCGACAGGATATGGACCGTCGCGTCGGCCACGCGGGCTAAATCAAGCCCGCGGGTGGTCGCGTCGTCGGCACCGGCGCTGCCGTCGGTGGGAAGCAGGATGGTCTCGTACATTTCGGGGTCATCTACAGAGGATACAAGGCGAGTGCCTCGGGGCTTGACCCCGAGGGTGAAGCCGACAACACCTAACCTACCAACGCTAATCCATATCTTTAGAACACCTGAGTCCCACGATTAGAGTATGGAAAAGTCGCTTACGAAGACACTCGTCTTCCAACTCCACTCTGCCAACGAGCGACTTCTCTCAAAAGCCTACCACGAAGCTCGATGGGTGTACAGCCAGACCATCCGATTAGCCACAAACGGAATGGACTGGGACGACATCTCGCCCCGTCTCGAAGATGAGGCCGACATCGTGAAGAACACCACGCAACGCATCGTCGCAAAGTCACTTGAAGCACTTCAGCAGTCCTACGACCGCGACAACTACAACACCCCCAGTCACGAGAAAACTGGTCCGTATCCGTTGCGGATGAACTTCACTGAAGGCTACAACCTCACGCTCGAAGATGACGGGATTCACTATCGAATTAGTGCCAAGCCGTACAACCCGGTGAAAGGCACGCTACGTGGCGCACCAGACAACCTCGAACTCCTCGAACAGGCTCTCGAAAGTGACGAATGGCGGGTGGGAATCGCTGAAGCGGTGGCTCGTAACGGCAACCACGAATTGCATGTCAACGTCACTCACCTCGAGGCAACCGTCCAAGACAAAACTGACGCTCACACCATCGTGGGTGTGGACATCAACGAGGACTGCGTAGCTCTTGCCGCGCTCCACCAAGACGACATCGTTGATTCACTGGTCATCGACTACCCTGAAATCAAGCAAGAGCGTCATCGGTACTTCACGATGCGAAAGCGAATGCAGAACGCTGGGCAGACAGCGTTCGACCAAGTGTTCGAGGACAAAGAAGAGCGATACGTTCACGACCAACTCCACCAAGTCTCCCGGCGAATCGTGGAGTGGGTTCAGCAATTCGAGTCGCCGCTCGTTGTGTTTGAAGACCTCAAGCACATGCGAGATTCGATTGATTACGGCACTCGGATGAATCGTCGATTGCACTCTCTACCGTTTCACAAACTCCGTTCGTTCGTCGCGTACAAAGCGGCGTTCGAGGGGATTCCGAGCGATGATATCGACCCAGCTTACACCATCCAGACGTGTTCTTTTAGTGGGTGTGAGCATACGACTCGGTCGAATCGTCGGAAGAAGCGGTTCAAGTGCAAAGCATGTGGTCGGCAAGACCACGCTGACCGGAACGCGGCAGTGAATATTGCGAAGAAAGGCTTGAAGTCGTTGAATCGAAATGTGCCTGCTCTCAACACGCTTCCGGTTGTTCGGAAACTGCGACGGCAGGCATCGGGCTGTGTGAATCAGCCGACCGTGATCCACTCGACCGTTCGAGGCCACCAAGCCGATGGTCGCGTGGGAGTGTCCGACTAATCCACGGGAAGCCTCGGGGCTTGACCCCGAGGCAGTTCACGGGCTGTACATGGAATTCTGTGAGAAACGTGGCGACGATCCTGTGACCGACCGGACCATTCACGACCGAATCAGTCAACTCCGACAGAAAGGATTTGTCGAAGCCGACGAACGCAACGACGGCCTGAGTGGCGGCAGCTACAATCTCTATGATCTAAACATCATGGCCGACGCCGTCGACGAAGCGTTGAACCTCGACGACTGACTTCGAAAAAGCTCGTGAAAAGAGGTGTGTGGTGGTCGGTGTAGGGCGACTCTCTTGGCTGATTGTGGGCTATTTACACTTTGAATCAGGGGTGTCGACGAGCCGCAGATAGCTCGTGAAAACAGGTGTGTCTATTCGTGGATCGGCGGTCGAAAGCTCATGAAAAGACGTGTGTGGTCGACGGCGGCGGCGCGGGTGTTGATCGAATTGTGAAGAAGGTGGTTACGTGACTCAATGCTCTACTTAGAGGATGGATGTAGCAAGTCGAGGATCGCCATTCAGTTGTCTTAGGATTGTCATCGGTTCCGAACGGACCCCAGTCACCATCCAGTCACTTGTCGGCCGACCCGTACAGCCCGTAGACGGTCGATCCGATCCCGAGGAGACGAACGGGACGGGGGAGAGCGGATTGAATACTGGCTCAAGCGTCCGCCGGGGGTGACGCCACGACCGACTGCGCTTTCCGTGTCACTATCCACGTCTGTGGGGCGCCGGCAAGCTGGAGGTACAGCGAGTGGAACTGGAGAATCCAGCCGAAGGCGATCCATAGGTAGGCAATGGCGACCGTCTCGACAATGCGGCGTGGGGTCATCGGTTCCGAGATTGCCGGATCGCGGAAGACCGCGTACGCGAACGACACGGCGCGTTCGGGAATGAGGAAGACGGTAAGTGCGACAAACACGGACAACGATAGGCCGAGCGAGACATCGAGGGCGAGGGTCGGGAGTGCAAGCGCCGGGAAGATTGCGTATACCGGCGCACTCAACGCAAGGAACAGCACCCACGACAGTCCGAGGCTCCGCTGTGGTCCGAGCTGCCGCCACGAACGGAGGACATCGCTGAGGTGGCGACCGGCCACCTGCGCCCAGCCGCGGGTCCACCGCTCGCGCTGCCCGAACAGCGACGTCCGCGTCCCCGGGAGTAGCTCGCGTGCCACCATCTCCGGAACGTACGCAACGTCCCAATCCGTCTCGAGGTACAGTCGGACCGTCAGGTCGATATCCTCGGTGAGCGTGTCGGTCGAGAAGCCACCGACATCCGGGAGAACCTGTCGCCGAAGCACCGCCGCTGATCCCGCAAAGTGGGCCGCCGCGAGGACATCGGCATTGAAGCGGTGGTCGATCCACGTGCTGTGCTGGCGTTCTGGGCTGATGAACCGCGACAGCCGTGAGGCATCGGTGTCAGTGGGCACCTTCCGCCCCTGAACGATCCCGATGTCCGGCTGCGCCGTCAGGATGCCCAGGGCGCGGGTGACGAATGCCGGGTCGACCGTCTCGTCGGCGTCGAGAATCAGGACGTAAGGCGTCTCAACGTGCTCCCACGTCGCATTCAGGTCGGCAGCCTTCGAGCCTCCGGTCGCCTCAGCGACCCGAACGCGGGCTGGGTGGTCATCCTGAACCGCGTACATCAGCTCCTGCGTGCCGTCCGTTGAGCGGGCCGCTGGCACCAAGAGAAACTGGAGTGGCGCGAGCGCCGTTACATTCTCCCGAAGCGACGCCGAGAGCGCATCGACTTCATCCATCGCCGTGACAACCACGGTGACCTCGGCATCTTCGAGGGATATGGGGTCGGCCCGTGCGTCATCACGGTCTCGACGCCATGCATGAACGAGCATCCCGTAGTTCAGCGCCACACTGACCAGAAGGAGGACCATGAACGCCCCGAAGACTATCGAGAGCAGCCACGGCGCCACGACGAAGATGCCCAACAGTAACCCGTTCACGATGACGAACAGAGTCAGCACATGCTGTGACACAGTCATGACGGGGCCGTCAAGGAACCGAAGCACGGGTGGGGCCCACCGAGGCGCACCGAGCACCGCGAGCGAGACGATTGCCGCTATGCCGGTCATAGTCGCAAGAAGACGCCTCTCGGGCGATTGGAGCGTCAGCGTCCCTGTCTGTGTACTCAGAGCCATCGTGATTGCGCCGAGGATGCCGACGACGACCGCACCGAGCAGTAGGGCCTCCCAACGCCGGCGATCCGTCTCGGGTTGGGGAGGAACTGTCTGCGACAAGAGCGTCCGCGCCCAAAACGCGTTGAGTAGCAGCGACGCAAACCCACTCGCGTACAGCACCAGCCCCGCACGCGGCACAGTCGGTCCCCATGAAAGCGTGAACAGGGACCCCGCGAATATCGACCCATGGCTCAAGCCCAACATCGTGGCGCGAGCACGGACGCTGCGCCTGACTGCGCGGACGTCGACAGTGAGCAGGAGTGCCTGAAACGCGGTGGCGAGTACCACCAACCGAACCGCGAGCGGGACTGGAGTGGCCCACAAGATGTCGGCGGCGAATGCGACACCGACAACGAACGTCACCCCCCCGGTGGCGACGACAGCGAGGTGGAGTGTTCCCCCCGTCTCACCTCTGGACGTCGTCCTAATCTCCGTCAACAGCGAGAAGAGAGCGAGGGTGCCACCGCCAACAGCGAGGAGCGCATACCCCGCAGGTCGGGTGCTCGGGGCCAACCCAACGCCGATTATTCCTGAGAGCGCGACAGCAAGCGATAGGGCCCAGACGGTGGCGTACAGACGCCCCGAAGACACGATGTGAGGTGGCCACGATTCGAACCAGCTACTCATGTTGGTCAACTTCCCCCGAGGGCCTGACTGTTCTAACTGTAATCTGGTTCGCATAGTTATCAGATTACTTATGCTCTGTGAGCTTATAAACCATATATATACCAATAAGTCATATTTATGACCCGTGCTTATCTCAATAGAACGTCTTTTTTGATAACAGCCGGCTGGAGACTGATGCTGGGGACGATGCGACCTACGGATCACACTCCTAACAAGGGTCGAAAAGCGAGCGTAGACACGATTCAAGGCGTTTACGCAAGAATATCGAATTCCCGTTCCAGACGCGATGACATTCTCTGCAAGATACGCGCGTTCCATCTTGCATGAGATGATCCGACAGCAATCTGATTTGATGATTCACTAACTGCTGCATAAAGAGCTTGTATCCATCTTATCGGTGCGATTGGACGTTGATAACAGGGCTTCCGTTTCTGTCCACCACAATGGTTACTTCCGTCGTATCCGCCGTGAAATGCAGGATTATATGTATTAGTGATTAAACATATAACTGACACCATCAATCGATTTCTTCTTCCACAGTTTCTCACGATAGAACTCTAAAAATGAATGCTAATTCCTATAGTTCGTTCGAGCCCCGGATACGGAGACTGCTTCCAGTTTTCGGCGTAGTA
>Ga0208283_10139_pt1 | contig 34048 bp, 29 predicted proteins | sample AntRauMetaRauer1_FD_184785 | JGI IMG/M metagenome (GOLD analysis project Ga0208283, IMG submission 184785) | Saline lake microbial communities from Rauer Lake, Antarctica, in enrichment culture - Antartic Rauer Lake 1 Metagenome Rauer1 (SPAdes)... ...
GCGGACGAACTCGACCCCGAGATCGCCGCCGTCGTCGACGAGATCGCGGCGCTCGGGCTCCCGGAGTGGCACGAGCTTTCGGTCGACGCCGCGAGGCGCGTCGAAGACGAGGTGTTCTCCGGCGACCCCGAACCGCCCGTCGCCGAGGTGCGAGATCTCGCGTTCGACGGGCCGCACGGCGAGGTGCCGGTGCGGGTGTACCGGCCGGAGGCAGCCCTCGACAAATCGACGCCGTCCGCCCGGACCCTCGTCCACTTCCACGGCGGCGGGTGGACCCTCGGGACGCTCGACTCGATCGACGGCCCGTGTCGCGAGCTGGCGACCCGCGCGGACGCGGTCGTCGTCTCCGTCGACTACCGACTCGCCCCCGAACACCCCTTCCCCGTCGCGGTCGACGAGGCGGCCGCGGCCGTCTCGTGGGTCGCGTGCAACGCGGCGACGTTCGGCGGCGACCCCGACCGACTGGGCGTCTCCGGCACCAGTGCGGGCGGGACGCTCGCGCTCGCGGCGGCGCTGCACGCCCGCGAGTTCGGGAACGAACCCTCCGAGACCGAGCCCCCCGAGATCGCCGGCCAGTTCCTGCTGTACCCGATCGCAGGCCACGACTTTGAGACCGATTCCTACCGCGAGAACGCCGACGGTCCCCTCCTCACCCGCGCGGACATGCGGTGGTTCTTCGAGCGGTACCTCCGGAGCCCGGTCGACGCGCACAACCCCTTCGCGGTGCCGCTTCGCGCCGGCGATCTGGGCGACCTCCCGCCCGCGACGGTCGTCACCGCCGGCTTCGATCCCCTTCGAGACGACGGCGTCGCCCTCGCGGAGCGGTTCGAACGCGAGGGGACCCCGGTCGAGCATCGCCATTACCCGGCGATGGCGCACGGCTTCTGCAGCCTCTCCGACCGCGTCGACGCCGCGGAGACGGCGCTTTCGGCGGTCGCCGGCGACGTTCGAGAGCGGTTGTAAAGCACGGACTGACGGGCAGGCGGCCGGCAGGCGGCGGGCGACCGCTCCCGACGCGGTGCCGACGATGCCAAGTGGTTGCCCCCGAAATCGGAGGCCATGAGTCTTATCGGGTCGACTATCACGTTCGCCGTCAGCCTGCTCGTCGGCGGGCTGGCCATCTTCATCGCCGCCGCGGTCGTCACCGGCACGCACGACTACGGACACGCCGTGTTCACGGCGCTTGTCGGCGCGATCGTCTGGGGGCTCACCGCCTTCTTCCTCTCGTGGGTCCCGCTGATCGGCGACTTCCTCCCGCTTCTCGCGTGGATCTGGGTCATTCGGGCGCGCTACGGGTCCTCGTGGGTTCACGCGGGGATCATCGGATTCATCGCGTGGGCGTCGGCGGTGCTCGTGCTGGCGGTGCTCCCGTTCGGGGGCGTCACCGACGCGGTCGGAGTGCCCTTTGTCCGGTCGCTCGGAGCGATCTGATCGCCACCGGGTGGGGCTTTGGCGGTGTTTACGGTCCGAGATACCCCCACGCCTGTAACCGGTCGCCGTCGCCGTCGATCCAGCGCTCGCCGATGTCGTCGCGGTAGTACATGTTCGGCATCACAATGTCGTCGATCCGGTCGTACGCCTGCTCGCGTGCGGCCTGCATCGTGTCCCCCTTCCCGGTCACGACGATGGGCATCCCGTTGTTGCCGGCGACGCGCCACTGACCGTCGACCCGCTTCGCGTCTTCGAGGTGGATGCCGTCGGGGGTGACCCCCGACGACGTCACGCTCGCTCCGCTCGCGTGACTCCCCTCACGGCTCTCCGTGTTGAAGACCACGGCCGCGTTCCGCGAGTTCTCGTCGTACGTCTTCTCATCGTCGAACGGGAACGGCGGGAGGACGATCCGAACCGCGATCTGGTAGCCGTTGTGCACGTCCGGCTCGGGGTCGGTTCCGCGCGCGAGATCGGCGAAGAACGCGCCGGTCGACGACTCGATCGACTCCTCCTGTAAGGCGATCGTCGGGTACCCGAACCGCGGCGTGAACTCCAGCGGGTAGATCCCGTTCTGATTCACGATGCAGTTGATGTCGATGCTCCCGACGTAGCCCTCGTCGGCGAGCCAGCCTTCGAGCTTGCCGAAGGTCTCTTTGAACAGCTTGTTCTGGCCCGCCCAGAACATCGACGTTCCCATTTCACCGGTCGACGGACCGATGTTGCCCGGGAATAATTTCTTATGCTCGAAGTTGAAATTGACCTGGTCAATGAACTCGTTCCCGTTGAAGAACCCGCAGATAGCGACCTCGACGCCCTCGACCTTCCGCTGGAGTTGGAACCCCTTCATCCGGTGGCCCCACGCCTTCTTGTAGGCTTTCAGCACGTCGACGACGTCGCTGCCGTCGTCCTCGTTGCCGACGTAGAGGAGCCGCTTGACGTTTTGGACCTCGCCGAGCGGTTTGATGACGTACGGGGCGGGGTTCTCCTGGACGTGTTGGATACCGGCGTCGAAATCGTGGAAGATGTGGTGTTCGACGGTGTTGACGCCGTGGTCTTCGAGAATCTCCATCGCGTAGCCCCGATCCTCTTCGAGGTGATCGGTGTTTGGCGTCCCGCCCACGACGGCTTTCCCCTGCTCGCGGAGTTCCTCGGCGAGCGCACCCGTCCCGATGTCGGAGCCGACCCAGATGTCGTCGAAAATGATGACGTCGGCCCACTCGACCTCCGCGCGCCAGTCGTCGGTCTTGGGGACGAAGCCGTCGCCGATCTCCGTGTCGCTCTCGGCCTCGATGAAGTACTTCACGTCGTGGCCCTCGCGGTGGACCTGCCACGCGAGATCGGTGATCAGCGCGGCGTCCGCGGAGACGAAGAGGAAGCGCTCGGTGTCCATGGCGGCACGTCTCTCGGCGGGGACTTGAGTGTGTGGTCGGCCCCGATCGCCGGCGGTCGGGGACCACCGCTGGTCCGACTACTGTCCGACCACGTCGGGTTCGAGCGCGCCGACTTCGTCGAGAATTGTCTCGACGTTCGCCTCGGCGACGCCGTTCTCTCTGAGCGCTCCAGCGAGGAGAGTTCGATCCGCAGGCCGACGCGAAGTAGCGGTGCCGACAGACCGCGAACGCGGAGCGATCCGAAGAGAGTTCCATTTTTCTCAACTATGTTTTTGAATTCGAAACTAATATTTTGACTAATAAATGCCTCGGCGGATAGTGACCAGCTTTTTATTTGAGGTGGATAAAGTATCGATGACGCCGAATGCGTGACGACTCCACTTCCGAGACGGGTGCTGCCGGTCTCGTCGTGCCGATCACTTTCGCGACGTCGGTGGATCCCGGAACTTCCGTTTTCGATAGGTGGAGTCGCAGTGCAGACGCTTTCGGTGCGGTTACGAACGACGCAGCCCCACAACATCCACAATAATGCAAGGAAACACCGATTGGTGGCCGAACCAGCTAGACCTGAACATCCTCGACGAGCACGCCCGCAACGCCGGGCCGATGGACGAGGAGTTCGATTACGCCGCGGCGTTCGAGGAGCTCGACCTCGACGCAGTGAAAGCCGACATCGAGGACGTGATGACGACGTCGCAGGACTGGTGGCCGGCCGACTACGGCACCTACGGGCCGCTTTTCATCCGGATGGCGTGGCACAGCGCCGGCACGTACCGGACGCACGACGGCCGCGGCGGCGCGTCCGGCGGGCGACAGCGGCTCCCGCCCCTCAACAGTTGGCCGGACAACGTCAACCTCGACAAGGCGCGACGGCTGCTCTGGCCGGTCAAACAGAAGTACGGTCGCAAGCTCTCGTGGGCGGACCTGATCGTTCTGACCGGGAACGTCGCCCTCGAGTCGATGGGCTTCGAGACGTTCGGCTTCGCGGGCGGCCGCGAGGACGACTTCAAGCCCGACGACGCCGTCGACTGGGGCCCCGAAGACGACTGGGAGATGACCTCGGCGGAGCGGTTCGAGGAGGACGGGCGACTCGACGACGCGCTCGGTAACACGGTCATGGGCCTCATCTACGTGAACCCGGAGGGCCCGAACGGCGAGCCGGACCTGGAAGGGTCCGCGGCGAACATCCGCGACACGTTCAGCCACATGGCGATGAACGACAAGGAGACGGTCGCACTCATCGCCGGCGGTCACACCTTCGGCAAGGTCCACGGTGCCGACTCCGGCGACAACCTCGGCCCGGATCCCGAGGACGCCCCGATCGATCTGCAGGGCCTCGGCTGGGACAACGAGCACGGCGAGGGGAACGGCCCCGACACGATCACGAGCGGGATCGAAGGGCCGTGGAACGCCACGCCGACCGTCTGGGACCTGAGCTACGTCAACAACCTGCTTAGCTACGAGTGGGAGGCGGAGAAGGGCCCCGGCGGCGCGTGGCAGTGGACGACGAAGAACGACGAGCTCGACGACGCCGCCCCCGGCGTGCAGGACCCCTCGGACAAAGAGGACGTGATGATGCTCACGACGGACGTGGCGCTGAAACACGACGACGACTTCCGAGCGGTCTTAGAGGAGTTCCGCGACGACCCCGACGAGTTCCAGGAGTCGTTCGCGAAGGCGTGGTACAAGCTCATCCACCGCGACATGGGCCCGCCGGAGCGGTTCCTCGGCCCCGAGGTTCCCGAGGAGACGATGCTCTGGCAGGACCCGCTCCCCGACGCCGACTACGATACCGTCGGTGACGCGGAGATCGCCGAACTCGAAGAGCTGATCACCGAGTTCGACCTCTCGATCTCCGAGCGAGTCAAGACCGCGTGGGCGGCCGCGTCCACGTTCCGCCACAGCGACAAGCGCGGCGGCGCGAACGGCGCGCGGATCCGCCTCGAGCCCCAGCGCAGCTGGGAGGTCAACCACCCCGAGGAGCTGGAGTCCGTACTGGAGACCTACGAGGAGATTCAGGCCGAGTTCAACGAGCTGCGCGACGACGACACGCGCGTGTCGCTCGCCGACCTCATCGTCCTCGGCGGCAACCTCGCCGTCGAACAGGCCGCGGCGGACGCCGGCCACGACGTCGAGGTTCCGTTCGAGCCGGGACGCGTCGACGCCACGCAGGACCAGACCGACGAGGAGTCCTTCGAGGCGCTCGAACCGGACGCGGACGGCTTCCGCAACTACCTCGGTGAGAACCTTCCGCACGAGCCGGAGCGAGAGATGGTCGACAAGGCCGAACTGCTGCGACTGAGCGTCCCCGAGATGGCGGTGCTCGTCGGCGGCATGCGGGTCCTCGACACGAACTACGACGGCTCCGAGCACGGCGTGTTCACCGACGAGCCGGAGACGCTGACGAACGACTTCTTCGTCAACCTGCTCGACTTCGACCGCGACTGGGAGCCCGTCGACGAAGACGAGGAGGTCTTCGAGCTCCGCGACCGCGAGACCGGCGAGGTCGACTGGACGGCGACGCGATTCGACCTGATCTTCGGTTCGAACTCCCGGCTCCGTGCCGTCTCCGAGGTCTACGGCGCCGCCGACGGCGAGGAGAAGTTCGTTCGGGACTTCGCCGACGCGTGGAGCAAGGTCATGACGCTCGACCGCTTCGACCTGTAGTCGGTCGAGGAGTCGATCAGTCCGCTTTTCGCGGTGCGGTTTTTAAGCCGGATACGTGTGGTTCGGGTACTCGTTGAGTCTCGAAGTGGCAGTTCCGTGCACCGGTTCTTTTTATACGTAGCCGGCGATCTCTCACGGACTCCTCGCGGTTGCCGTGGGCGACCGCTCGCAGGCGCACGCCACCGCAGCTCATTTATAAATGATTACGACGCTACCGGCCGTCCGCTCACAGGACCCGATTTTCGAGGTCGTCGCCGTCGTCGAGCCGACCGACGTTCTCCGCGAGGATGTCGGCGACGCGCTCGTAGTAGTGAGGGGTGTGGCCGGCGTTGTGCGGGGTGATCGTGACGTTGCCGAGTCCCCACAGCGGGTGGTCTTCGGGGAGCGGTTCGGGGTCGGTCACGTCCAGCGCGGCCCCGCGGATACGGTTGTTCCGGAGTTCGGAGACGAGCGCGTCGGTGTCGACGATCGGTCCGCGCGCGATGTTTATAAGGATCGCGTCGGCCCGCATCGTCCGGAGCGCCTCGGCGTCGACGAGCCCGCGGGTCGTCTCCGTGAGCGGACACGCGAGCACCACGTACTCCGCGTCCGCGATCGCGTCGTGGAATTCGTCGAATCCGTACACCTCGTCGGTCGGCCCTCCCTTTTCGGGCGAGTACCGGACCCCGACCGTGTTCACGTCGAACGGCTCCAGCCGGTCGACGACGGCCGAGCCGATCGCGCCGAGCCCGACGACGGCGACGGTCGAGCCGTACACTTCGGTCGTCTCGTAGCTCCGCCACTCCCGGCGCTCTTGCTGGCGGTGCGCGCGCGCCCACTGCCGGGCGTGCGTGATCATCGACCCGATGACGTGTTCGGCGATGTTCGGTCCGTGGACCCCGGAGGCGTTCGTCAGAGCGACGCCGTGGTCCGCGAGCGCGTCTCGCGGGAGGTGACCGGTCCCGGCGAACACGCACGCGAACAGCTCCAGGTTCTCGGCGGCGGCCAACTGCTCCTCGTCGATGTCGAGCCCGACCGCGATCCGCGCCGTCTCGAGCAGCTCGCGCTCCTCTGTCGGCGTCCGCGCCAGCGCAACGGATCGGTCGGGGAGTCGCTCGCGGATCGCCGCGGCCAGCTCCGCGCCGCCCGAGCCGTGGATCGTCTGTCGCAACACGACGATATCTGGGTCGCTCATGGCGAGGAGACTCGGCGCAACGGGTAAAAAGGGTGTCCGTCCGGCGACCGGTGTCGGATTCGTCCGTCGGGCGTATCGGATCTACCTACTCCAAGGCCGCATCGAACGCCCGCTGGAAGTCGGCCTTCATGTCGTCGACGTGCTCGATCCCCACCGACACCCGAATGAGGCCGTCCGTGAGTCCGGCCGCGAGCCGCTCCTCGCGGGGGATCGCGGCGTGGGTCATCGCTGCCGGCTGCTCGATCAGGCTCTCGACACCGCCGAGCGACTCCGCGAGGGTGAACACCTCGGTCTCGCTGACGACCGTTGATGCCTGATCGAGGGTGCCGTCGAACTCGAACGAGAGCATCCCGCCGAACGCGTCCATCTGCTCGGCCGCGAGCTCGTGGTCCGGGTGACTCTCCAGTCCGGGGTAGTAGACGCGACTCACGTCGTCGTGGGCCTCCAGCCACCGAGCCAGCTCCATCGCGTTCTCGCAGTGGCGGTCCATCCGCACCGGGAGCGTCTTGGTCCCGCGTAACACGAGGAACGAGTCGAACGGGCCGGGCGTCGCGCCCACCGAGTTCTGGTAGAAGCCGAGCCGCTCGTCCAGTTCCGCGTCGTCGACGACGAGCGCCCCACCGATGGTGTCGGAGTGACCGCCGAGGTACTTCGTCAGCGACTGGCAGACGATGTCGGCGCCGCGTTCGAGCGGGCGCTGGAGGTACGGGGTCGCAAACGTGTTGTCGACCGCACAGAGAGCGTCGTTAGCGTGGGCGATATCGGCAAGTGCGCCGATGTCGTTGACGTTCAACAGGGGGTTCGTCGGCGTCTCGACCCACACTAACTCCGTCTCCTCACGCATCGCATCTCGGACCGCGTCGTGGTCGGTCGTGTCGACGAAGGTGGTCTCGAGGTCGTACTGCTCGTACACCTGCGTGAGAATGCGATGGGTCCCGCCGTACACGTCGTCGCCGGCGACGACGTGGTCGCCCGCCTCGAGCATGTTGAGGACGGTGTTTATCGCGCCCATTCCGGAGGAGAAACAGCGCGCGTGACTCCCCGACTCCAGCGAGGCGAGGTTGGCCTCGAGGTCGGTTCGCGTCGGGTTTCCGGTTCGACTGTACTCGTAGCCGCGGTGCTCGCCCGGCGCGTCCTGTTTATAGGTGGAGTTCGCGTGGATCGGCGTCATCAGCGCGCCCGTCTCGGGGTCGGGTTCCTGTCCGGCGTGGATCGCACGGGTCTCGAAGTGGTGGTCGTCGGCGTCGCCCTCGCGGAGATTGTCACCCTCGCGGGAGTCGTCGCCCTCGCCGTCGTCGGATCGATCGCTCATACCCGACGATCGTCGCCGAGGGAGGTGATTCTTCCCCTTCTGAGACGGTCGAAGGATGAACCCGAGCGCGGGCTGAGGTGCGTCGCGAGTACGGCCGCTAGCAGCGTAGAAGTGAGAAGTGCTCGGTCAGGGATTTGAACCCTGGTCGTCGGCTATCTTCCAAACCGGCGCGTCGTCGCGCCGCGTCTGTCGAAAGGCCAACATGATTGGCCGGACTACACCAACCGAGCGCAATTTCGGCTTGTGCCGCATCCAATTTAACTCTTCTCAAGTCGCGGCACCGTGGGAGACGTCGGCAGGGTTGTGTCTCCCGATTCGATCCGACATCGAGTGTCACCGCCTCATCGAACGAACCGCATGTTCGGGTTGGAGGGGATTTCGTGTCCGAGCCGTAGAGGGCCGTGTCCGGGGCGTACAGTTCCGTCCGATCTCCAGCATCCGTTCCCAGTGGAATATATATCTCTATATAAATATATGAAATTGGGAATAACCATCCTGTTTGTAGCAGGTCATAGTCGACAGATCCTTTGAGAGTGGGAATATGGGACAGAGGAGCGGTTGTACTGGTGTATATATTTCGGACAAGCTTAAGGGAGATGGAATGTGATATCGAGGTATGGAGACGAGGAAGGTGCAAGTCACCGGCGGTTCGACGTACACGGTCTCGATTCCGAAGACGTGGGCGACCGACAATGACGTCGAGGCGGGAACCAAGATCGAGTTCCACCCCGACGGCGACTCGCTGTTCCTCACACCCCGCTCCGAGGAGGAGCGCACTCGGGGGACGATCGACATCACCGATCTGTCGGGACAGGCACTCACCCGCGCGGTGACGACGATGTACGTCAGCGGGTTCGACGTGATCGAACTGGAAGGCACCGAGATCACCACCGAGCAGCGATCGACGGTTCGCGAAGCGGTTCAGGGCCTCGTCGGGCTGGAGGTGTTAGAGGAGACTCGCAACCGGGTGGTCGTCCAAGACCTGCTCGACTCCTCGGAGCTGTCGATCCACAACGCGGTCACGCGGATGCGACTGATCTCGCTGTCGATGCTCGAAGACGCCATCGCGGCGCTCTCCGAGCGCGACCACGACCTCGCGCGCGACGTGATCGGGCGAGACGACGACCTCGACCGGCTCTGGCTCGTCGTCTCGCGGATCTTTCGGGCGACCCTCCGGACGCCGAAGGCGGCCGAGGAACTCGGCCTCCCTCGCGAGGAGTGTTTCGACTACCACTCCAGCGCCCGCCAGCTGGAGCGGATCGGGGACCACGCGACCAAGATCGCCCACCTGACGCTGAGCATCGAGGATCCGCTGCCCGACGACGTCGTCGAGGCGGTCAACGAGCTCCATGGCGATGCGGTCGAGGTGATCGACACCGCGATGGACGCACTGTTCGCGGACGACAGCGAGGAGGCGACTCGCCTCGCCAACGAGGCACGCACCGGTGTCCGGGCGATCGACGAGCGAGTGCGCGCCATCGACGAGCTGCTCCGTGACCTAGACCCCACCCGCGCGCAGCTGCTTGGGCTGGTCGTCGACTCCGTGCTTCGGTCGGCCGACTACGGCGGTAACGTCGCGGAGACGGCGCTCCAGAAAGCCGCGCCGACGCCGTGAGTCTCGATCGCGAGACGTTGCCCGACCGTCGAACCGTCGGCGTCGCGCTCGCGGCGCTGTTTCTCGTGGTCGCGGTCGTCGCTGGCGGTGCGGGCCTCTACTTCGCGGTCGGCCTCGGCCCTGACGAGGCCGCGGTCAGCGCGGTCGAATCCTCAGAGGACGTGACCGTCGAACGGCTCGACGGCGCGACTGTGGTCCGGAGCGGTTCGGTGACCGCGGAGACGACGGGACTGATCTACTACCCCGGTGGCCGGGTGAACCACGAGAGCTACGTCCCGACCGCCGCGGAGACGGTCGCGGGGAGAAACGTGGCAGTCGTGATCGTCGACATGCCGCTGAATTTGGCCGTTTTGGGATCGAACCGTGCCGACGGCGCCCGAGAGGCGTTCCCAGCGATCGAGTCGTGGGCGGTCGGCGGCCACTCGCTGGGCGGCGCGATGGCCTGTCGCTACGCCGCCGACAACACCGATGAGCTGAACGGGCTCGTGCTTCACGCCTCGTACTGCGACCGCGACGTGTCCGAGAGCGGGCTCCGCGTCCTCTCCGTGCTGGGGACGGCCGACGGGGTGCTCGACACCGAGCGGGAACGAGAGAGCCGCAAGAACCTCCCACCGGACGCGCGGGTCGTCGAACTCGACGGGGTCAACCACGCGGGATTCGGCGCCTACGGGCCACAGCGCGGCGACCGGCCGGTGACCACCGAACCGGCCGCGATGCGCGAGCGCGTCGGCAACGCCACCGGTGCGTGGCTCGCCGGGTAAGCGGGTTTTTTGGGCGTCGCCGGCGGACGGATCGGTATGCCAGAGATCGAACTCGGCGTACCGAAAGGGGTCGTCGAGTCGCTACCCGAGGAGGACGGCACCGCCGAGCAGGACATGCGACGCGCGATAGCCGGGATTCAGTCGCGGCTGAACGACGAGATAGCGGACGCCGAGCCCGCTGAGGCGGCCGAGATCGTCGCCGACGCCGTCGAGCGCATGGAGGCGCAGGCCAGCACCTATCACGAGTTCGTCCCGGAACTGCGGGCGTGGGGGCAGTCGCCGATCTACGCCATCGCGTGGCGGAACCTCTACGTGGAGCTTATCGGCCAGCTGTACGAACACGAGTGGCTCGGCGACGACCTCGGCCGCGAGCGTAACTTCCGGCTCGTCGAGGACGGGATTCGCCTGTCGGATTTATAAGCGACGACATCAGGGCCGCCCGCGTACGTGCCGCCCGTTTTTAAGCCGCCGCGGTCCGATAAACGCACATGGAACTCGAACTGCGGTTCTTCGCGACGTTCCGCGAGGCCGCTGGCGGGAAGATCGTCGAGGCGGAGTTCGCGGACGGATCGAGCGTCGGCGACGTGTTACGAGAGCTTGAGGCGGAGTACGAGGGGATGAACGGTCGTCTGATCGTCGACGGCGGCCTCGCCCCGCAGATCAACGTCCTGAAGAACGGTCGCGAGGTGCTCCACCTCGACGGGCTCGATACCTCCCTCGACGACGGGGACCGGCTCTCGGTGTTCCCGCCGGTCGCGGGCGGGTGCGAGGTATGAGCGACGCCGGAGACGGGAGCGACGGGTCGGCCGACGGCGCGTCCGAGACCCGGCCGCCCGCCGAGGCGGGCTGGGAGCGCGAGGAGGTCGCGTATCGGGGGATCTCGCGACGACTCGCGGCCCACTACCTCGTCAACCTCGGCGGCGAACTCGTCGGGACCGATGACCCAGCGGAGGCGACCCGCGTGGACGGCGACGGGTGGCGAGTCGGGCTCAGCGCCGAGACGGTGAAGGCCGCCGGCGCTATCTCGCTCACGGAAGTGACCGCGGAGTTCGCGGGCGAGCCCGAGGCGCTCGCGGAGTTGCTCCCGAAGTACCGACAGAAGGCGATGCGCGCGGGCGGGTGATGGTGGACGAAGACTCCGGATCACCCGGTCCGTATCCGATCGAGGGGGCGGCCCTCGTGAAAACGGCGGCGCTCGCGAGCGTTCCCGCCGAGCGCCTCCCCGAACTGCTCGCGCGGGTACAGGCCGACCTCGGTCCGCGGATCGACGAGTACCGCCGGCGGTACGAGCGGATCGCGGCGGATCCGGACCGCGAGACGTTCCTCGTCGAGTCCGACCACTGGGAAGGCGTCGCCGACCGGCTCGGCCTCTCGGACCGCGAGCGCGACGCCGTCGCCCGTGCCCACGAGACGGCGGTCGAGCGCGCCGGCGGCAGCGACCAACGGGCGGAGTTCGAGACCGCACTGGAGATCCGGTCCGGCGTCGTGATCGGCGTCCTTGACGATCGCGACGAGGAGTGACGGAGCGTTGCGGTCACCGACGCCTTTTCGGCGCCCCGCGCAGACGTGCCGGCATGCGACTCGCTCGCCTGCTCACGCCGGACGGACCGGTTTCGGGACGCTACGAGGACGGGACCATCGTCGCCGACGACGGCCGGTACGAGGTCGGCCGCGACGGGCGGCTCCTGCCGCCCTGCGACCCGAGCGCGCTCTACTGCGTCGGTCGGAACTACGCGGAGACGCTCGATCAGATGGCGTACGAACGCCCCGACGAGCCGGACTTCTTCATCAAGCCGCCCGCGAGCCTGCTCGCGCACGGCGAGCCGATTCGGTATCCCGAGTGGACCGACGAACTGACCTACGCCGGCGAACTGGTCGCCGTCATCGACGAGCGGTGTCGCGATGTCGAGCCCGCGGACGTACCCGATATTGTCCGCGGGTACACCATTATGAACGACATGGACGCGCTCGATCAGCAGGGCCGGACCGCGCGTAAGGCGTTTGACGGCTCGGGCCCGCTCGGTCCGTGGATCGAGACCGACGTGGACCCGACGAGCCTCGACATCTCGACGACCGTCGGCGGGGAGCAGCGACAGGACGCCAACACCGAACTGATGCTGTTCGGCCCGCACGAAATCGTCTCGTACCTCTCGAAGCGGTTCACCTTCGAGGCCGGCGACTGCATCGCCTTCGGAAGCCCGGCGAACCCGGGGCTCGTCGAGCCCGGCGAGCGCGTCGAAATCACCTACGAGGGCGTCGGAACGCTGTCGAACCCGGTCGTCGACGGAGAGTAATCGAGATTACCTTTTTAAACCGATATGCGGTGGCGCGTGCCGAGGAGCGCCCGAAGGGCGCGACTCGCACGCGCGAGGTCGTCGGGCTTCGCCCGACTGCCAGAGGGACCTTCGGTCCCTCGCTGGACGCGGTGAGCGCTCGAAGAGCGCGAACCGCGAGGCTGGGGAGGTGTGAGGTGCGGTTGCGGTGCAGGGTGGGACTCAACGGGGCAGTCGCCGAGGACGAAGCACACCGACGCAAGGACCGCAGGGAGCGAGCAACGCGAGTGACTGAGGACCGCAGCGAGGTGCGCGAGTCGTCGCGGCTGGGGCTTTGGAGGAGTTCACTGTCGATCTTCAGTCAACAACCTATAAGCGAGCGGCTGGGGTTCAGTAAGAAGTCACGTCAGAACTCCAGTCAAACCCGCCAACACGTCTTTCGTCCACTATTCCGGGTTCCGCATCGGCTGTGTCTCTCCGTACGTAAGCGTCCGCCACACCCACTCGACGGGACCGAACCGGAAGCGCCGCAGCCAGAGCACCGAGAGGACGATCTGCACCGCCCAGACGGCGACGACGAATCCGAGTTGCTCGACGCGGCTGACGGAGCCGAATAACCCGAGGCCGTGGCCGTAGAAGACGGTGGTCGCGATCACCGTCTGCAGGAGGTAGTTCGTGAACGCGGTCCGCCCGACTGCGGCGAGACCGCGAGTCACGGGCCCGTCCGGGCGCCAACGAGTGTACAGCATCACGAGTCCAAGGTAGCCGCCGGCGAGGGGGAAGCTGCCGATATAGATGAACTGCCGCCAGTACAGCGCGGCGGTGGCGCTCCAGTCGTTGACCTCGATGAAGACGACGCCGGCGACGGTGATCGCGAGGCCGACGACGCCGAGCGCGACGAGCCGCCGGTACAGGGCCGCCGACCGCTCGCCGGTCAACACGCCCCAGCGGTACAGCGCCATCCCGAGGAGCATGGTGCCGCCGACCTGCCAGAAGGGCCCGTTGATGTAGCCGGTCGTCTGTCGGCTGAACGAGGAGGGGACTCGATGGTCGAGCTGTTCGACCCAGCCGCCGCGGTACGTCGCGACCTGCTGTTCGATCGCGGCTTCCGCCGGCGCCCACTGCGATGCGATTGCGTCGCCGCCGAGAGTGATCGCGGCGAACAGTTCGACCACGGGGAGGAACAGCAGGAAGACCACGCTGACTCCGGCGAGCTGCCGGGCTTCGAAGTCCCGGAACGCGACGACCACCAGCGCGGTCACCCCGTATGCGACGAGGATGTCGCCGTACCACAGCAGGTAGGCGTGCATGAGCCCGATCGCGATGAGGATCGCGGTCCGTCGGTAGTGAAGCCGGACTGCGTCTTGTCCTTTCTCCTCTTTGCTGTCGATGAATAGTAAGATTCCCGCGCCGAACAGCGCCGAGAACAGCGTGATGAACTTATTCTGTCCGAACACGTGGCTGAACGCCCACGCCCAGTAGTTCGCGCCCGTGAAGTCGCCGTAGACGGTCGGGTTCAGGAGCGTCTGCTCGGGCATCGAGAACGACCAGACGTTGATCAGGAGGATTCCCAACAGGGCAACGCCCCGGAGCGCGTCGAGACTGACGATGCGTTCGGAGGGCGGGGTCGGGCCGGCGTCGCGGGTCACGGGTTGGCTCGCAAAAAGGAACGCAGGACCGAATAGGTTCGGATAGCGGGTGAGGCCTTTCAGTCCAGTCGGACCGCCTCGCCGCGCTCCGAGGACCGGTAGATCGCGTCGATGACGCGCTGAACGGACAGCGCCTCCTCGATCGTGTTGATGTCGGGCGCCTCGCCCGCGGCGACCGCGTCGAGGAAGGCCACCTGTTCGGCGGCGTGACTGTCGCTCTCACCCGTCTCGATCTCGTCGTCAGAGAAGTGGTGGTGGTCACCGTCGAACGCGGTCGCCTCGTGGAACGTGAGTTCCTCGCTCCCGCGATCGAACGTCGCGCCCGCCTCCGTGCCGCGGATCACGAACTCGTCGTTCGTCGGTCGGTTCGTCGCCCACGCGACCTCCAGCGAGATGGTGTTGCCGTCGGCGTCACGGATGAACGCCGACGCGGAGTCGTCGACATCGAACCCCTCAGGGCCGCTGTCATCGCCCCACATGTGGACGAACGCGTAGTCGTCGCGACTCCCGAACTGCGAGCGGGTCTCGCCAGACACCTCGACGACCTCGGGGTGATCGAGGAAGTAGAGCGCCAGATCGATCGCGTGGACGCCGATGTCGATGAGCGCACCGCCGCCGGCGACATCCTTGGACGTGAACCACGAGCCGCGACCGGGGATGCCGCGTCGGCGGACGTAGTTGGCCTCGACGTGGGTCGTCTCGCCGAACCGACCCTCCGCCTGATACCCTTTCAGCACCTGCACCGGCTCCGCGAAGCGGTTGTTGAACCCGATCATGCAGAACCCCTCAGCGTCACGGGCGGCCTCGGCGATGCGCTCCGCGCTTTCGACGGTGTGCGCCAGCGGCTTCTCCAAGAGCACGTCGAGGCCGGCTTCGAGCGCCGAGACGGCGTACTGCTCGTGGAACCGGTTCGGCGTCGTGATCAGGACGGCGTCGCAGTCCTCGTAGAGATCCGACTCATCCTCGTAGGCGTGAACGTCGAACTCCTCGTGGAACCGCCGGCGCGCGTCCGCGTCGATGTCCATTCCGCCGACGAGGGTCGCGCCGCGGTCGACAAGCTTCGTGGCGTGGTGGTGACCGATCCCGCCGAGACCGACGATACCGACGGCCACATCGTTCGCGTGAGTCATGGGCCGAATTCACAACGAATGTTGTTAAGGTTCACGCTCCGACCGGCAGCGAGGAGCCGAGTCGGCGAAAAATGGGACCGAACTCAGCGTTCCCGCGTCATCCACTCGCTCGCCTGCGGCTCGTCCGGATCGGTGGCGACCTCGATCAGAACCGGTCCGTCGTGGGCCAGCGCTGATGTGAGGGCCTCGCCCACCGCGTCTCGATCGGTCACCCGCTCGGCGCGAACACCCATTCCGGACGCGACGGCGACGAGGTCGATCGCGGTCTCCGCCCAGCCGTACGCACCTGCCGGGAGATCGTACGACCGCGACGCCTCCTCGCTGATAATCGCGTAGTCGTCGTTGGTGAACGCGACGACAGTCACGTCAATATCCTCGGCCGCCAGTGTGTGCATCTCGTGAACACACATCATGAGCCCACCGTCGCCGGTGAGCGCCACCACGTCGCGGTCGGCGTTCGCGAGTTTGGCGCCGATCGCCGAGGGGAGCCCGGTCCCCATCGTCGCCCACGACCCCGGATTCACGTACCGTGAGGGGCCAGCCGCAGGGAACGAGACGAGTGTCCACAGCCGGAATCCGCCGGCGTCAGCGGTGACGACGGCCTCCGACGGGAGCGTCTCTCGAACTTCGCGGAGGACTTCGACGGAACGGAGGGGATCGTTGGCGCCGCGCTCGTCGGCGAGCGCGGCGAATCGCTCGCGGTCCGCGGATCGAACGGCCTCGGCCCGCGCGGTCCCGGTCGATTTCGCGGTCGAGCCCGCCGGCTCGTCCACCGACTGGACCTCCTCCCCCTCGTCTCCCAGCCGGTCCCCGAGCGCCTGCAGGAATCGGTCAGCGTCCGCGACGATCCCGAGATCTGCCTCGTAGCCGAAGCCGATGTCGTCGCCGTCGAGCGTGACGTGAATCAGGGAATCAGGCAGCGACACCGACCAGGAGGCGGTCGCGACCGCGTCGAGGTCGGAGCCGACGACGAGGCCGTGGTCCGCGTCGGCGAGGAGATCGCGGAGCTCCGCGCTCGATCCGCCACAGAGCACGCCCGCGGAGAGGGGATGCGTCTCGGGAAGCGTCCCCTTCCCCTTGTACGTCGTGGCGACCGGGGCGTCGAGGCGCTCGGCGACCGCCCGGAGCGAGTCGCTCGCGCCCGCACGCCTGACGCCGCCGCCCGCGAGGATCACCGGCGAGTCGGCGTCGGCGAGCAGTTCGATCGCGCGATCGATCGCGTCCGCTGGTGGGGCGGCCGCCGCGGCCGGCTCGCGGTCCCCGATCGCCGGCTGGGGTGTCCGGCTCGCGAGTACATCTTTTGGGATCCCAACGCGGACGGGCCCCTGCGGGTGCTCGCGGGCGACCCGGATCGCCTCGGCGACGGCGGGGACCGCGCCGGCGGGCGAGTCGACGAGAACGTTCTCCTTGACGACCGTGTCGTACGTCTCGGGCGGCGTCTCGTGGATACCGTCGCCGCCGCGGACCTCTCGTTCGGTCTCGACCGCGAGGTGGAGGAGGGGGACGCAGTCGTTCAGGGCGTTTTTCAGCCCGTTCATCGCGTTCATATCGCCCGGGCCGGGGACGACGATCGACGCCGCCATCGCTCCGGGATCGCTCGTCTCCGCGTACCCCCACGCCTGATGAGTCACCGCCGTCTCGTGGCGCGCGACGACGAACCGGGCGTCACGCTCTCCGAGCGCCCGGTTCAGTGGAAGCGTCTGCTTGCCGGGGATCCCGAAGGCGACGTCGATCCCGCGGTCGAGCATGCAGTCGACGACCGCCTCGGCGACGGTCGGGGCGTCGACCGCGCTCGGATCCGTACCGCTCTGGGACTCGTCCGTGTCCATACCGCGAGGTCGACGGACCGGGTGTTGAAACCTTCGACGCTTGGAGCGGCTATTTCGGCGTTCACGCCGGGGAGGCTGTCACTCTGCGACGTTCGTCTCCCGAACCCGGATTCCCTTGCGCGCGAGGTGTCGCATCTGCCGCTGGGCGAACTCCTCCTCGCTCGACCCGCGAGTCGCGAGGACATAGACGAGCGCGGAGCCGGTCGGCCGCATGGTGCGGCCCGCGCGCTGAGAGCCCTGGCGGCGGGAGCCGCCGAGCCCGCTGGCGACGATCGCGAGCTCGGCGTTCGGGAGGTCGATCCCTTCGTCGCCGACGCGGGAGACGACGAGGGTGTCGACGTCGTCGCGGTCGGAATCGGACGACTCCCCATCGTCTCGGAACCGCCGGAACAGCTCCGCGCGCTCGTAGTGGGGCGTCTCTCCGCTTATAAAGGGAACACCGAGCGCGTCGGCGATCGCCTCGCCCTGATCGAGGTACTCGATGAACACGAGCGCCTTCTTGTCGCGGTGGGCGGCCAGCAGGTACCGGATCTCCTCGATCTTCGCGGGGTTCTCGGCTGCGAGCCGACGCCGCTCCCGCCCGTCGGCGCTGGCGTACTCGTTGCGGGCCATCTCGTCGCGCCACGGGACGTACCGGATCTCCACTTCCGGCTCCTGGACGAAGCCGGCCTCGAACAGCTCGTCCCAGTCGGCGCCGATCGGTCGACCGATCAGGGTGTATATCTCCTCCTCGCTGCCGGTCTCGCGGACGGGGGTGGCCGAGAGGCCGAGGCGGTGTTTCGTCTGGAGTTCGGCGGACCTAGAGAACACCGGCGCCGTGATATGATGAGCCTCGTCGAAACAGATCAACCCCCACTTCCGGGAGTCGAACAGGGCCCGGTGGCGGTCCATCCCGGCGATCTGGTAGGTCGCGATCGTCACCGGTCGGATCTCCTTTTGCCCGCCGTGGTACAGCCCGATGTCGGCCGGGTCGATCGTCGAGTGTTCGAGCAGTTCCTCGCGCCACTGGCCGGCGAGTTCGCGGGAGGGGACGAGAATCAGCGTCTCGCCGCCGATCGCCGCGATGGTCGCGATGGCGGCGACGGTCTTGCCGGAGCCGGGCGGGCCGACGTACACCCCGGAGCGCGCGTCGAGGAAGGTCTCGACCCACGTCTCCTGATACGACCGGAGGTCGGTCGTCAGGTCGACGTCGACCGGATCGCCCACGTCGAGGTCGCGGTCGTCCTCGACCGGGTAGCCGGCGTCGTAGAGGGCGCGTTTCACCGCGGCGACGGCGTCCTCGTTGACCCACGCCTCCGTCTCGGAGATGGGCGCCCGGAGGTGATCGTCGTCGAGGTGCTGGTCGGCGACGTTGCCCATCAAACTCTCGGAGGCGGCCTGTAAGACGACGTAGCCGTCCTCGTGGGTATATAAGCGGAAGCGGTGCGCCCGTCGCCACTGGTCACGGATCCAGTCTTCGAGGTGGTCGAACCGACGAGGAAGCACCGAGCGGAGGCTCGCGATCAGGCCGTCGGCGTCCTCGAACGGCGCGGCCCACACGTCCTCCTGGCGGATCCGATAGAGGTACCCGCGCGTGCCGGGATCGGTGCCGGTGGTGTCGACGAGGTGCGCGAACTGCGAGAGGCGTGCGCGGGTGAACTGCGTCGGGCGATCGACCACGATCTCTCGGCGGCTCGGAAACGCGACCACGCGCTCGCGGGTCGCCAGCCGCCCCCAGTCGGTCGGGTAGAAGACGACGGGGTCGCTCTCGACGTCGAGCCGGTCCACGTCGCCGCGATCGACGAGCGCCGCGAGGGCGTCGCGCGCGGCCGCCTGCGTGGTGCCGAGCCGCCGCGCAACCTCGCTCGCGGTCGCGACCGGTCGCTCCTCGGCCTCTAACGCCTCGTGGAAGCGGTCGAGCGAGAGGTCTTCGTCGGCGTCGCCGTCCGGAGAATCGGGGTCCGAACCAAGGGTGTCGCCGGCGGCGGAATCGCCGGAGTCGTCGGTCATTACCTCCGTTTCGGTCGCAAGGCAGAAATGGGTAGCGTCCGGCGAGTCGGAGCGAAACGGGTCCCCGGCTATCGACCGGAGCGACCGTGACAGCCGCGGCCAGTGATCGCGTCCTTCGAGCGGAACCGACAGCCGCAGGCCGTACAGCGGACGAACGGCTCACCGGGGTCCGTTTCGAGCCGGTGGTCGCCGACGACGAAGGGGCGCGTCACGGTACGGGGGCGGATCCGGTCGGGGATCGGCGTCGAGGCAGATTCGCTTAGCGCCGTTCGCACGGCGATGGTGTCGACGTCAACGGGGTCCCAGCGGGGGGCTTCGAGGGCCGCCTCGCGATCGGCCACCTCCGTCCAGCCGGTGACGACGACCGGGGAGTTCGTCTCCGTGTCGCTCACCACGACGACGAACCGGACCCCGCCGTCGACGAGGGCGAAGCGCCAACCGTCGGTCCGGTTCCAGCGAAGTTGGCCGTTGCAGATCGCGTTGCTGACGGTTCGCGTCGAGACGTATCGGCCGGGCTGTTCTAACCGCTCGCGGAAGTGATCGGTGAGGGCGTAGAGCCCGGGGTCGCGAATGGGTGGGTCCTCGGGCGTTCGGCCGGCCGAGGGACGTTTATCTGCTGTCGGAGGCGGACTTCGGGCTGTGTCGGGGTCGGGGCCGTGCGGGAGGGAACCCGATCTCGTCGCCGCCTGTTGGCGAGACTCCGCCGGCTGGGTCGTGGACGCGGTCCGACGCTCCGTCGATCCGGGACGGGATGACTCGACGTCTCCCGGCCCGCCCTGTCGGGATGCCACTGCGTGTTGGTACAGAGCGAGTTCTTAAGTGTGTTACGGCGACACAGGGGTTCGGACACACGGTCCACCGACCGGCATTATAAGCATTTCTCGGGGGGGTAATCTCCCGATCGTCCGACTCGTGACTGCGCTCTCTAGGGTCTCACTCGTGACCGGAGACGCGGACCGCCTCGTACGGCTCCTCCAGCCACTCCACGTCCGAGTCCGAGAGGTCGACGTCGAGCGCCTCCACCGCGTCCTCCAGGTGTTCGACGCTGGAGGTACCGACGATGGGGGCGTCGACGACCTCCTTCCCAGCCACCCACCGGAGTGCGATTTGGGCCATCTTCACGCCCTTCTCGTCGGCAAGCTCTTCGATCCGGCGGTTGATCTCCTCGCCGCCGCCCTCGCGGTACGGGCGCCCGAGTTCCGTCTCGTGTTCTCCGCGGGTCGTGGCGTCGTCCTGCTCGTAGGGGCGCGTGAGGTACCCCGCGCCGAGCGGGCTCCACGGGATCATCCCGATCCCTTCCTTCCGACAGAGGGGAGCCATCTCGCGCTCCTCCTCGCGGTACGCGAGGTTGTAGAGGTTCTGCATGGTGACGAACCGCTCGTATCCCTCCCGGTCGCTCGCGTGCAGCGCCTCGGCGAACTGGTGGGCCCACATCGAGGAGGCGCCGATGTACCGTACCTTCCCGCGCCGCACGGCGTCGTCGAGCGCGGACAGCGTCTCCTCGATCGGTGTGTCGTAGTCCCACCGGTGGATCTGATACAGGTCGACCGTGTCCATTCCGAGCCGATCGAGGCTGTTCTCCAGCTCCTGTTCGATCGCCTTCCGTGAGAGCCCGCCCGAGTTCGGGTTCGATTCGTCCATCTCGCCGTACACCTTGGTGGCGACGGTGAACCGGTCGCGATCGTACTCGGCGAGCACGTCGCCGAGGATCGCCTCGCTCTCGCCGTTCGAGTAGACGTTCGCGGTGTCGAAGAACGTGATACCCAGATCGACCGCGCGCTCGATCAGCTCCCGACCCTCCTCCTCGTCGAGCATCCACTCGTGTTCACTTCCGAAGCTCATGCAGCCGAGCGCGAGCCGGCTCACACTCGCTCCCGTGTCGCCCAGCGTCGTGTGCTCCATACGGATCGGGGAACCTCGGGGCTTAAAAAATCACAGCGCCGGCGGCTCGTCGCGACCGATGACAATCTCCTGTCCCTCGACGTCTTCGAGGGCGGCGACGCGGCCGCCGATGGCGACCCGGCCGGTCGCGGTCTCGACGGTCAGCGACGCCACCTCTTCGGTGTCCTCGAACGCGAGGTCGACGACCCGGCCCTGCACCGTCACCGAATCGCCTGTCTCGATGTCGCGCCCTTCGACAGTCGCGTAGAACGTTTCGCCCTCGAACTCGCGAATGTCCTTGACCGCGCGACGGATCGAGGCGTAGCGGCGCGGGAACGGTCGGGCGTCCCCGTCGGCAGCAAGCGTCTCGGCGGTCGTCCACAACACGGTGCCGAAGAAGCCGGAGACGAGGAACCCGAGCGCGGAGCGGTTGAAGATGACGCCGTACCGCTCGCGGTCGTCGCGGAGCGCGTCCTGCGTGGCGTACACCGAGTACTCGCCGTCGCCGACGGCGAGGATCGGCGTGGTGATCCCTCGTCGCGCGCGGGCGATGGTCGAGACCTCTAGGTAGTCAAACTCATCCGGGTCCGGCGCCCGAGACGCCGGCGTGACGAGGAGTTCGACGCTGACACCCGCTTGGACCTTCGCCGCGAGTTCGTCGCGGAAGCGGCGGAGCAGGCCTGGCGTGAGCGAGAGCGCCAGCTCGTACTCGGCGCCGGCGATGACTTCTTCGAGGTACCGGAGGATCGTCGACCGCGACTTCACCAGCGACACCGCCTCGGTCTCGCGGGTGGGTGCGGTGTAGCGGGCCTCCAGCTCGTCGACCATCTCCGCGAACGACGACCGGAGCTCACCGAACGCGTCGTCCGGATCGACGGCGACGATCTTCATCGGCCGCGATTCGCGGAGCTCGACGAGCCCTCGGTCCGAGAGGCTTCGGACCGTGTCGTACACGCGGGGCTGCGGGATGTCGGTTCGGTCGGCGATGTCGCTCGCCGTCAACTCACCGTGTTCCAGCACGGCGAGGTACGCGTCGATCTCGTACTCGCCGAGGTTGAAGCGGTCCCCGACGCGATCGAGCGTGCCGCGGAGGTCGTCGGTCATGGCCGTGACGAGACGGCCCTCCGATATAGGTTTTTACTATGAGTCGAGTTGCACGCGTTTTCGGAGCCGGATCCTACATGTACATCCGATCGTAGGTCCCGTCTGGCTCGCGCTCTTCGATTCGCTCGGCGAGGTCCTCGTAGTGTCGGCGGACGTCGGCCGCAAACGATGCCAGCGGCTCCGAATCGACGCCTAGATCGTACGTCTCGTCGATCGTGTCCACGAGCCGCACCGCGGCGTCAGCGTCCGGTGCCTGTGCGTGAACCGGCGTGATGAATACGCCGACGCCAAGCGGGGAGTCGATCCCCTGTTCGAGCAGCGACGCGTTCGTCCCGTCGAGGAATCCCGACTCCATCGGCGGGACTTGCCCGTCGTCGAGGCGTCGCTCGCGGTAGTCGTCCGTCGCGACGTAGAAGGTGCGGTGCGCGTCCGGACCGTGCGGGATTGGAACCCCGGAGAGCACCGCGATCTCCGAGACCTCCGCCGACTCCGTCCAGTCGAGGATCGACGCCGCGAGCAGCTCGCCGAGAACGGGCGGGACGAACTGCTCAGCCACCAGCACGGTGATGTCGAGGTCGTCCGCGGAGTACAGCCGGATCGGGTGTCGCGGTTGTCCCTTCATGAAGGGCGTGATCGATGGGAGTCCTTCGGCTCGGACGAATCCCGTTTGTTCGAGATCGAGGTTCCTGACGAGGTAGTCGACGGCGGTCAGTCCGGCAAGCCCGAACGACGAGAACCCGGCGACGAGTACGTCGCTTGGGGTGAGATCGTGTGTGACACTGAACGACGGGCGATCGCGTGGATATTCCGACATACTTTCACTTCGCTGGGATGTGTGTTAGTGGTTACCCCAACGTGTGTCTTTCCTGCCGAAACGCTTTCCCAAACGTTCGACTCTCGGTCCCGGATACCGCGGCGTCGATCGTCGGAGAACACCGCTCTCTCGGACGCCGGGAGAAACGCTTTTTCGGGTGGGCGACAGCGGATTGGCTATGGCACGGCCCGAGGCCCTCGTCTCGATCGGGGGGCGGCTCACGCGTTTCGCAGACGTACTCGGAGGGATCGCAGGCTCCGCCCTCGGGGGAGTGCTGCTCGTGGCCTTGTCGGTCGTGGTCGGCGTTCTCGTCTCGAAGTTCCTCGTGCGGCTCATTGGCCGACCCGTCGCGCGGCGGGTGTCGAGACAAAGCGTCGCGCAGACGATCGTCAGGGGGGTCCGCGTCGGGACGATCACGCTCTCGCTGCTCGTCGGTCTCTGGGCGATCGGGTTCCGCTTCACCGACCTCCTCGTGGGGACCGCCGTCTTCTCCGCCGTGATCGGGATCATCCTCGCGCCGCTCGTCGGGAACTTCATCAACGGCGTGTTCATCCTCGCGGACCAGCCGTTCGAGATCGGTGACATGATCGAGTTGGAGAACGGGACGACGGGGTTTGTCGAGGACATCACGATCCGCTACACGAAGATATTCACGCTCGATAACACGTTCCTCGTCGTGCCGAACGGGGCGATGCGCGAGCGCGACGTGACCAACTACTCCGCCGAGGACGAGCGGACCCGACGGACGATCGACGTGCTCGTTACCTACGAGAGCGACATTTCCGAGGCCCGGCGACTCATCGAGCGCGCGGCGCGGGACTGCGACGCGGTGATCGACGGCGGGCCCGACATCCGGGTCGGGGTCGCGCGCTACGTCGCCAGCCCGGACTGCCGCCTCCACGAGTTCGGGGACGACGGCATACTGCTTCGCCTCCGGTACTGGGTGAAGAAGCCGTACAAGCTCGCGAAGGTCCAGTCTGACGTGAACACCCGAATCCGCGAGCGGGTCACGGACGCCGACGTTGAGATGGCGTATCCGCACCGCCACCTCGTCTTCGACGACACCTCCGGGATCGCGCGTGTCGGTGGCCCGGAGTCGGGTCGTCCGGCGGGCGAGCGCGCCGGCGACAAGCCCGACTCGGAGGGTCGTGGCGAAAATGGGTCTCCGGACGGAGCCGCGGAAGCAACACTGACTGACAGCAAGCCATCGACGGGAGCGGACGCCGCTGCCCAGACCGACCTCAGCGGCGGAGACGAGTCGGACGATAATCGGTGACCCGGACGCTTCGGGCGTGTCACCCCGTGGCGCGCGCTCCCAAGGAACCGGAAGCCTGATAGACCGAGGCGCCCGCTTATAAATCAGTGAGCGACGAGCCCTCCGAGGATCCGTCGGAGTCGCCTTCGGAGTTCGGCGGTGCCGGTCCTGGTTCCGCCGACGATAACGTCGGTGACGGCGGTAACGACAATGACAACGGACCGCTCGGCGAGACGGACAGCGGCGTCGACGGAGACGCGTCCGACGACCGAGTGTCGGACAAGTCGATCACCGAGGGCAGTCTGATTCGACCGCTGTTCCACCTCGCGTGGCCGATCGTCGTCATCCAGCTGTTGCAGGTGATGTACAACGTCGTCGACACGCTGTACCTCGGGCGACTGTCGGCCGAGGCGGTCGGCGCGATCAGCCTCGCGTTCCCCCTGATCTTTCTACTCATTGCAGTTGCCGGTGGCTTCACGACCGCGGGCGCGATCCTCGTCGCGCAGTACACCGGCGCCGACGGGGACGGGTCCGCAGGGCTCGTCGCCGGCCAGACTATCTTCAGCGTCGCCGTACTCTCGGTACTCATCGGGATCGGCGGGTACTTCTACACGCGCCCGGCGCTCGAGATTCTCCCGAGCGACCCCGACACGGCAGCGACGGTGATCCCGCTCGCGGCCGACTACATGGAGGTCATTTTCGCCGGCATTCCGCTGATGTTCGGGTTCTTCGTGTTCTCCGCGCTGATGCGCGGGTACGGAGACACCCGGACGCCGATGGCGGTGATGGTCGTCTCGGTGTTCCTGAACGTGCTGCTCGACCCGTTCCTCATCTTCGGGTTCTCGGCGAACCCCTTGTTCGAGTGGCTGGCGGCGGTGCCGCTCGTCGCGGCGCTCGATCCCGTCGGCCTTCAGGAGGCCCTGTTTGCGGCCACCGGATTCACCGGCTACGGGATCGAGGGGGCCGCGATGGCGACGATCTTCTCGCGGGGGGTCGCCACCGCGATCGGGATCTGGCTGCTGTTCGCCACGGGACTTGGTCCCGCCGTCTCGGTGAGCCACCTCGTGCCCGACCTCGACTTCATCGAGGACATCTTCCGGCTGGGGCTCCCCTCCAGCGTCGAGCAGACGACGAGCGCGCTGGCGATGATCACGCTTACCGCGATGATCGTCACGTTCTCGCCGCCGGTCGTCGCGGCCTACGGGCTGGGCAACCGGCTCATCTCGCTCGTGTTCCTCCCCGCGATGGGGCTCGGGCGCGCGATCGACACGATGGTCGGGCAGAACCTCGGCGCGAACCGGGCGGACCGCGCCGCGCGGTCGGTCAAGCTCGCCGCCACGACCGGCGCCGGGGTGATGTTCCTCGTCGCGGTCGTCGCCGTGACGTTCACGGAACCGATCGTGGGCGCCTTCCTCGGCGACGTGCCCGACGCGCCCGCGACGATCGACTTCGCAGTCGAGTACGTGCAGATTCGGTCCGTCGAGTTCGCCTTCATCGGGGTCTCGCAGGTAATTCTCGGGGCGTTCCGTGGGGCCGGCAACACCAAGACCGCGATGATGATCTCGATTCTTACCCTCTGGGTCGGACGAGTCGCCAGCGTGGCCTACCTCGTCTTCGTCGCTGGCTGGGGCGAGACGGGGATCTGGGTAGGGATGGCGCTCGGGAACATCTTGGGCGCGGCCGTCGCCGTTGCGTGGTTCGCGCGCGGAACATGGACGGAACGGTATATCGACGATCCGGCGCCGGGCGTGGATCCCGCGGTCGACGACTGAATTAGGATTGGAACCCGGAGGATGAAGCGACAGGAAAATCAGTGACGGAACAAGTGAATCGCGTTCTCGTCACGGAGGAGACAGAAGCGCTCACCGTCGTTCTCCGGAAACGTGGTTCCCGTCTCTCGGGTGGTGAACAGCCGATCGAACGGAGCGTCACACACCGGACAGGCCACGTCCTTTCGGTTCTCCCAAAGGCTCGTCGCGCCCGTATCCTTGAGCTGTTTCAGCGCGTGGCGGTGGTCGTGCACGTCGAAACGGGGCATACGCCGAGATCCCTGGGCCGGCAGTTGAACGTAACTCCGCGAGTATCAGCGATGATTCCGACGAGATGTCAGTGATGGTTAGTCTCAGTATCTGAGGTATCTGAGAGACGATCGCGAGCACGGTTAAGCGCGGTCTTGTCGCCGGTTCTAACGTACTCGCCGAGAGCGTTCGCGGCGTCGACGAGGGCATCGGCATCGGGTGGGGGGACGTCACCCGTGAGCGCTTCGACGCGTTTTGTCCGATCGCGAAGGCGTTCGAGGAGCGCCCGAGCGGGGTCGATCCGGGCGAGTAGATCGTCGCCGGCGACGGAGACGGACGCGGTTTCGCTCTCGCCGACCGCCTCGACCGTATCGACCCCAGCAAGCTCGTCGAGGAACGCGAGGAGGTCACTCCGGTACTCGTCGACCGCTCGGACCGCCGCCATCCCGCGCGCCTCGCGGAGGGAGTCGGGAACCGCCTCGGTCGCGGGTCGGTCGCCGTCGTCGGCGCCGGCGAGCAGCCCGAGGAGGTACTCCCGGTCGCGGTCGGTGGGGTCGCGTAGCCGGTCGTACAGATCGACCGCCTCCAGCAGCTCGCGGGCGGCGAGGTATGTGTCGTCAAGCGGAAGCAGTTCGCCGCCGCGGATGAACCCTCGCTTGCGGGCGTACTCGCGGAGGTCGTCTTTGAGGTCGTCGACGCCCTCGTCGGGAAGCGTTCCGCGTGCGTCGCCGAACCGGGCGCGGTGCGCGCTGAGGTCGAGAGTCGCCGGTGCGTCGGTGTGAGCGGTCCTGTCGTCGACGCCGACGCTTCTCAGCGACCCACAGTCGGGACACTCGATGGATCCCGTCTCGTAGTACGACCAGCGCACGCCGCACTCTCGGCACTGTCGTTCGCCGCGGACCTTCATGCGAGCCCTTCGTCGCGTTCGGCGTAAAGGGCTGTGGGTCGTGTCGGGCGGAAGATTCGGTCAGGGAGAACGATCGATCACCTCGACACAATATATATGTGTTCCCGATGAACCGGGAGCCATGAGTTGGCACGCCGTCGACGCGGTAGACGACGCCGTCGAGGCTACTCGTCGGTTCCTGTTCCCGTTCAGCCTCGTTCGTTGGACGAAGCTCGCTTTTCTCGTCCTCCTGATGGGCGGAAGTGCGAACGGCGGCGTGTCGGTTCCCGCCGCTCCCGACGCTCGAATTGCGGGATTCACTGGGTTTTCAGAGGTCTGGGAATTGGACACCGGAGGGATAACTCCGTCTGGGACCGTTGATACCGTTGTTTCGGATCTCGTCGCCGGGATGTCAACCGAGTGGCTGATCGTCGCCGTCGCGGTCGCGGTTGTCGTCGCCGCGGTCACGCTCTCGGTAGTCTCACTGTCGCTTCGGCTGGTCTTTTACGACGCGCTTCGGACGAACGAGATCCGACTGTGGAAGCCGTTCCTCGGTCGGCTCCGGCAGGCAATCGGGCTGTTCGTCGCGTCCGTGGTCCTCTGGTCGATCGCCGCTGGACCGATCGCACTGGCGGTACTCGTCGGCGTCGCGGCGGAGGCGCCGGTCGGGTGGGAACCGATCGACACGTTCGCGGCGACAGTGGGATCGCTCTCGCTCGGGCCTGCGATCGTCGTTGGGATCCTCGGGAGCGCAGTCGTCTTGTTCACAGCACTCGCGCTCCGGCTCACCTACGAATTCGTCGTTCCCGCGATGATCGTCGAGGAGACCGGCGTGATCGCCGGATGGCGCCGAACCTGGAGCGCGGTGAGCGGGGAGTGGGCGGAGGTACTCGTCTACCTCGCGGTTCACTTTTTCGTCCGTCTCGGAACCGCGATTGTCGAGGGGATCGCATTCGTGATTACCGGTTCGGCGGTTGTCGTAGTCGCTGGAATCGCACTCTTGGTTGTGGCCGTTCCCCTCGGCGGTCTTGGCGCGTTAGTGGGCACGACCGTCGGAACTGTGACGGTTGTGTTGGTCGTGCTCGTCGCCGTGGTAACGCTGCTGGCGGTGACGCTCCCTGTCAGCCTCGTTACCGGGTCGTACCTGATTTCGTACGAGGTCGCCACGCTCGGCGGGATTGACTCGGGATTGACGCTGCTGCATCCGGATATCCATCCGAAATCTACCGACCACGACTGATTCTCGCTCCGATTTCAGTCGGCCGCGCCAGATCCGGTCGCCGAAAGAATCCTTGGGAGTCACCTAGGATCGTTGAATGTCGAATCAGTATTCGACGGGTTCACATACCTTTTTACTCCGTTACCGAATTGGAGGAGACATGGGACTAGACGACGACGCGAGAGAGTATCACCGACGGGAGCCGCCGGGGAAGATCGCGATCGAGACCACGAAGCCGACGAACACCCAGCGAGACCTGTCGCTCGCGTATTCGCCCGGGGTCGCGGCGCCGTGTCGCGACATCGCCGCAGAGCCAGAATCGGTGTTCGAGTACACGGCGAAGGGAAACCTCGTCGCGGTCGTCTCGAACGGGTCCGCCGTCCTCGGTCTCGGCGACATCGGCGCGTCGGCGTCGAAGCCCGTCATGGAGGGGAAGGGCGTGCTGTTCAAGCGTTTCGCCGACATCGACGTGTTCGACATCGAGCTCGATATCGAGGAAGTCGACCCGTTCTGTGAGGCGGTGAAGGCGATGGAACCGACCTTCGGCGGCGTGAACCTCGAGGACATCAAGGCGCCCGAGTGCTTCAAGATCGAGGAGCGACTCCGCGAGGAGATGGACGTGCCCGTGTTCCACGACGACCAGCACGGGACCGCGATCATCTCCGGCGCAGCGCTGATGAACGCGACGGAGATTTCCGGGAAGGATCTCTCTGAGATCGACATCGTGTTCTCGGGTGCGGGCGCGTCCGCGATCGCGTCGGCCCGGTTCTACGTCTCCCTCGGTGCAAAGAAGGAGAACATCACGATGTGCGACTCCTCCGGCATTATCACCGAGGAACGCGTCGCGAACGGTGGGGTCAACGAATACAAGAGTCAGTTCGCAAGCGACGTGGAGGGAGGTGACCTCGCCGACGCGATGGAGGACGCGGACGTGTTCGTTGGTCTCTCTGTCGGCGGAATCGTCTCTCAGGAGATGGTCCGATCGATGGCGTCGGATCCGATCATCTTCGCGATGGCGAACCCCGATCCGGAGATCACCTACGAGGACGCGAAAGGCGCCCGCGACGACACGGTGATCATGGCGACGGGCCGGTCCGACTACCCGAACATGGTGAACAACGTGCTCGGGTTCCCGTTCCTGTTCCGCGGGGCGCTCGACGTGCGCGCGACGGAGATCAATGAGGAGATGAAGCGGGCCGCCGCGGAGGCGCTCGCGGAGCTGGCTCGCAAGGACGTACCGGACGCTGTCGTGAAAGCGTACGGCGACGACCCACTCCAGTTCGGGGCGGACTACGTGATCCCGAAGCCCCTCGACCCGCGCGTGCTCTTCGAGGTCGCTCCGAGCGTGGCGAAGGCGGCGATGGATTCCGGATCGGCACGGACCGAGATCGACCTCGAACAGTACCGAGAACGGCTGGAGGCGCGCCTCGGAAAGTCCCGAGAGATGATGCGAGTCGTGTTGAACAAGGCGAAAAGCGACCCGAAGCGCATCGCGCTCGCGGAAGGAACGGACGAGAAGATGATCCGCGCGGCCTACCAGCTCTCCGAGCAGGGGATCGCCGAACCGGTGCTGCTCGGGGACGCCGACGATATCGCTCGAACCGCTGACCGACTCGGGCTCTCGTTCCAACCGGAGATAGTCGACCCGGAAGACCGTGATGTGTCGGCGTACGGCGATCAGCTTTACCAACTTCGCAAACGGAAGGGTATCACCAGCCGGGAGGCGAACGAGCTGGTCCGGAGAGACACGAACTACCTCGGGAGCGTCATGGTGAAGTCGGGAGACGTCGATGCGATGCTCACGGGACTCACCCACCACTACCCGTCGGCGCTCCGACCGCCATTACAGGTCGTTGGCTCCGCGGCTGACACCGACACCGTCGCCGGTGTCTACATGCTCACGTTCAAGAACCGGGTCATTTTCTGTGCCGACACGACGGTGAATCAGGATCCCGACGCGGAGACGCTCGCGGAGGTTACTCGCCACACGGCCGAACTCGCCCGCCGATTTAACGTCGAGCCGCGCGCGGCAATGCTCTCGTACTCCAACTTCGGCAGCGTCGACAACGTGGGGACTCGAAAACCGCGCGAAGCCGTCGAGATCCTTCACAATGACGCGGATGTCGACTTCCCCGTCGACGGTGAGATGCAGGCCGACACCGCAGTCGTCGACGATATCCTTAACGACACCTACGAGTTCTCGGAGCTCGACGAGGCCGCGAACGTACTCGTGTTCCCGAATCTCGAAGCTGGGAACATCGGCTACAAGCTGCTCCAGCGGCTCGGTGGCGCAGAGGCCATTGGTCCGATGCTGGTCGGAATGGACGAGCCCGTCCACGTGCTTCAGCGAGGCGATGAGGTTAAAGATATCGTCAATTTGGCCAGCGTCGCCGTCGTTGACGCACAGAAGTAAGGCAGGCTAAGGGAAACGGACTCGCAGTACCTCGCGGCTCGTCGATCGATTTTTCGCATCTCATGTGGTTGTCTGTCGACGGCTGTCTGTCAACCGTTGTGAGCGACAGTTGTGAGCGACAGTTGTGAATGACTGCTGGTGACTTGTTCGAGAGAAATCCCTTTGAGAGACACACCATGTTTCCGGTGAAATGGGGTTGGTAGATGGTGGGCGTATAGTGGTGGCGAGCTGTGGTAGGTAGAGCTGGATTTTAGATCTTAGACACGTCGTTTCAACATCCGTTATAACATATATCATAGGAAGACCTATAAACAAGTTTTGAGTATAGTCCAGTAAGCCGAGAAGTAAGATAGTTAGGAGCCGAAGGCTAGTCTTTCACCGGAAATTTGGTCTCTCGCCTCGGGTTCGTCTCTCGCATCTGTATTCTTCGTGTATTATGCGCTAATCGGGATCTTGTGCTCTATCGCATACGCGTCTCCTGGTACTATCGTGTTTGTACCCGAATTTGTTCTCTCTGGGCCATCCGTTTTCTCTCTGGGCCATCCGTTTTACTGGTGGTCGATTTGGAGCGGTGACACCGGGTTTCCGGTGAATTTGGCTGTCGGATCTTCTCTGCCCCGTTTTATATTCTCCCACCGATCTACCCCTCCCCACCCCATCCGCCCTATTTCACCGGAAACACGGTGTGTGTCTCAAGGGCCGTTTCGTCACGGTCGAAGCGGAACGCATTTCACCGGAAACCCGGTGTCGATCCTATGAACGCAGCGGACGACCTCTTCACTAGGGAGGACCCGATCTTCGCGAACAAGGAGCTCCTCGAGATCAGCCATCTCCCCGGAGAGGGTCGGATTGTCGGCCGCGACGACGAGATCGCCGACCTTGCGACGGCGGTCAATCCGGCGATTTTCGGTCAGAGCCCGAGTAACGTTCTGATCTATGGAAAGACCGGGACCGGGAAGTCGCTCTGCGCGAAGTACGTCTCCAAGCGCCTCGTTTCAACCGCGGGCGAGGAAGGCGTCAACGCGACGTTCGCGTACGTCGACTGCGCACAGGACACGACCGAGACGCAGGCCGTACAGACGATCGCCGACGCAGTGAACGATCCGGACGCCACCGGAATCAACGTCCCGGATAAGGGTCTCTCCACCTCGACATATTACAAGCGGCTCTGGCGGATCCTCGATCAGCGCTACGACGTCGTCCTCATTATCCTCGACGAGATCGACAAACTCGACGACGACGCGATCTTGATGCAGCTTTCGAGAGCCGGCGAGGCCGGCAAGATCACCGACTGCAAGCTTGGGGTCGTGGGTATTAGCAACAAGATCCAGTACAAGGACCGCATGGACGAGCGAGTCAAATCGAGTCTCTGTGAGCGCGAGTTTGTGTTTCCTCCGTACGATGCCAATCAACTCCGTGAAATTATGCAGGCACGCGCGGACGCGTTTCACGACGATGTCCTCGAACCGTCGACGATCCCGCGCGCTGCCGCACTCGCCGCGCGCGAACATGGTGACGCGCGCAAGGCCATTGACATCCTTCGGTACGCAGGTGAGATCGCACAGAGTAACGGCGAACCGACGGTTAAAGAAAAGTTCGTTACGCAGGCACGCGAGCGCGCGGAGACCGACCGATTCCGTGAACTCATCCGCGGCTCGACGCCCCACTCTCGATACGTCCTTCAGGCGCTCGCGCTGCTCTCGCTTTCGAGCGGTCGTCAGGATGGATTCCGAACCAGCCGCGTGTACGAAATATACGAAAATATCTGCCGACAGGAGGGCTCTGACAGCCTCTCTCTCCGTCGAGTCCGTGACCTTCTCAAGGAGCACGCCTTCCTCGACATTATCGAACAGTCGAAACACAGCGGGGGAAGCGCGGAAGGGAGCTACACAAAACACCAGCTGTTGGAGGACCCGAGCGTTGTCAAAGAAGTACTGACAGAAGACACCTCCCAGTAACTGGTTGAAAAGCACTCTCAACTGTACCGAACCGATTCAGCCCGATCGTTGGTTCAACCGCCTGTGGTCCGTCGCCCTTCGCCCTTCGTTCAACCACAATTCGATCGCGATCCGATCGCGCTTCGCTATCCTAGTAGGCCGAGCCCTTCGATCCGTTCGAAGATCTCCTCTACGGCTTCTTCCGCGTCGTCGGTCCGTTTCCCACCGGTGATGACGATTTTCCCACTCCCGAACAGGAGAATCACGACTTCCGGTTCGTCCATCCGGTACACGAGACCTGGGAACTGCTCCGGCTCGTATTCGACGTCTTCGAGTCCAAGCCCGATCGCGAGCGCGTTGAGGTTGAGGTTGTGTCCGAGGTCGGCGCTCGACACGATGTTCTGAACGGTGATCTCTGGGTCATCCTCTACCGGGATCTGCAGTCCGCGGAGCTTCTCGAAGATGATTCCGAGGGCCTCGTGGACGTCATCAATGCTTTTCGCGCCGGTACAGACGATCTTTCCCGACCGGAAAATGAGTGCGGCAGCCTTCGGCTCTTGGGTCCGGTAAACGAGTCCCGGAAAGTTGTCGGGGTTAAAGTCTGCACCCGGAAGGTCCTCGGCTAGTGCCTCCAAATCGAGCTCTTGACCGATCCCCGTCGATGCAACTACGTTCTGGATCTCGATCGAGTCTGCAGGGTTCGTCATCGTTCGCTTTTATATGTGTCCCCCTCCCTTATAAACGCCTGTGGTATAAACGACCGTTCGGCTGTCGACCGTCGCAGCGCGTGACAGTCTCTTTGAGAATGCACTCACTGCTCGGCGATCGAAACCGAACAATCGGTTATTTAACTCGTCGAACGGGACCCGGGCTGGATCCGGATTTACACGTTCATTTCTGCCGTAGTAATTGTAACAGAATATAGACAATAACTGACAACTCGGACCGTTGGCCGAACTGTGTGGTTCGGCTTCCCAACGCTTCGATACGGAGCGATCGCTCCCTTGTCATGATATGCTCTGCCAATGAAACCGCATGACGTGGAGACGATAGTTCGACGGGGTTAAGTACAACCCGGCATTCGTGTTGAATGCGAAGGTCCCCCGGCGCGGGGGACAACGGCCGACCGCTCTGCGGTCGGTCGAAGCGTTCCGACGTGCTTAAGTGTATAAGCCCGTTCGGTTAAAACGCGAAGAACGCACCGCGGACTCGGGACGTTCAATTCGTCCCGGTTTCGCAGAGTCGGTTTATTCGACTCACCTGAATGAGGATTTCGCCCCCTGCGCTCCGGCGTAAGAGG
>Ga0208283_10140_pt1 | contig 33928 bp, 30 predicted proteins | sample AntRauMetaRauer1_FD_184785 | JGI IMG/M metagenome (GOLD analysis project Ga0208283, IMG submission 184785) | Saline lake microbial communities from Rauer Lake, Antarctica, in enrichment culture - Antartic Rauer Lake 1 Metagenome Rauer1 (SPAdes)... ...
CGGAGGGTGCCGTCTCGTTCGACGAGGACGGCCACTTAGAGCGCGGGAAGACGCCGACGGTGATGAATCCGAACGACGAGTTCGCGCTGCAGGCAGCGCTCCAGACCACGGTACGCCACGGCGGCCACGTCACGGGGATGAGTATGGGACCGCCAGGGTACGCCGATGTCCTGAAGGGGGCGATGGAGACGGTCTACACCGATGACAGCTACCTACTTTCCGATCGGGAACTGGCCGCTTCCGACACGTGGGCGACTGCGATCACGCTCAGCGCCGGCCTCGAGACCTATCAGGAGAACGTTGCCGACGTCGACATCGTGTTCGCGGGGTTCAAAACGGCGGACGGCGAGACCGGACAGACCGGACCCCAGACCTGCTGGGCCATGGACTGGCCGATCGTCACCCACGTGGTCGCGCTCGACATCGACCCCGAGGAACGGACGCTACGCGCGAAACGACTCGTCGAGGGCGACGTCGACGAGATCGAGACGGTCGAAGCGCCCTTACCCTGTTTCGTCGTCACCGATCCCGAGTTCGAGCCGACGTATCGAAAGGCTTCACACAGGCTGACGCACAAAGCACTGCGAGCCGAAACCGAAGAGCGAGCCGCCGAGCACGAGGAGTACCTGACGACGTGGGATCACGAGGACCTGAACCTCGATCCCGACTACATCGGACTCGACGGCTCGCCGACCATCGTCTCGTCGGTCGATCCGATCCCCAAAGCGCCCTCGGAACGGGAGGCGACGATGATCGATCCCGACGGCGGCATGAGCGAGGTACTCGAGGAGATGCAGCCCTACACCGCGGAGGCGGGTGATTGAAATGACGGCGATCGATCCGGACGATCACACGGTCGACGAACTGACCGCGGAACTCGACACCGTAGACGACGAGGACGAACTGCAGGCGATCCTCGAGGCCGAACGAGCGGGTCAGGACCGGGCGACGGCCCGCGAGGCGGTCCACCAGCGACTCGCGGAGATCGGTGCCGACGGCGACGAGAGCGACGGTGTTGAGGAGGGAACGGAGACGGAAGGCGAATACGAGGAGACGAAAGAGGACGTCGGTGAGGAAGCGCAAGACGATGCGGCGGAAGCGGCGGATGACGAACCGGCGGAAGCGGAAGCGGCAGACGATGAACCAGCGGAAGACGACGGCCTCTCACATCCCACCCGCGACAAGAAACACGTCCGGGCGCTCGCGGACGGCGACTACGCGGACCTGTGGGTGTTCTGTGAGACCCAGGGCGGCGAATTGCTCGAGGTTTCGAAGGAGATGCTCGGCAAGGGCCGCGAACTGATGGACCAGTTCGCGGACGATTACGGCGACGAGGAGCGCGTCGTCGCGTTCCTGATGGGCGACGACTGCGAGAGCCTCGCTGAGGAGTGCATCGCCTACGGTGCCGATGTGGCCGTCTATCACGAAGACGAGCGCCTCGAGCGATTCCTCCACAAGCCCTACACCGAAATCTCGGCGCACATGGCTCGCGGCGAGGGGGCCGTCGAGAGCACCGACTGGCGCGACTACGACAAGCCGCGCTACATCCTGTTCCCGGCGACGAACAACGGGCGGGACCTCTCGGCGAAGGTCCAGGCCGAACTCGACTCCGGACTCGCTTCGGACTGTTCGGACCTGTTCATCGAAGAGAACGAGATCTCGAACCCGGTCAAAACCGGCGAACCCGGGGTCAAGAAGACCGTCGAAAAGGTCCTGCACATGAAGCGACCGGACTTCTCCGGGTTCGAGTACTCGACGATCCTCTGTCTCGACAACCCGGATCGGGACTTCCACCCACAAGGGTGTTCAGTGATTCCGGGCAGCTTCGACCCGCTCGAGCGCGACCCCGACCGGGAGGGACTCGTCGTCGAACACGACATGGACCTCGAGGACGACTGGTTCCGCGTCGAGATCACCGAATACGACCGGCTCGAGGCCGGAATCGACCTCACCGGTCACGACGTAATCGTCTGTCTCGGCCGCGGAATCGCCGACGATCCGACCGAGGGGATGGAACTCGGCCTCGATCTGGTCGACGCGTTCGATGACGCCGAACTCGGCATCACGCGGGGGATCGTCACCTCCTCCTACCAGTTCGAGGGCCACGTCGAACAGTACTCGAAAGAGGAACGCCAGATCGGCGAGACCGGACAGGTCGTCGCGCCCGACGTGTACATCGCGGCGGGCGTCTCCGGCGCGGTCCAGCACAAGGTCGGGATGGACGAGTCCGACACCATCGTCGCGATCAACACCGACCCCGACGCCCGAATCTGTGACTTCTCGGATTACTTCGTCGAGGGCGATCTCTTCGAGGTGTTGCCCCGTCTCACGGCGGCCGTCGAATCCGGTGAAACGGCCCTCGAGCCCGAGGCCGTCGCCGACGGAGGTGACGAGTGATGGCGGCAGCGACGGACGACTACGAACAGTACGAGGCCGTCGTGGTCGGCTGTGGGCCCGGCGGGGCCGCGGCGGCCGCGCGACTGGCCGATCACGGCATCGAGACGCTCGTCTTAGAGCGCGGGACCGAAGCGGGCTCGAAGAACGTCTCCGGCGGACTGCTCTACGCCGAGGATTCAGCCCCCTACACGCTCGACGACCTCTTCGACGGCTTCCGCGAGGAAGCCGCCGAGCGGCCGGTCACGGACTACTACATCCACAACGTGGCCGGAAACTCGGTCAAGACGTACGATCTGGCCGATCTCCACGAACACGACACCGACTGGTGCGATGCCGTGCTCCGTCGCGAGATGGACTCCTGGCTCGAGAAGCGCGTCCACGAGAAGACGAGCGAGACCGGCGGCGGCGTCCTGACGAACGTGCGGGTGAACGGTCTGCTCGAGGAGAACGGAGAGATCGTCGGCGTCACCTGCGACGAACTCGACCCGATCAAAGCCGATCTGATCGTCGCGGCCGACGGCGTCAACTCCGAACTCGCCCGCGAGGCGGGGCTGATGGACTGGGAGGAGCCCGACGAGTGGTTCCAGGGCGTCAAGGCCGTCGTGGACATGGATCCCGACGCGATCGACGACCGGTTCGATATCGGGCCGGACGAGGGTGCGGCCCACCTGTTCTCGGGCGACCTCTTCGAGGACGTCCGAGGTGGCGGATTCCTCTACACAAACGAGGACTCGCTCTCGATCGGGACCGTCTTCCACCTCGACAGTCTCGTCGAGCAGGAGGCCGAACCCCACGAACTGCTCGATGCGCTGTTGACCCACCCGCTGCTGGCGGGCTGGTTCAAAAACGAGTATCACGAGCGCGAGTACGCGGCGAAGCTCGTCCCCGACTCGAAGAAGGTCGCCCACCGCGAGCCCTATCGCGATCGACTCGTGCTCGTCGGCGACGCCGCCGGCCAGATGCAGGCCCAGGGGCCGATTATCAAGGGAATGAACCACGCCGTCACCGCCGGCGCGCTCGCCGCCGATGCCTTCGCCGTCACCCGCGGCAACAGCGATCCGGACGCTGCGGGCCGCCGATACACGAAGATGCTCGAGGACTCGGGGACGATGGACAAGCTCCGCCCCCGGCGGTACGAGCTGAGCCGGACCGTCGGCGAACACGACACCGTTACCGCGGCGGTCGAACGGGTGCTCGAGTCCCCGATCGGCTCGCTCGCGGTCGGCAATCCGATCGCGGACCGGCTGCTCCAGCGGGCGTACAACTCGCCGTTCCTCGTCTCGATGCTCCCCGATACGAAGACCGGCTACGTCTCCCTGCCGACGCTGATCGCGGAGGAGCACGGCAAGACGATCCACTGGGAGAGCGAGATCGAACCGCCCACCCTCGAGGAGCGCATCGGCGACCTGACCTACGATACCGACGTGGGCAATCCCCACATCGAACTCCGAGACGAATCCTATGCCGCCAGCGGCGCAGCCGTCAGCGCCTGTCCGGTTAGCGCCGAGGACTTCGGCGGCGGCTGTTACCGCTCGGAGACGGTCAAAACGAACGGCAGCGAGGAGACGCTGGTCAGTCTCGACACGCAACCCTGCGTCGAGTGTGGCACCTGTGCGATCGTCGCCGATACCGAGTGGGAACACCCACGAGGCGGCAAGGGCGTCGAGTACCGCGAGGGATAGGATGAGCCGATACGGTCCCCGGATCGCCGCGCTCGCCCGCCGGGCCGAGCGCGAGCGGGCGGCGCTCGACGCCGACGGTTCGGACGGCGAGACGGCCGTCGATCCGAGTCCGGACACCGCCGATACGTACCTGCGCGAGGGAGCGGGTCAGGCCATCTGGCTCTACGTCGAAGCCCGCACCGGCGGCCGACTGGTGCCGTTTACCGAACCCGAGTTCGAGGCGCTCGAGACCGCGATGAACCGCTGGCTCGAGTGTTACACGCGCTGTCACGGCGTCGACCTCGAGGCGGCGTTTACGGTCCGGGAGGCGGCGGAACTGCTGCTCGAAACGCGAAACATCATCGACACGGCCCAGTTGCTGACCCACGTCCCGAAACGCGACCGGGCGTCGCCGCCGACCGGGTAGCGACCCGGGCCGGCACCGATGGACAGGGCAATGTGAGAAACGCCCGCAAATTCCGCGCAGACCGGCTCGTACTTGAGTCCCACGCAGTAGACGGGTATTCGACTATTCCCGTTGAGCGCAAAGTCAGCCCGATGGCACGAGACGATCGGTTATCCCGACGGCGAATGCTTCAGTTGACAGGTGTCGCGGCTTCAACGGCAGTCGTTGCGGGCTGTGGTGGCGGTGGCAACGGCAACGGCAACGGCAACGGCGGTAACGGAGACAATGGGGACACGACGATCGAGCCCGGCACGCAGATCGAGTTCGACGGGCAGACGTCCGGCTGGCTCGGCATCGCGCCCGACTCGATCGCGGACGCGGAGAACCCGACGCTCGTCCTCCAGGAGGGAGAAACCTACGAAATCGGGTGGACGACCGGCGACGGCGCCCGGCACAACATCGAAATCCGCGACGAAAACGACGAGGTTATCGACGATCTTCAGACGGAGATCGTCACCGAACCCGAAGACCAGTGGCTCGAGTTCGAGGCCAGCAGTGAGATGGTCACGTACATCTGCCAGGTCCACCCGACGACGATGATCGGCGATATCCAGGTCGAAAGCGGCGACGGTGGCGGCGGAACTGACAACGAAACGGACGGAAACGAAACGGACGGCAACGAGACGATGGGGAACGAGACGGACGGCAACGAGTCGATGGGGAACGAAACGGAAGACAACGAATCCGAGTAACTCGGTTCTCGAGCGGGCCGTTCAGTAGATGAGTTCGTCGTCGTTTTCGACCATGTAGAGCGTCCGCGCGGCGATGTTGACCGCGTGGTCGCCGACGCGCTCGAGGTCGCGAATCGTCAACAGGAGCCGCGAGACGTCCTGGAGTAACCGTTCGACCTCGTTCGGCGAATCGAGTTCGCGCTCGATGAGGTCGCGAACGACGATCTCGCTTGCGCGTTCGGCGAACTGATCGAGTTCGTCGTCGCGGGCCGCGAGTTCTCGACAGGTTTCGGTGTCCTCGGTATCGTAGGCGAGCATCGCGTCCTCGAGCATGTCGAGAGTGAGATCGCCCATCTCCTGGACGTCGACGTCGGGGAACAGGTCCTGTTCGGCGTCAAACGTGTACTCGCCGAGGTTGGTCGCGAGGTCGGCGATCCGCTCGAGATCGGTGATGATCTTGAACGAGGCGGCGATGAATCGCAGGTCGCTCGCCACCGGCTGTTGCAGCGCAAGCAGGTCGATACAGTCCTGCTCGAGATCGAGATACATCCGGTTGATCTCGCCGTCGCCCTCGATCACTTCCCGGGCGAGGTCTTCATCTTTCTGCTCGAGGGCGTCGAGTCCCATGCGAAGGCGTTCCATGACGACTTCACTCATGTAGAGCACATCCTCACGGAGCTCCGTGAGCTTCTCCTGGTAGGATTTTCTGGCCATGATGCACGCACCTGTCCGGGCGAAGATATAGCTTGTGCTCACTGGCCGACGAGCGGCGACCTTGCGACGCTCGGTTTCGTCTGCACGGCGGTCGAATCCGTCGACGACTGCGAGTGGTCCGCACACCTCCCACCAGAAGTATTGCCACCGTGTGAATGGCTATGTGTTCGTTTCACTACACCCATAACTACATAACATACGGTGGGAAATAATATTTCAATACCAACGGACGGTAGCGAATACGCCGAAAAAGCAGCTGTTACTGGCTTCGATATCGCACGAAGATGGATGCCACCGTCCATACAGCTCTCGCCGCCCGCCGGGATCGCGTCAGGTAACTGCTCGACTACGTATTCCGGAACTCTCTCGGTCGGGACCGAGGGGCAATCGCTCTCACCGTCACGCTCGATGGCCCGATAGCCGACGGTTTCACCCCCTCCTCGACGTGGTCACCTATCGGAACCGCTCTGAGACCGTCTCAGGGGGATGGGAGACGACCTGCCGACCGAAATCGTATTTCATACCGAGCAAGCCGCCGAGGGTCACGGATACGGCGATGATCGATATCAACATATTCAGTAGCAGCCAATCGACGGAAACCCCGTACAGCGTGAGGTCGAACGGAGCGAACGGACGGACGCCGCCGCTCAGGGAATCGAGGAGGATGTGCGAGCCAAATCCGATGGCGGCGGCCCGCCAGGGGCCAAACGCGGCGAGGAGGATGGTGAAAGCGATCCCAGCCAGCAGCGAGTGGGTCAATCCCCGATGCATCCACAGCGCCCCCTCGAGGTAGCCGAGTTCGATCAGCGGCCGAAAGACGAACGTATCGATGTCGGGGACGGCCGCCGCGAGCGCCGTGACGAGGTACGGTTCTGGCCGTTCGGATCGGAAGAGCAACACGATCAGTGCCAGACTGATCAAAATGTGGACCCCTGTCGCAACCATGCGAGTGGTTAACACGGTCCGCAAACTGATAAACGGCACTGTCAGTATCCGACAGTAATCAACGGGACGGATTATGGAAGTTACAAGGCTAAAACCCGCCCTTAAGGGGCGGGGATACAGCCGACAACCCCTACACAACCACCGTCGATGGCAAGGCCGGATATTCCACACCAACCGACACTGTTAACAAAACAGTACTCATAACCAGTTATGAAGTCAGAAAATGAGTCGAACCATCCGAACGTTCGAGGCGACGATTACGAACCAGCGACAGGTTCGTGACGACCTCGACCAACTCGGATGGGCTGCCTCAAAACTCTGGAACGTCGGTCGCTACTACGCACAAGAAGTGGGACGAAACGGGCGAGATCCCCGATGACGGGGAACTCAAAGCCGAACTTAAAGGCCATGAACGCTATACGGACTTACATTCTCAATCCAGTCAGCGCGTTCTCGAAGAACTCGCTGAAGCGTTCAACGGCTGGTTCGGCAAGCGTCGGAACGGCGACGACCGTGCCCGACCGCCCGGCTACCGCAAACACGGAGACTCCCACCCGCGTTCAACCGTGTCGTTCAAAGCGGCTGGCTTCAAACACGACACACAGTTCACCCGTGTTCGCCTCTCGAAAGGCCGCAACCTCAAAGAACACCGTTCGGACTTCATCCTGTGCGAGTACCAAACTCGCCAGGATATTGACCTGACCGAGTGGGACATTCAACAGGTTCGCGCCGTCTACAAACGCGACGAGTGGCGACTACAATTCGTCTGTCGCACCACCATCGACCCGGAACCGCCGGGTGACGAGGTGGCTGGTGTTGACCTCGGGATTTGCAACTTCGCCGCCGTCTCGTTCGGTGGGGAATCCCTGTTGTATCCGGGTGGCGCACTCAAAGAGGACGAATACTACTTCACGAAGAAGAAAGCCAAGTGCGACGACTCTTCGTCCCGAGAGGCCACTCGTCTTGATCGGACGCGAACGGGTCGTCGGACGCACTTCTTGCACGCACTCTCGAAAGCAATCGTGGAGGAGTGTGTCGAACGAAGTGTCGGTAGACTTGTCGTGGGCGACCTCGGTGGTATTCGGGAGGACGACGAGAACGGCGAACCTCGGAATTGGGGCGACCACGGCAATCTCGACTTGCACGGGACGGGTGGGCGTTCGACCGCTTCACAACGCTTCTCGACTACAAGGCTGAAGCCGAGGGTATCGACGTGGAGTTGGTTTCGGAACGAAATACGTCGAAATCGTGTTCGGCGTGTGGTCACACGGATGACAATCAGCGCCTTGAACGCGGACTATACGTGTGCGATGAGTGCGATACGGTTGCAAACGCGGATGTGAACGGCGCGGAGAATATTCGACAAAAGGTACTCCCGAGTCTCGCCACGGATGGCGGCGATAGGGATAACGGCTGGTTGGCACAGCCAGCGGTTCACCTGTTCGACCGTAGTGAGGGCTGTTTCGCCCCACGAGAACAGGTTGCTAACCGCGAACCGTAATATCCCAACGCGGTCGGGAATCCTCGTCCTCGAAAACGCTCTGCGTTTTCGGGTGCAACGAGACGCGTTGCGTCTCGTCATGCCCCTTCAGGGCGGGGAGGATGTCAACCGAATTTGCCGGTGATGTAGTCCTCGACGCGGTCGTGTTCGGGATTCTCGAAGATCTTGTCGGTGTCGTCGAACTCGACGAGTTCGCCGCCGGTCAGGAAGACCGCCGTCTTATCCGAGATGCGAGCCGCCTGCTGCATGTTGTGCGTGACGATGATGACCGTATACTCTTCGGCGAGATCCTCGATCAGGTCCTCGATCTTCGAGGTCGCGACCGGGTCCAGCGCCGAGGCCGGCTCGTCCATCAGTATCACGTCCGGATCAGGGGCGATCGCTCGAGCGATACACAGCCGCTGTTGCTGGCCACCCGAGAGTTCCAGCCCGCTCGAGTCGAGTTGGTCCTCGACCTCCTCGAGTAACGCCGCTCGCTCGAGGGCGGTCCGGACCTTTTCGTCGACGTTGTCGTCTTTCCCCTGGACTTTCAGTCCGTAGGCGACGTTATCGCGGATGCTCTTCGGGAAGGGGTTCGGCGTCTGGAAGACCATGCCGATCTTCCGACGCAGCGCGACCGGATCGACATCGTCGTCGTAGACGTTCTTTCCGTCGAACAGGAGGTCGCCGTCGACGCGAGCGCTGTCGACGAGGTCGTTCATTCGGTTAATACACCGGAGGAACGTCGATTTCCCACAGCCGGACGGGCCGATAATGGCCGTGACTTGCTTTTCGGGGATCTCGATGTCGACGTCGTTGAGCGCCCGTTCCTCGCCGTAGTAGACGCTCAGATCTCGCGCCTCGAGGATCGTTCGATCCGTCGTCGGTTCCCCCTCGGTGTCGCCACGGTCGGCGAGGCTGTCGGTTCCCGGCGTCGGCGCTGGTTGATCGGTGGTCGATTCCGTTTCCGAGGAAGTCATCTGTTCGTTAGTCATTGTCAGGTTCGCTGTTGATAGCGGTTCCGGATGATGATCGCGATCGAGTTGATCGTGAGCAAGACGACGAGCAGCGTGACGACGCCAGCGGCGACGACGCCGTACTGGAACTCCGTCTGCGGGTAGGACGCCCAGTTGTAGATCTGCAAGGGCATGGCGCTGACCTTGCTGAAGAGGCTATTGGGGATCCCGAAGACGGTCGTCGGCGCGGCGATCATGATCAGCGGCGCCGTCTCGCCGATGGCACGCCCGAGCGCGAGAATGGTTCCGGTCATGATGCCGGGCATCGCTCGTGGCAGGACGACGTTCCGAATCGTCTGCCACTTCGTCGCGCCCATCCCGTACGAGGCCTGCCGTTGGGAATCCGGAACCGCCCGGATCGCCTCCTGGGCCGCGATAATGATGATCGGGAGGATCAGCAGGCCGACGGTGAACGCCGCGGCCAGCACCGTCCCGTACCCGAATCCGAGGAGGCCGACGAATAGTCCCAGTCCCAGCAGGCCGTAGACGACCGAGGGAACGCCCGCGAGGTTCGCGATGTTGAGCTGGATGAATCGCGTGAGGTAGCCGTCATTGGCGTACTCCTCGAGGTAGACTGCGGCTCCGACACCGACCGGGAACGTGATCAGCGCGATCAACAGCATGATCGCGATCGAGCCGATCAGGGCGGGGAAGAACCCGGCCTCGTACGGATTCGGATGCGGCGGGCTCGTGAGGAATCCCCAGTCGAGCCAGCCGATGGCGTCGACGGCAACGTTCGCCAGCAGCGCCGCGAGCGAGACGATGCCGACGAGTGTCGCCGCCAGCGCGAGCAGGCGGAACGCGACGTCTTTCGTCCGGCTGACCTGCCCGAAGCCGGAGTCGGCGGGCGCGTCTCGCGTGTCGGCCGCCATTAGCGATACACCTCCCGATAGCGCGAGGCGACGAGTTCACTGATGAGATTCATAACGAAGGTGATGACGAACAGCGTCAGCCCGACCGCGAAGAGGCTCTTGTACGCGACGCCCTGCCCGACGATGTCGCCGGTTCCGATCTGAACCATCGCGGCGGTCATCGTCTGGATCGAGTTGAGGAACAGTCCCGCGGGATCGGTCACGTCGACCAGTCGCGGGGTCTGGCCCGCCGCGATGGCGACGATCATCGTCTCGCCGATCGCTCGCGAGAGCGCGAGGATGAACGACGAGAAGATCCCCGACAGCGCGGCCGGCACGACCACCGAGGTCGAGACGGTGAACTTCGTCGCGCCGAGGCCGTAACTGGCCTGCCGAAGTGAATCGGGGACCGCGCTCATGGCGTCCTCGCTGATCGAGGAGACCATCGGGATGATCATGATCCCGACCATGATCGACGCCGACAGCGTGTTGAACGTCGAGAGCGGCAAGAAGGTATCGAGCGCCGGTGTGACGTAGACGAGCGCGAAGTAGCCGTAGACGACCGTCGGGACGCCCGCCAGCACCTCGAGCGCGGGCTTGAGGTAGGCTCGTCGGCGCTCGGAAGCGTATTCGCTGAGATAGATCGCGGTCAGCAGACCGATAGGAAGGGCGACGGCCGCCGCGCCGACGGTGACTGCCAGCGTTCCCGAGATCAGCGGCAGGACGCCGAACGAAGTCGGCTCGTTCGTCGGGCTCCACCGCGTTCCCGTGAGGAACTCGATTGGCGAAACCTGTGCAAAGAAATCGACCGCATCGACGAGCAGCGTCAGGATGATCGCGATGGTCGTCAGGATCGACAGGAGCGCACAGAGCATGAAGAGGTACCGAAACATCCTCCCTCGCGCCGTGCGGATCCCGTCGTGGGAAAAGTCCGGCTGGCTCATTCGGTCACCTCAGCGATCTCGGCCTCGAGTTTCTCGAGGTTCTCGTCGCGCTTCGCTTCGGTGATGGGGACGTAGCCGACATCGGAGACCAGATCCGTCGCGGCACGTTCCATGTAGAAGCGCGCGAAGTCACGCACCGCGGGTTCGGCGAGCGATTCCTTCGCGACGTAGATGAACAGCGGTCGCGAAAGGGGCGTGTACTCTTCGTTCATGGCCGTCTCGATCGACGGCTCGACGCAGCCGTCCCCGTCGTCGATCGAGATCGCCTTGATCGAGTCCGGGTTCTCGCTGTAGTAGGAAAAGCCGAAGTAGCCGAGCGCGGCCTCCGAGCCCTGAACCCCCTGTACGATCGTTCGGTCGCGCTCGGTCGCGTAGTAGTCGCTTCGGTGGTTCAGCTCCTCGCCGAGAATCGCCTCGTTGAAGTAATCGAACGTGCCTGACGTCGTCGCAGCGCCGTAGAGTTCGAACTCCTCGTCTGGCCACTCCTCGTCGATATCGCTCCAGCGCTGGGCGCCGTCGGCCTGCCAGATCTCTTGTAGCTGTTCGACGGTGAGACAGTCGACCCAGTCGGCTCCGGGGTTGGCGACGACCGTCAACGCGTCTGTCGCGATCGGAAACTCGAGCGGCGTGACGCCGCTCCCGTCACACTGTTCAACTTCGGCGTCGGCGATCGCCCGACTCGCGTTGTTAATATCGGTCCGTCCTGCACAGAAGAAGTTCCCGAACCCGCCGCCCGTCCCGGTCTTGCTGAGCGAGAGGTTGACGGTCGGGTTTTCTTCGGAGAAGGCGGACGCGATCGCCTCGGTCACGGGAAACACCGTACTGCTTCCCGCGATGTTTACGTTGTTGCCCTCCGCGGCGAAGACGCCGGTGCAGCCGGCCAATCCACCGGAGAGAGCAACGCTTGCCGCGGCGAGAAAATCACGTCGACCGGATCCGGCCGACAAAGACGCCGTGGTATCTCTCGACATCACCGAATCGAAGCCACAGAGCAGGTAAGTATACTACTATGTGATCTATATAGCTCTATGTACTCGATTCGCCGGGTCGCGGGACGAGGAGTAGTAGCGCTCACTGTGCGCTGGACGTATATGTGCGACACTAGTTGGCACCCACCACGTTCAACCGGACGAGTAGTGCATGGGGAAAGAGAACGATAGTCCAGACATATATAGACGAAACGAGAATCGGATGCGATCCAACGGTCGTCTCAGCCGAGCAGGTCCTCGTTGCTCTCGAGCGCGTACAGCGTCCGGGCGGCCACGTTCACCGCGTGATCGCCGACCCGCTCGAGGTCGCGAACGATCACGAACGTCCGCGAGACGTCGGCGAGCACGTCCGCGACTGGCGGGCCGCTGGCGTCGTCCCCGACTCGACACTCCTCGTTCGTCTCGCCCTCGACGCGGAGATCGATGAGGGTCCGCACGACGCGCTCGGCGACGCTGGCACAGCGGGCGTCCAGTTCGTCGTCGCGCTTTGCGACCGCAACACAGCCGTCCGCGTCGTCCGTGACGAACGCCTCGATCGCCCGCTCGAGTTGCTCGAGCGCGAGCGCGGCGATCCGTTCGAAGTCGACGTCCGGAAGCGTCGGGGCGGATCCGGTCGACTCCAGCGTGTACTCGGCCAGGTTGGTCGCGAGATCGCCGACCCGCTCGAGATCGGTGACGATCTTGAACGCGGCGACGACGAATCGGAGGTCGCCGGCGACCGGTTGCTCGAGCGCCAGTAGCTCGAGACAGTCGCCTTCGATCTCGCGGGAGCGACGGTTGACGGTCCGGTCTCCCGCGATACCGTTGCGCGCGAGTTCTCGGTCGCCGGTAAACAGTGCACTGAGCCCGTCTGCGAGCTGCTCGCGGACGAGGTCGCCCAGCGCGACGACCGCCTCGCGGAGGCGCTCGAGGCGTTTCTGGTAGTCCTCGCGGGCCATCACCCGAACTTGCCGGTGATGTAATCTTCGACGCGCTGGCTCCGCGGGTCCTCGAACACCTGATCGGTATCGCCGTACTCCACGAGTTCCCCACCGGTGAGGAAGACGGCGGTCTGGTCGGAGATGCGGGCGGCCTGTTGCATGTTGTGCGTGACGATAACGACCGTGTACTCCTCGGCGAGGTCCTCGATGAGATCCTCGATCTTGGCGGTGGCGATCGGGTCGAGCGCCGAGGCCGGCTCGTCCATCAGAATGATTTCGGGATCAACGGCGAGACATCTGGCGATGCACAGCCGCTGTTGCTGGCCGCCGGAGAGTCCCAGCGCGTTGTCGTCAAGGCGGTCTTCGACCTCGTCCCAGAGGGCGGCGTCGCGAAGGCACCGCTCGACCAACTCGTCTTCTCTGTCCTTGTCGTCGCGTCCGAGTAACCGGGGGACCAACCCGCGATCGATGTCGCCGTGTTTTCGCGGGCCGTAGGCGACGTTCTCTCGAATCGACTTTGGGAACGGGTTCGGGTGCTGGAACACCATGCCGATGCGCTTCCGCAGTTCGACGAGGTTGGCCCCATCGGCGTAAATGTTCTGCTCGCTGAGGGTGACATCGCCCTCGATACGAGCGGCTTTGATCCGATCGTTCATTCGGTTGAGACACCGAAGGAACGTGGATTTCCCACAGCCCGAGGGGCCGATGAGCGCCGTAACGCTCTTTTCGGGAATGTCGATCGAGATATCTTTGAGTGCGTGATCGTCCCCGTACCAGACGTTCAGGTCCTCGACCGACAGGACCGGGTCACCGGGGAACGAATGCTCGCGCCATTCCGCTTTCGTACGCTCGTTGCTTTCACCGGTCGTCGTTTCGTCGCTCGACGGAGTTCGGTCGGAATCGGTTCGATTCGCTGCCGTGGTGGTGACGCTTGATTCTGTCATTGGTGTAGTTTCCTCCTGAAGTACCGTCGGCTCGCGATTCCCATCGCGAAGAACGCGAGGACGACGCCGAGCAAGACGAGCGCCGTCCCCCAGCCGAAGGACTCTTCGGCGCCGACGCCGGCGGTGATGACCGCGTACAGCTGATAGGGGAGCGCGCTCGCTCGCTCGAGCAGTGCGGGGTTAGAGACGTGGACGAACGGCGGCTGGAGGCTGACCCGAACCATGAAACTGGAGAGGATACCGGGTGACCTGGTCGGGAAGTTCGGCCCGTTCAGGACGAGCAACAGGGGTGCGGTTTCGCCGGCGATTCGACCGACACCGAGGATAACCCCGGTGATGACCCCCGGCATCGATGCGGGGACGACGACGCTTCTGATCGTTTCCCACTTCGAAACGCCGAGTGCGGCGCTCGCGTCACGGTACTCGTCGGGGACGCTCTTCATGGCTTCTCGACTCGTGATGAGCACGAGCGGGAGCAGCATGAATCCGAGCACCAACTGGCTGGCGAAAACGGAGGGGGTACCGCCGAACCGCGGAACGAGGAACGCGAGGCCGAACAGACCGAAGACGATGCTGGGTGTGCTCCAGAGTCCGTTCGTGGCGATGTCGACCGCACGGGTGAAGAGGCTATCCTCTGCGTACTCGGTCAGGAAGACGGCAGCACCGACTGCCAGCGGGACGGCGAAGACGACGGCTCCGAGGACGATCCAGATCGTCCCCACCATCGCCGGCATTACGCCTTTCTGGATGCCGAGACCCTGCGATGGGTTCATCACGAAGGGCCAGTCGACGGCCCCGCTGGCGGCGATACCGACAGTGCCGCCGACCGAGTCGCCCGTGGCGATGGCGTGGAGACAGCAGACGACGAACGTCACCGCTGCGATGCTCGCGGTCCACGTCAGCGGCGGGATCCACGACGGGAGAGCACGTCCAGTAAATCGCGCTCCCCAAGTCGCGACGAGAGTTATCACCGAAACGCCGCCCACGACGATCGCGACTATCGGGACGATCCCGATTCCGCCGAGCCCGAGGGTCGTTCCGACGAGGAACTCAACCAGGACGATGGCACCCGTGACACCCAGCACGATGTGAAGAGCTCGGATGACGGGGTGACCTGCCTTCATATCCGGAGGCCACGAGCCACCCGACCGGCGAAGCACGTCCAGAAAGACGAGGCCGGCGACGAGTCCCGGCAGCGCACCGACGACGGCCGTCGGTTCGATCGTGACCGCGTATCCCGAAATGGTGTACTTCGTTGCGATCGCAGACGCGAGAACGACGCCGACGAGTCCGATGATGCTCGCCGCGGCGAGAGAGACGAACGAGACGAGGGTCTCGGTGCCGTCCGCGGTCGCCGGATTGACGTGTCCGTACCGGACCGATAAGACGAGTACCGCCGCAAGGAGGAACAGCACCGTCCCGGCACTGATCGCGAGGTTCTCGAGTACGACCAGTATCCCCCGCTCGAAAACGAACGCGAGGAGGAACAGGAGCACCGAGATCGTGAGCAGCACGACCAGTGAGATCAGCAGGAAAGCGCCGTTCTGTCTGCCGCGCGTTCCGAACCCCGCGTAGGCGGTCGCGCTCGACTGACCAGTGAGGATGCTCCCGACCAACGTCAACAGGGGGATCGCGAGCTGGCCGGGAACGATGGCATCGAACGCCGCTGGTTGCCACGTCCACGTCGGAGATATCACGCCGGTCAGAACGAGGACGCCGACGAAACTGACGAAGGTCGCGGCGGGGACCGTCGCGCCGAGGTCCTCGCGGGCGGTGATCGTGAGGTAAGCGACGAGCAGCCCCACGAACGCGGCGACGAGCCATCCGAGTGCGCCGAGTCCCAGCGTGTTGCCGGCGACGAAGGCAGCGGTGATCGTCCAGAGGATCGCCTGGCTGCCGACCGTGCTGAGACCGGGTGAACGGTCGGGAGTCGTTCGAACGCCGCTCCACCGCGAAAACGCACCGAGCGCTCCGGTCGCCACTCCCAGGACGAGCAGCGCACCGCCGAAGTAGATCGCCGTCGACACGCCGCTTACCGTCCCGTCGACCGCGACCCACTCGAACAGCGCACCGATGCTGAGCGCGAAGATCACGAACGAGCCGATAACGACACCGATCGCCATCCGTTCGTAGACCGTTCCGCCGGTCTCGACGAGTCGGACCTCGTACGCGTCGCTCATTGGCCGCCCTCCAGTTTGCGATGCATTCGTTGCTCGATGAGTGCAGAGGCGATACCAAGCCCAGTTACGATGACCATCAGGACGACGCCTGCTGCGAACAGTGCATTCCAGAACAGCTGTCCGGGCGTCACGTGCCCGTAGCTGGAGGCGATAAACGTCGTCAACGTTTCCGTGCTATCGAAGACGTTGTACAGTTCGGGCTGGGGCAACCGACGGCTGTGCGAGATCATGACCGTCGCAGCCATGGTCTCGCCGATCGCCCGCCCGATCCCTAGCAGGACGGCCGCAGACACTCCCGAAAAGGCGGTCGGGATCGAGACGCTCTTCATCGTCTGCCATTCCGTCGCACCCATCGCTATCGAGCCGTCTTTCATCGGCTCCGGGACTGCCGACAACGCATCTTCGGCGACGGAGATGACCGTCGGAAGCGCCATGAAGCCGATCACGAGACCGATGGCGAACAGCGCACCGGGATTGATCGAGAGCAAATTGCCGACGTACGGGTTGATGATCGTAAACCCGATGAATCCGTAGACGATCGACGGAATACCAGCCAACAGCTCGATAGCCGGCTTGACGATTTCTCGCAGCCACTCCGGTGCGATATCGCTGATAAACAGCGCGCCCGCGACGCCGAACGGGGCCGCGACCAGAATCGCGGTGGCCGTCGTGAGAAGCGTCCCCCAGAGCATCGGGACGAGCGAGAACTGCCCCTGCGAGGTACTCCACTCGTTCGATCCGAACGGCCATATGAGGTCGAGGCCGGCGTGGCGAAACGCCGGGAGCGCCTCGAGGACCAGAAACGCCGCGATGAGCCCGAGCGTAGAGAGCGTTGCAGCCGTCATCAGGAAGGTCACGACCTTCGCCGTCAGCGCCTGTCGGGTGATCCAGCCGGCGCCGACGGCCAGCAGGAAGCCGTACAGGAACGTGACCGTCCACGCCGACTGGACGATGAAACCGACGAACGCCCCGATGATCAGCAGTATCTGTGCCGTCGCAAGGAGCAGACTCGGCCGGTCCAGTTCCATCGCCGTTCGAACTAGCGACTGCGTTCGGCGCGACGTCTGCGACGCCGCTTGCGACATCGTCGTGCGTATATTTAACATATCAAACATGGTGCCGTGTGGTTCTCGACTGGGAGACAGTCAGGCCGGACGAGAGCCGGGTGACGCGAGTCGGAAGCGTGGCTCAGGCCTGGTCCGCCAGCTTTCCTCGTTCCTCCTCGCGGCGCTCCGGCGGGAGTTTGAAGTAGTTGTTCGGTTCGACGAAGTTCTGCTGCCCGAACTCCGAGAGGATCATGTTGAGGAAGGCGCTCTCGCGATCGTCGGTATCCTCGTAGGTGTAGCAGTGAAGGTCGCGGCTGAGCGGATACTCCTTCGCACCGAGGTTCGTGCCGTACTCGTAGAGGGTGCCATCCAGCTCGAGGCCGATCGGCGGGGTCGCGCCGTCCGGTTCAACGAACGCGAGCGCGATGTAGGCGATCGCGTTGTCATTTTGCTCGACGAGGGTCGCGACCTGCTGGTTCTGCCCTTTCCGGGTGTCGGGTTCGATCGGCTCCTCGGGGTCACCGTAGAGGTTGGCACGGAACGCGGTGTCAGTCCCGGAGTCCTCCGCGCGGCCGATGGCGTAAATCTCCTTGTCCGGGCCGCCGACCTCGCTCCAGTTCGTTATCTCCTGTTTGTAGATTGCGCGGAGTTCGTCGCCGGTGATCTGCGTGACGCCTGCTTCGTAGATTTCTCGGCTCACGACGATCGGCTGGCCGTCGACGGCGACGACGTGGTCAACGATGTTGTCCAGTTCCTCGCTGTCGGATCCGAGGATGGATTCGGCCGTCGAACTCGCATCACCGATATCGACGCGTTCGTTGATGACGCCCTCGACACCCGTCCCGGAGTGGCTCAACGCGACCTGTGTCGAAAACGGCGGAACGCTACGCTCACCGGTCGGTTCGAAGCCGTAGAGGCCCGCCCAGTAGTCAGCGAGGTTTTCGTCCGTATCGATGTCGTACTGTCCCGGACCCCAGTACTCCTCGTCGTCGGCCGGCGGGTTCCCGTTCCATAGCGAATCGGCGTCGTTGGTGATCGGGTAAACGGTCGACGATCCGTCGGCCGTTAGCGGTTTGATGCTATCGTCTTCGCCTGCACTTCCGAGGCACCCAGCGGCCGCCATCGTTCCGATAGCGCCGGTCGCCACAATGAACTTCCGTCGCGATACCCCGTCAGCAGAGCGTCCGAACTGGTTGTCTGCCATCACGTGTGAGATTCGAGAGGGTATAAAAATAGGATGCTATGAGCCATATATATGGATCAGTGCCCACATAGTTCTATATAGTCCTAATGGAGTGAAATATCTCTCGAGCGGCCGGTCTCCCGAGTCGGCTCCTCGACGACTGCATGTCTCGTTCGATCCGCCGCGAACGCCCCGACGAATCGCTACACTGACTTGCGGCCGGCGGTAACGGTCGAGGTATGGTTTCGCTGCAGGGGATTGCAGTCGCGGTGGTCGGGTTCGCTGTCGCCCTCGGGTGTGCCGGCGTCGTCTACCGAGACGCAACTCGGCTCGAGATCTCGAGGCCCGCGCTCTGGGCGGGGATCGTGTTCGCCACCTGTGGCGGCGCGCTGGCCCTCTATCTCGCTCCGCCGGACGTGCCGATCCCCGGTCTGCTCGTGATTGTCGTCGGGGGCCCGGCGCTCTACCTGTTCGAACGCGACGACACCAAACACGGTGACGAGCCGCCCGATCCCCACTCGCTGCCGGAGGGGCCAGGCGGTGAGTCCTCGAGCGAGCGACAGCGCGACGAGTAGGCGGTCGTCGGGACGAATCGCTCGGAACACCACACGTCTTTTGACTGCGCCCGTCCAACGGCCGACAACATGAGCGACTCCGCGAACCCCGGGGCCGACGGCGCGAGCGCCGACGCCGACAGCGGCGACGGCGACGACGGCGGGCCGGCACAGGTCTCGAGCCCGGACTACCACAGCGAGAATCACACGGCTGCCCAGACCTGCGGCTGGACGGCGAACGCCCTGCGCGGCGAGGGGAAGTGTTACAAGAACATCTTCTACGGCATCGAGTCACACCGCTGTATCCAGATGACGCCGGTCGTCCGGTGTAACGAGCGCTGCGTCTTCTGCTGGCGCGACCACAAGGGCCACTCCTACGAGATGGACGACGTCCAGTGGGACGACCCCGAGGCAGTCGTCGACGCCTCGATCACACTCCAGAAAAAACTGCTCTCGGGTTTTGGCGGCAACGAGGAGGTCCCTCGAGAGGTGTTCGACCAGGCGATGGAGCCCCGTCACGTCGCGATTTCGCTGGACGGCGAACCGACGCTCTACCCCTACCTGCCCGAACTCATCGAGGCCTTCCACGACCGCGACATCACCACCTTCCTCGTCTCGAACGGCACCCGCCCCGAGATGCTCCGTGACTGCGATCCCACGCAACTGTACGTCAGCGTCGACGCCCCCGAACGCCACACCTTCGATCAGGTCGTCGGCGCGATGGAAGAGGACGCCTGGGAGAAACTCCTCGAGACGATGGACGTCCTCGCGGACAAAGACGAGACCCGGACGGTGCTCCGGACGACGCTCGTCAAGGGCGAGAACATGCGCAATCCGGACTGGTACGCCGGCTTCTACCAGCAGGCAGACCCCGACTTCATCGAACTGAAGGCGTACATGCACGTCGGCCACTCGAGAGGGCGACTCGATCGCTCCGCGATGCCCGAGCACGAGGAGGTCATCGAGTTCGCCGAGGACGTACGGGAGTACATGCCAGGATTCGACGAGGTCATGGGAGTGCCGGCCTCCCGCGTCGCGCTCCTCTCGCAGACCTCGGACACGTGGGTCCCGAAGCTCCAGAAGGACAGCGAGTTCTGGGAGCGGGATCCGGTCACCGGCGACTGAGGCAGGTTGCTGGCACTGTGTCCCGCGGTGCAACCCGCACGGCGAGTCGCCGGTGGGCCGGAACTGACGAGACGGAGTCGGTATGAGGCGATCTGCGGGCCCGATTTCCCCCTTCCGATTCGGTTCAGGACCGGAGGCGGCCGTTCCGCCGTCCGTGCCGCCATCGGCGAGAACGTTTAATAGTCGACTTTCACAACGTCAGCAGGTGACGCTTCGATCGTTTATCGACGAGGTTGGCCCCCCGAACCAGACGATCGCGGTTATCAGCGACGACGCGACGGGCCCCCTCGAGTCGATGCTCGACGAGACGTTCGCGGACCAGCCGATCGCCGTCGAGAGCGGACTCGAAACCGATGACGTCGCCGACCCGCCGCCGGCAGTGGCCGAGACGCTCGAGGCAGATGGCGACACGGCCGTCCTGCTCGAGGACGGACGACCGATCGCGGCCTCCTCGATGCTCGAACTGTACGACTCGCTGCTCGCGATCAACTCCGATCTATTCGTTACTGGCACGCGTGGCATCGGCGAAATCGAGTTCCCCGACGTTCTGGCGGGCCTCAAGAACACGCAACTTCGGCTTCGCGGCTATCCGCTCGCACACAAGGAGAAACTGCTGTTGATCATCGTCTCGCGATACATCGAACAGCGGGCCTGGAAGGCGGGCAGTGGGACGCTTCGGAGTGCGTTTCAACGACTCTCGCGCATCGACGACGAGATCGGGACCACCGAGGTCTACACCGAACTGGCGGCGACGGACGTCGAGACGCACGTCTACGGCGTCGATGCCGGTACGACGGTCGACCTGGATCTGACCGTCCACACCGGAACGGATACGGAGTACCGGGACGCCTGGTTCGTCGTCTACGAACCGGGCAGTTCCGCGGCTCACGCGGACGGTGAGGCGAGCCGGCCATTGGCATTGCTCTGTCTCGAAACCGAGCCACGCATCTGGGACGGGTTCTGGACTGGCGACCCGACACAGGTCGCAGCGATCAGCGACTATATCGCCGAGAACCTGTAACAACGTCCAACCACCATGAGCGGGCCGGGATCTACAACTCGAGTCGCGAACTGCGGACGACGCCTCTGATCGTCACGCGGAGCTTTCGGCTGATAGCCGTTAGCGTAACGCCGTACACCGCCGCACCCAGTGCGACGACCGCGAGAAGCTGATACCAGTGGTCGATCGGGACGGCGCGCTCGGCGGCGACGACGACGACGAACATCACCGCGCCGGCCGCGAACTGCTCGCCGAGCGTCCGGGGAAACAGGACGACCGACGAGAGCTCCCGTTTGACGACGACGGCCGAGAGGGCGTACCGGAGCGTCTCGGCGACGGCCGTCGCGACCACGACGCCGATCGCGCCGTAGGCGAGCGTCAGCGCGACGCCGAGAGCCACGTTGATCGCCAGCGTCAGGGCCGAGACGCGCGTGTTGATGTCCGGTCGATCGATTCCGTAGATCACGCTCGTGAGCACGCCGGCCTGGGTCTTCGCGATCTGGTACGCCGCGAGTCCGACGAGGAGCCCCGCGGCCGCGGCGTAGTCGGGACCGAAGAACGTCACCACGAGCTGTTCGGACATCGCGACGGCACCGAAGAACATCGGGATCGCGAAAATGCTCGTAAACGAGAGCGTGTTCGAGACGTCCGTTCCGAGCTCCTCGTCCTTACTGTGGCGGTGGCTCACGCGAGCCATCAGCCCGCTCGAGGCGGCCATCGTCACGAACGTCGCCGGCACCGTGAGTTTGAGCGCGACCTCGTACCGTCCGGCGGCAGCGGGCGCGAGCAGGTAGCCCAGCAGGATGATGTCGAAGCGGTCGTAGGCCTGTCCGAGAAACGAGTTCGGAATGCTGTACCTGGCGTACGACCAGAGGTTCGACACGGTCGCCCGGCTCGGCGCGACCGGCCGCGTTCGGACGTAGTACCAGAGGACCGGCACCGTCAGGAACGTCGCCGCGGCCAGCCCGTAGGCCATGCCCGCAGCGCCGAACCCGAGGACGATCAGGCCAAACTGGAGCGGGAAGGTGAGCAGCGACCGGAGCGTATCGGTCCACATTGAGGCCCCGACTCGGCCGCGCGCCTGCACGATCAGATCGAGCGGTTCGAAGAGCGTGACCGCGAACAGCAAGACGACGAACAACACCGGCGCGTCGGGAAGGCCCGTGTAGGTGGCGAGCCAGCTCGAGGCGACGGCGGCGGCTGCGATGGCCAGCGCCATCCACACCAGCGTGAACAGCCCCTGGCTGCCGATCAGCTCCCCCGATGGAGCGTCGGCCTCCGAATACCGCTTTTTGACCGCCGTTCCCCAGCCGTTGACGGCTCGATCGGTGATCTTCACCAGCGAAAAGAGGAGGTAGTAGCCGCCGAATCCGGTCGGTCCGAGCGCTCGAGCGAAGACGATCGTTCCGATGAACCCGATCGCGGCCATCGTGAACTTCGCGGCCGTCGCCTTGATCGTCTCGCCCCCGAGGCTGACCGATGTCGCGTCGCTCATGGCTGTACTGAGACGACAGTCACAGATACCCCAGATCCTCGAGTTGTGATTCGAGCCCGGAGAGATCCGCCTCGCCGAGGCCGTCTCGCGTCTCCAGGTCGGCGATCAATCCCTCGAGGTCCGACTCGAGGACCGCCGGGTCGCAGTCGCCGAGTAGCTCGGTCCCGAACGGGCCCTCGAAGTAGTAGCAGTCGGCCGTCGCGATGCCGTGGCGCTCGCGGTCGACGGGCGCGATGTCGTAGCCGTCCTCCTCGAGTGCGAGCGCTCGTCGCTTCGAGATGCCGTGGTACTCGAGGAGCGCGTTCGTCCGGGGCTCCGTCGCGATTGGGTCGCTCGAGAGCAGCGGCCGGAACGAAACGCCGCGGCGGTGGTCGGACTCGATGCCGGCGAGGTCGAGCACCGTCGCGTAGACGTCGAGCAGATTCACGAGGGCGTCTCGCGTCGCTCGCCCCGCGCCGTCCGCGTTCGGGGTTCGATCGTCGGGGTTCGGTCCGGGCGCGGAGACGACCAGCGGAATCTTCGTCACGGGCGGGTGGAGCCCGCCGCCGTGTTGCCACGCGCCGTACTCCCCGAGCGCCTCGCCGTGGTCGGCGAGCGTCACGACGTACTCGAACTCGGCGGCGAGTTCGCCGTAGATGTCGCGATATATGTCCGACAGGTACCGAACGGCATCGTCGTACGCAGTCCTGATCCGGTCCGGATCGGCCGACGGCTCCCGGAGCGTGGCCTTCACGCTGTCGAAGTGGGGCGACTCCTCGTCCGGATAGGTGCGGTACTCGTCGGGCGGATCGTACGGCAGGTGGGCCTCCATGAGGTTCGCGAAGAGGAACTCGGAGTCGTGGTTCCACGAGCTATCGCGGACGTACTCGCGAAACTCGGCCGCGCCGTCGTCGGGGTGGCGACCCGTGAGCCCCATATCTCGGAGCTTCATCAGGGCGCCCTGCTTCAGCGACTGAGTCGTATCGCAGTCGTCGTCGACGCAGCGCCAGAGCGCCCGGAGGTAGCGCTCGGGGCCGTCGGACCGGTGTTCGGCGATGAACTCGTCCCAGTCGAAGACGTCCTCGCCGAGGCCGCGGAGCCGCCAGCCGCCGTCGAACTCGTCGAACCCGTGGTGCCAGCCCAGTTGCTCCGAGATATTGACGTTACAGCTGAATGCCCGCGTGCGATACCCCCGATGCTGCAACAGTTCGGGAAGACGCGTGGTCTCTCGATCGAACTCCTGCGATTTGATCGTCACGCCGGCCTCGACCGCGTAGCGACCGGTAAACAGCGAGGCGTGGGCCGGGGCCGTCCAGTGGGTCGTGCTCCACGCGTTCGTGAACTGCACGCCCGGCAGCCACTCGAACCGCTCGTCGAACGAATCCGCGCGAAGCGTGTCGAGCACGACGAGGGCGATGGATGGCTCGTCTCCCATAGTCGCGGTTCCGTTCATCGTTCCATACCTCCGGTAAAGAACCTACTCCCGGCAATGGAACCGGCCGCCGGAGGGCGTCGAATCCCGGTCACGGCTCCGCTCACAGGACCGTTGCGATTCCCTCCTCGAGCGCGTCGACCTGCGCGTCCTTCTCGCGCTCGAGGTCGTCCATATCGAACCGGACCGGCTCGCTCGTGGCGTCGCCGTCGATCGGGACCCGATCGAACAGGTTCGCTCGAGGGGTATCAAAGTAGAACTGGGCTCGGTTGCCGTAGGTCAGGGCGGGCAGACAGGCGTGGATCCGGTCCGACCGCACCACGTCCGCGTTGGCGTAGAGGAAGAGGTAATCGGTCACGAGATCGGAGACGAAGACGTTCTCCGCCTCGAACAGCGGCGTCTCGAGGCCGACCAGTTCACGCGCTCGCTCGCCGACCGGGAAGTGATACGGTTCGTCGAAGGGAGCGTGATCAGGCCGAATGATCGTCGACGCCGACGAACCGTCGACGTCGGGTTCTTCGAGTTTGTCGAACGTGTGGACGTCGAACTCACGGTTCGATTCGGGGGGCTGGTGACTGTCGCCCAGGAACAGCGAACAGTCGATGCCGTCGTACAGGTACTCGACGAGGTCGCCGTACTCCTCGTAGGCAGTTCGATCCCGCGTGAGCAGGACATCGATATCGAGCGCGTCGAAGACGGCCTCGACGTATTTCCGCTCGTCCTCGTCGTACTCCTCGCCGCCCCCGCCGATGACAACGATCGGAATGCCTCGCTCCCTGAGTTGCCGGAGCGTGTCGTAGTACTTCCGAAAGGTCGGTCGAGAGAGCACGCAGCCAGGCAAGACGGCCAGGTCGGCGTCGATCAGTTCGCTGACGTTCACCGTATTCTGCCGGATCGGGTGCGTCGGCGACTCGTAGCTACCTCGATCGTATCCCGTCATCCGCGCGAGCTTTCGGGTGCCGCCCCACAGCGCCGCGGTGTCCGCCGCGTGGTTGGGATAGCCGCCCGTTTCGACGATTTCCGCGTCCGGAAACGCCCGCTCGAGCATTGCTCTCGCCCCGTAGTCGATGAAGCCGTTCCCGATGTTCGTCGTCCAGGTTCGCAGAAGCAGGACTCGCATTGCGGGTTGCTCCACCGGAATCGGTGATAATTATGCAGCTACTACGGCCCGTGAACGGTCCGTTTCGATCCTGGATACCCGTTCCGAACACCCCATCGGCACAGTATCAGTCGAGGTAGCCGAGTTCGCGCAGGCGGTCGGTCGGCATGTCGATCCCCTCGTCGTTGCCGGACGCGCTCGCTCCGGATTCCGCCGCGCGTTCCTCCACCCATCGCCGCACGTCGTACACCGACTCCGGAGCGGTCTCGGTCGTGGAACTCGCGTACGCGCGCCAGGAGTGACTCGCCGGCTTCTCGCCTGTGTCGGGCGGATAGAACGCGGCGCGCATCCCGTGATCGCTGACGACGAGGAGGTCGTCGTCCTCGCCGAGAGCGGCGACGATCTCCTCGACGTACTCGCCGACGCGATCGTAGGCGCGACCCAGCGCGGCTTCGTCGTCGGCGTAGGCGTGGCCCGCCGCATCGAGCGTGTGGACGTGGACCCCGGCGATCGAGACCGGGTGCTCGAGCATCTCGCGGGCCCAGCCGAACTGCTGGGCGCAGAGGCCGAACAGTTCGCGCTCGAACTCGTGGCGAGGCATCCCCTCCGCCACGGCGTTCATCAGGTCCCAGGCGCGCTGAAGCGGCCGTCCGTCGTGGACGCCCGGCCAGTTGTGGACGACCGCATCGTCGGCGTCGAACATCGACTCGCGATCCGTCTCACCGATTCGCTCGCGGTTACCGGTCCGCGACCGGACGAGTTTGCCGAGCGTTCCCCTCGTCGACTCGTCGAGACGACCGGTGAACGACGACGCGAGGTTGAGCGCGGGATTCTCCCACTCGCTCGTGCCACCGCCGGTGATTCCGTGTTCGGCCGGCTCGAGCCCGGTCGCGACGGTCGCCCAGACCTCCGGCGTGTACGGAACCGACTGCGTGTTCGCGAACGTCTCGATCTCGCCGCCGGACTCGAGGCGGACGGCATCGAGGTCGAAGTGGTCGACCAGTCCGGCGTCGAGCGCGTCGAGTGCCAGGACGACGACAGTCATACGTATCCGAGATCCTCCAGATCTTCCTGCAGCGCGTCCTCCTTGACCACGTAGGCGGGATCGAACCGCTCGAGTTCCCCCTCGAGACTGGGGTCGTCCACCGGTTCGCCGTCCGCGAGTCGATACGTTCCCTCCTCCGTCGCGATGCGGTCGGCGGTCATCGCGGCCTTTCGATCCCCGTAGGCGGCGAAGGCGATTTCGCGCTCGAGCGTCCCCTGGCGGTGTTCGACGCCAGTCAGGATCGTCGGGACGTCGATCAGGGAGACGACCTCGCCGAGGTCGGGCGCGTTCCGCGTCCCGAACGGGACGTTCAGCAGTTCGGGGCGCATCTCGCCGGGGTGGCCCCACAGCCCGTCCTCGCCGAGGAGTTCGCCGTGATCGCCGCAGAAGACGACGCGAGCGTCGTCCGGAACTGTCGCCCAGAGGGACTCGAGGGTCGCGTCGAGTTCGGCGACCTCCTGCCGGTAGAGCTCTCGAACGAGGGCTGCATCAGCCTCGGAGCCGCGATCCGAGAGCACGCGGCGAGTGATCCGCTGTGCCTCCGCCCGGTCGATATCCGCGCCGTCGGGGTCGTAGGGATGGTGGGGTTCCATGAAGTGCAGCCAGCCGAACCACTTCTCGCAGCCGTCAATTTCGGATCGAAACTGGTCGACGACGTCGTCCGCGGGCCGGAACGACTTCTCGGTCTCGTCGACGTAACTCCGGAGTTGCTGGTATCGGTTGTAGCCCCAGCTGGCGATTTTGTAGGGAAGCGAACCGTGCTCGAGCACGATTGCCCCCTTGTCTTTCAGCGACTCGCCGCCGCCTTTCGGCGACGTGAACGAGTCGAACCCGGTCGCGTAGTCGTACTCCGCGGACAACAGGTGATTCGTCGTGATTCCGACGCAGTGGGCATCGAACTCGTGGGTGACGCTCGCCGTCGGCTCGAGCCCGTTGCCGGCCGGATACTCCCCGCCGATGATCGCCGGGAAGCTGCCCGGCGTCGCGGTGCTCGTGGCGAAGGCGGCGTCGTGAGTATCGTCCAGAAATGCCAGGGTCCGGGGCATAAACTGCACGTGATCGGTTCGAAGCGAGTCAACCGTGACTAACAGGGTCGTATCCGTCGTGTTGTCGGTCATAGATATCCCAGATCCTCGAGTCGCGCGCGGCTCGCCGCGTCGACCTCCTCGGCGAACGCCCCCTCATCGTGCTCGTCGCCGGTCACCCACTCGCCGAAGGCGGACTCGAAGAGACCGTCTGGAACCATCTCGTCGGGTCGCTCGACCTGTTTCGATGGCGGCCCAGAAACGTCGTACACCGCCTCGGTGCCGAGCTGGTCGCGGTAGTACTTCCGGTCGCCCCGATAGATCACCCGCTGTCCCCGGTCCCAGTACGATTCGTCCCCACCCTCCGGAATGCCAGAGCCGGAGCCGACGATCTCGGCTCGAGCGCGCTCGCGTTCGAACGCGAACGGATCGAACGGCTCCTCGCTCGCGAGCGCCCGAATCACGCCCCCAAGGTCGGCGTGGGAACTGAGGCCGTCCACGTCGACGGGAGTCTCTTCCGCGACCTCGAGGGCGCGGCCGCTCGTGGGGACGACATCGAACGGAACGTGCAACAGCCCCTCCGAGAGGCTGCTCATATGGTTCATGAGGAAGCCGTCCGATTCGTAGCCGAGGTTTTCACCGTGGTCCGCCGTCACGATCAGGATCGACTCGCGGTCGTCGCCTGTCTCCAGTGCCCGCACGAGGTCGGCGACGAGCCGGTCGAGGTAGTCGACGGTCGCGGCGTACAGTCGGCGGACGCGCTCGACGGACGGTTCGAACTCGCCGAGACCGTCCGCGGCGTTCACGTCCGAGTCCCGGAACGAACTCGAGTGGAACGCCGCGGAAACGCCGTGAATCGAGTCGTCCAACCCGCGAAACGGGGTGTGGGGGCCGTGGGCGTCCATGAGGTTGGCAAAGGCTAGCACCGGCCCGTCGGATTCGGTGACCTCGCGCTCGAGGGCTCGAGTGATCGACCGACCGCCGAAGTCGGTCGGCTTCTCGATCGGCAGCTTCCGACTCACGTCGTCCAGTTTGAGGAGGACGCCGTTGGCCAGCGATTGCAGCGGATAGTCGTGGTCGAGGGCCTGACGGATGAAATCGGCGTAGGCCTCCATGCCCTCGGTCGATCGATCGGAAATGTATCGCTGAACGTCCATCCCCGCGGGCAGCCTACGACTCGGCGAGACGGGGACCGTCCGGTCGAAAAAGCGGTCGAACCCGAAGACGGGACTGGCGTAGATGTTCGACGTGACGCAGACCGATTCGTATCCCGCCCTCGAGAGGGGCGCGATCCAGGTGTCCGCGACGTCGATCGGGTCGAACCGGCGCTGGTGAGCGTGGACGCCCGTTTCCGACGGGACCGAGCCCGTCAGCAGCCCGGCGTGGCTCGGGACGCTCCAGCCCGCGAGCGCCCGCATCCCCTCGAAGCGGACGGACGCCAGTTCCCGTAACCGGGTCGCGTATCGGTCGTAGACGTCCTTTCTGACGGTGTCGAGACAGACGACGACGATGTTCGGTCGGTCCGGTCGGTCGGCCCCGGTCATGTGAATTGCGCGAGTGCGGCGCTGAATCGGTCGCCCTGATTCGATTCGGTCAGGTCGGTCACGAGGCTTCGCTGCTCGCGACCGACGGCTCGGCGCTCCCCCGGAGCCCGCTCGAAGATGGCAAATATACCTTCGAGCAGGGCCGCCTCGGTCGGCGGAACGACCTGTCGAGACGGCAGTAACTCCCGAACGCCGGTCACATCGGTAACCATCGTCGGCGTCCCCGAGAGGATCCCCTCGAGCGCCGCGACGGGAAACGCGTCGCCCCGCGACGACTGGACGTAGACGCTCGCGCGGTCGAACCAGTCGGCGAAGGTATCCAGATCGACGAATCCGGGCGTGATCACGTGTGATCTGTCCGCGTACGCTTCCGCCTCGTGCCCTTCACCGAGGACGACCAGTCGAACGTCGGCGTCGACGGTCCCGGCGAATCGTCTGACCGCTCGGGTCAATCGATCGTACCCGTTGGCCGGTTTGGCCTCGCCCGCCGAGAGGATCGTGAACGGATCCTGCGGCGAGTTCGGCGAGAGCGACGCGAGTCGCTCGTACTTCTCGTCGGCGATCGGCGGCCGGACGTACGCGACCGGGACATCGCCGATGTACGGCCGCGCCCAGCGGTAGACATCGTGACCGACCGCGATCACGCCGTCCAGCAGCCGGCTCGAGAGCAGTCTGAGACCGCGCCAGAGGTGTCGCGTCGGCCGCTCGGAGAGGGTGTAAAACGTCTCGTCGGCGGCGAGATAGACGAGAGTCGTTCCCGGCCGCCGCAGTTTGTACGCGAGTCCGGTCTGGAGCGGCGCGCTCCCCTCCGCGATGACGGTATCGTACGCCGGCAACGTCTCCGCGGTCCGGAGCCGATCGATGGTCCGCTCGGTGTTTCCGTTCGGTTCGGGCGCTCGAGCGCCGGTCTCGAAGTGGCGACGTTCGGCGTTCACGGCGTCGGCAAAGACGCGGTGTGCGGGGTGTGCGTCGCTGTTCTGATAGAGCAAACACCGATCGCTCGTCGCAGCGCGCCGCGGACGCGGCGTCTCCGTCCTCGTCTGTCCCACTGAATCACTGTCTCGACTAGCACCGCTCGAGTCGCCGCCTCGACCGCGAGCGGTCGTGCTCGCCGTCATCGATCCGTCGCCTCCTCGATATCGGGGGGTTCGTCGGCGTCGTCGACCGGCTGTGATGCCTCCTCGGTGCGCTGCTGGCCCGCGGTTCGTCTCGCTTCGGTCGGGCGCTCCGGCTGCCGCTGTGCTTTGCGTTCCGGTGTCTCGATGTCGGCGGCAGCCGTTTGCTCGACGACGTCGCGAAGCCCCTCGGCGAACCGATCGTACTCGTATCGCCTCGCAGCCGCCCGAATCTCCGTCGAATCGTAGTCGTCGGAATCGAACCGCCGAACCGCGTCCCGGATCGACGCGACCGTCGGCTCGAAGAGCAATCCCGTTCGACCGCCCCGTACCTGGTACCGCGTGAATCCCTCGTTCACGCCGAGCAGCGGCTTGCCGGACATCATGGCCTCGGCCCCGACGAGGCCGAAGTCCTCCTGTTTGGGGGCGTAGACGACCGCGGTTGCCTGCGCGACGAGCGATTCGATGTCCTCGACGTACCCCCGAACCTCGATGTTGTCGTAGTTCGACGCGAACTCCTCGAGCGCCTCGCGCTGCTCCCCGTCGCCAGCGATCACGAGCCGCTCGTCGAGCCCGGCGAAGGCCGTCGCGATCAGGTCGATCCGCTTCTCGGGGGCGAGTCGGGACCAGGTGACGAAGTAGCCCTCGTCGCCGTCGTTGCGCCAGTCGCCGGTCACCGGCGGGTAGACGACCGTGGCGTCGCGGTCGTAGAACCGCCGAATCCGATCACGGACGAGTTCGCTGTTCGCGACGAAGCGGTCGACGTAGTCGTTCGCCTCCTTGTCCAGCGCCCGCCACCCCTTCGCGTAGGCCTTGATCCCAGTCTCGACGAACGGATACTCGAACGAGGAGAGTCGATCGCGATAGAGGTCGTACAGCCACCGCGGCGGGCTGTGGGGATAGTGGACGATCCGCTGACCGACATCGGGGACGTAGTACTTCGACAGCGGTGCGCTCTCGAGGATCACGTCGTACGCCGCGAGATCCGGGTGGGCGTCGGTCATATCGAGCGCGACGTTGAGCGTCTCGAGGGGGTTCATTCCCTCGTTCTTCCACTCGAGGAAGGGGCGCCACGGCAGCGAGGTGTACTTGGCCTGCCGGAACGGGATCACGTCGACGTCGTCCGGGATGTCGGTCCCCTCGGCGACGTAGGCGGTATAGATCGGTGCGTCGAGCACCCGGGCGGCCTCGAGTGCGAACTCCTCGCCGCCGCCGATGCCGGGGAAGCGATCGTGGAGGATCGCGACGTCCGTCACTGCAACACCTCCCGAAGTTCCTCGTCGGGCGACCAGGTGCCGTCGTGGCTTGCTTCGTCGCCGGCGGCGCGGGCGCGAAGGAGCGAGACGCTCGCCCGAAGGAGCGAGATCTGAGTGTCGAACAGGGAGTACAGCGGCTGGAGCGGCCCGAGCGCATCGCGCGAGCCCAGCGCCGTAAAGGCGAGAACGCCGGCCGGAGTCGCCAGCCCGAACGGCCCGGCGACCGCCAGCGACCCGATCGTGGCTACGGCGATTCCGGTGGCGACGAGCCACGGAGAGACGACCATGAACCACCAGTTGAAGGGCAGGACGATGCGGCCGTAGGCCCCGTGGCGGCCGAGCGCGTCGCGCTGTCGCCACAGCAATCGGAGGAGCCCCATCGCACGGCGGTCCTTCTGCTCCCGGCGCTTACTGAATTCGGAGTGAGCGGCCTCCCTGTAGTGGATATCGGGATCGAAGACGACCCGGCCCCCGTTTCGCCGGATTTTGAGCGCGAGTTCGGTGTCGTCGGCGATCGAGTCATCGTCGATCGGGACGATCGCGTCGCGCTCGAACGCCGAGAACGGGCCGTGGAAGATCAGCGTCGAGTCGATGTGGGACTCGAGGATCTGGATCATCGTCTGGATGTCGCGATACCCCTGTTCGACCTCGCTATCGCCGATGACCTCGGCGTTGCGGCCGGTCACCGCTCCCACGTCGGGATCGGCAAGGTTCGCGACCGCCGTTCGAACCGCGTCGGGTGCGAGCCGCGAGTCACAGTCAGTCTTGACGACGACCTCGTTCGCCGCGGCGGCGTAGGCCTGATTCAAGGCGGTCGCCAGTCCTCGCCGCTCGTCCTCCCGGATGAGCGTCAGCTTCGGCTCCTGACGGCCGGCGAAGAAGGTCTCCACCAGCTCGGCCGTCCCGTCGTCGCTCGAGTCGACGACGACGATCTCCACGTTCTCCATGGGGTAGTCGAGTTCGACCAGTTCCTCGAGTTTCGACTCGACGATGGCGGCCTCGTTGTACGTCGGGAGGACGATACTCACCGATGGCTCTCGAGGCCACGTGTCGGCGGGCGTCCCCGTTGGCCGCCGGACGTAGTACACGACGAGGTAGATCAGATACGGGAGGCCCGTCAGTGCGATCAGCCCGAACAGGGCCTCGAGGAGACGTTTCATGCGAATGTACATATACACTCTATATTCCACGGTAAAACCGGTCTCCTTGCATTATACAAGATGGAAATGGTTAATTTATTTAATTTACGAACGTCATGGCGCAGAGAAGGTCATCTTGCGCTGTAATCCAACAGACCGTATAAGCGATTACTGCGAAGAAATCGGCCATACGGTGGGGGCGAAACGTGCTACTTGATCCAACGCACTCGAGCGGTATCGATCGGACCGGTGGCTTTTTCCACCCGGTCGGTCATTTCCGAGTACGCGATAAACGGTCGTGAACCTCATCACAGTTCCGTTACGCATGCCACATTCGATATACTTTTACGGGGCTACGGTATAGATGCGTGTATGTCAGTGCTAGCAGAGTCCGCCGTCGGGCACGACGAACTCGCCGTGCTCAAACTCCTCGCGCTCGAGGGCGGACTCGAGGGCGACGTCAAGATCTCCTGTTCTCACCTTGCGGAGCGCCTCGACGCGTCGAACCAGACCGCCTCGCGACGACTCCAGCGCCTCGAGAGCGCCGACCTGCTCGAGCGCGACACCGTCAGCGACGGCCAGTGGGTCGCGATCACGGAGACCGGGGAGCGAGCGCTCCACGCCGAGTACGAGGATTACCGTCGCATCTTCGAGACGGACTCCCAGATCGGCCTTGAGGGGACCGTCACCAGCGGGATGGGCGAAGGTCGCCACTACATCTCGCTGTCGGGCTACCAACGCCAGTTCGAGGAGCGACTCGGCTACGAGCCCTTCCCCGGCACGCTGAACGTCGACCTCCGCGAGGACAGCGTCCGTCGGCGCAGCGCCATGGCCTCGCTCGAGCCCGTCCCCATCGACGGCTGGGAGTCCGACGAGCGGACCTACGGCCCCGCCGTCTGCTACCCCGCGACGATCGAGACTGCCGACGGCGAGACCTACGAGAACGCCTACACCATCGCCCCCGAACGCACCCACCACGACGACGACCAACTCGAGGTCATTGCCCCCGAAAAACTCCGGGAGGAACTCTCCCTCGAGGACGGCGATCACGTCACCGTCTCCGTGGGGGATCGCGAATGACGGGCCACCACGCCGGACCGCAGTCGAACGCCGATAGCGGGGCGAACACCGACGGCGGAACGAACGCCGATAGCGGGGCGAACACCGACGGCGGAACGAACGCCGATGCCGGGGCGAACTCGAGCGTCGACCCGTCCGCGAACTCGTTCGAGCACGCCCTCGAGTCGCTCCGGGCGGGCGAGCCGATTCTCGTCCACGACGCGGCCGACCGCGAGGGCGAGACGGACCTGATCTACCACGCCGATAGCGTGACACCCGAGGCCGTCACCCGATTGCGAAACGACGCTGGCGGCCTGGTCTGCGTCGCGCTCGGCCACGATATCGCGGAGGCGTTCGACCTCCCCTTCTACTCGGACGTGATCGATCACCCCGCGACGGCCGACCACGAACTCGGCTACGACGACCGATCGTCGTTCTCACTGACGGTCAACCACCGGGACACCTATACCGGGATCACCGACGACGATCGCTCGACGACCATCCGGGCGCTCGGCGACGCTGCCGCTGCACCCGAGAAAACCGAGTTCGCCACGGAGTTCCGGGTCCCCGGCCACGTTCACCTGCTCAAAGCCGCGCCGGACCTGCTCGCCCAGCGCGAGGGCCACACGGAACTCGGGGTCGCCCTGGCCGAGA
>Ga0208283_10152_pt1 | contig 30262 bp, 27 predicted proteins | sample AntRauMetaRauer1_FD_184785 | JGI IMG/M metagenome (GOLD analysis project Ga0208283, IMG submission 184785) | Saline lake microbial communities from Rauer Lake, Antarctica, in enrichment culture - Antartic Rauer Lake 1 Metagenome Rauer1 (SPAdes)... ...
ACGGCATCCTCCAGGGGGCGACTGTCGGCCAATTCTCCCAATCAGTTGGTCGGGCGACCGACGCGGACGTGTCCATCTCGGTCGAGTACGACCCCAATATCGAGGCGCTGTATCAGCGTTTCGAGGACGGTGCGGAACTTGACCGACGCCGAGATTGGAGCGGTGGTTCGGGCCGGGAGAATTGATAGGGACGACCTCGACGAATTGGCCGAGTCGTCTGGGGACTTTCCTCGCGTGTTTGTCGGAAGGAGGTCTGAACCGGAAGATGGAACCGTTTCTAATTGAAATTCAAAATTGATCTATTACTTGATGTCATACCTATTCATCGTGAGGGGTGGGTGGGTCAAGCAGGCCTTTCGCAAATCCCACACTCCACAAGCCTAGCCAGATGTTAATAATTCCTACGTTGGTTCCGATATTGCTAATACTCTGCCATCTCATGCGCATTGCAGCACCGAGAACGAGTATTTCACCCGAAAGTAGTAATAGGGCTGGTACCGCTAAAGGAAGTGCAGTAAACTGAGTACACACAAATAACGAGAGGATAGCTACCGTGGTTATGGTCGGCGCGAAATGAAACCATCTGCCGAGTTCTCTATGGAGGCGAAAAGCTTGGCCTCGACCATAGCCGTACGAGTGCGCCATGCTGCTGAACTGACGCCACGTTGGACGCCGATAGTGCTCAACGACTGCATCTGGTCGAAACAGTAGCTTGTACCCCTGCTGTCTGATTCGATAATCCATCTCCTCGTCGTCGACCGTGACCAGTTGCTCGTTGAAGCCGCCGACCTCCTGGATCACCTTCTTCCGATAAAAGACGTTACATGTCGGGTTGTGCTCAACCTCCGTCGTGGTGTCGTTCGAATACCCATAGCGTGCACCGACCTTGCTGAACAGTTCGAAGAAGTCGCCGACAGACTTGGCCAACGGTGAATCGTCCTCAGGAGTGATATTCGGGCCGCCCACCCCTGCGACATCGGTATCCGTGTCGATGGTGGCTCGAAGTTTCTTCAACCAGTCCCTCCCTACGACGCAGTCCGCATCTGTGAAGGCGATGTATTCTCCATTAGCCTTTTTCATTCCGAGTTCACGAGCGAAGCTGATAGTGCCTTTATCCTCGAAAAATATGCGGCAGTCGTACTCTTCGGCAATTGCAACCGTTCGATCATCGGAGTGGCCATCGACGATTACAACTTCGTACTGGTCCGCTGGATAGCTCTGGTCCAGAATCGACTGCAGACACTTATCCAGCGTGCCAGCGTCGTTGTACGTCGGTATCACCACCGAAACATCAATCATCTATCTCACCCATGATTGTGTCTATGATATCGTCCACAGGCTCCTCCCCATCGAGATACGTCGCTCCGTCTAACCGATCGAAGAAGGTGTCGTACAGGTCTTTCTGCTCTTCGATGTATTCACGGGATGGGATGTCATCTTTTCGCTGTAAAGCTGTCTCGATAGAGATGGTCAAAAAGAAGACGTGGTCTGGCTCTGGGAAGAATCGCACGTACGATTCGTACTTTCTCGACAACTCTGCTGTCGAATACGCCATGTGCCGACTTAGGTGTTTTAATACAGTATCGAACACATACCTATCGAATATTACGTAGTCAGCGTCTAGGTTAAGAAGATATTTCGACCAAATGTACAACGTGTAGTCGAATAGCAAGAGAGCTTCATACAGACTTCTGCTGGTCCCCGACGATAGTACGTTCTTCTTCCTCTCCATCCGAGTGCTATCATCCGAATCGTCGCCCACGTTCTCACCGAAATATAATTTCCTCGCAAAGTACATCGGTGGCCGCAACAAGGTATCCACATATCGACCGTAAATTCGGGACACAGACTTATCTTCCGACTCCAGCCGGTCAGATAAGGCGTTAACGACGGTCGATTTTCCGGCACCGTCAATTCCAGTAATACAGATAACCTTCATAATTCCATATAGAGATTCGAGACAGTGTTCGCGAGTTCAGACCACGAATACTTCACCACCATATCACGCGTTCTAACGTTCTCCGTGGAGATGTCAACCCCCGAGCTGAGCTCCCCTTCGACGAACTTGAAGCCCTCTGATTCGGAGAACATATCAGGTAATCCGCCGAATTTCGTGGAGACGACCGCACAGTTGCAAGCCATCGCTTCAAGGACAGAGAGAGGCACCTGGATACAGTGTTGTTCGTCCTCTGTTGGAAAAACATAGCAGTCGGCTAGCTGGTAGTACTCTTCGATGTTTTCAATGTAGGAGTCGATTACGATACAATCCGAATTCTCCATTTCTCTTTTGATTCCCTCTTCCTGTGCTGTCGAAGGACTTCCGATCACGATCACCGTTCCACGTTCTGCAAACGGCTTCAAACTCCGCAGATTTCGACCTTCTTTGAAGTGGCCAACGTGAAGGAACACAGTATCGTCGACCGGAATGTCGTATTTTGCTCTAAGCTGTCTCTTCTCCGTTGTATCGACGGGTAAGAAACGATCTGTATCGACCCCACAGGGGACCATCGACAGTTCACGACCGACGTTCACCATCGTATCGAGTTGGCCAGAGGAATGGACAAGGAGAAGGTCTGCAGGAAACAGTCTCGCAACCTGCTTCGACACACGGCTGAAACGGGGTTGAAGCGCTGTCGCGACGGTACGAGCCCCGGTATATCTGCCGACCATTTCCAACAGAAATAAGCCCTTGAACGTCGGCCCCGGAATGAGATGGACAAGGTCGAGATCATGATTGCGCAGTTGCTTTAATTCGGTTAGCCCAATTCCAGCCTGAATATTGATATAGAGAACCTCATCGACGCTGGTCTGAAGTGCATCCGCGAGATTGATGCCAAAATTCTTTGTCCCTTCGTCATGCTTTTCAGATTTGATACCAAGTAAACCGACGTTCACCGCAGCACCTGCTCATAGAGTCGACTGTACTGCTTTATTATTTCGGGCCAACTGTGATCTCGCGCCATCTGGAGCGGTTTAGTAGCCACGCCCGTCTTTTTGAACGAGTGATATTCTGATTCGAGTGCGTCAGCGAGAGCATCAGCGTCATCTGGCGTTACTAATTCGACATTGTCGTACCCGTCTGTCGCGGAACGAATAGTAGGAAAATCGCTAACGATAGCCGAAGTCCCCGCCGCGTTTGCTTCGAGGATTGAAAGTGGAAAGACCTCTGCACTCGAGGTTATCGTTGGAAGAATGAATGTGTCGGCAGCTTTCATATAAAGCGACTTTTCATCCTCTGGAACGTATCCTGTGAAGACCATATCTTCGTTCGACTTTCGCTCAAGATCATCAGTTATCGGACCTGTACCTGCCATTATCAATTTGCTATTCGGGTACTGATCGCTGAATCGTCGAAACGCCTCCAGCAAGACCTGTGGTCCCTTTCGCGGGTAATGAGTGTTCATAAACAGAACGATGAAATTATCTGATTCGTGCCCGAGCTTTTCTTTAGCCTGTGCCGATGTCAGGTTGAGGTCGTATTCTGCAACCTCTACTCCGTTCGGTATGACCCGCACCTTTTCTTCGATATCCCCCAATATAGAGGACTCTTCAATGTAGCCACCCGAAGAGACGGTGATACAATCAGCACTATTGAAGATATGCTGGAACAGCTTCTCGTTGTAGAGTTTGAGTGCCATCTTTCGGATTGGGGACCCGTAGGGTACGTAATTTTCTCCTCCGTGGTGAGTTATAATGAATGGTACACCACGTATCTTGGAATACAGGTATCCGGAAATTATCGCGGGTGGAAGTGGAGAATGAGCGTGTACTATATCGATGTCGTGGCGCAACGGTCCAACAGAAAGACCAGGTGCCACTTTTGTCGTATTCACTGTGAAGGCGCTCCCATACCGATGGATAGTTACGTCGTTGATACGCTCCGATTCGTTTCGGAACGACGCCGAGCTCGTGAAGACCTCAGAGTCATACCCGTCCACGTCGGAGAGGCCCTCGACTATCTCTTTCGCCACTCGTTCAGCTCCTGACACGTAATACCCGGGCTTGTCCATATTCTGGAGCTGACCATCGTACGGGTATTGGGTAATGAACGTTCCAATCTTCATATATTATTGAATGTCTGAAGTGTCGTGGACGTAATGCTCTCGGATCTGACGATGCCACAGCTTTCGAAGCATCTCGATCGTATATAACGGGTTCAGTCCCCGCTTGAATTGCGTGTAGAAGCTGGAACGGAAGCGCTTGTTCTGGAATTTCCCCCGAATAGAGCTGAGGATCGTTCGTGAGCTATATCGGTGGGGCACAGTCAGATCGTTGTCCAACAATTTCTGCTGCTCAACGTGGTTCGGTGGGTACAGTTCAAGGACGCGGTCCAGCAACTCCGGTTGTGTCCCGAACGCTTGCTGACTCAACGTGGAGACCAGTGAGAAGAACGCCCCACAAGCGTACTGTAGCCCATTTTCAGCTACGATCTTCTGGAACCTTTCGAAGTCTTCCTCGTCGAACGACTCAAGATAATAAATTGCACCGTAGAACTCCTTGAGGATAAATAGTTGTTCGGATATAGAGTGGATCGTCATGAGTGCGAGGTCGTCTGGGCCCGGAATGAACGGTGTATCTATCTCATCGGTTTCTTGATATTTTATACCATCCCGAATCGTCTCACGGTCAAAGTATATCAGCTCTTGCAAGGAAAACCCTATTTGAAAGTCGATTTCGATCTCTGTGACCAGATCTGTGGCGGTAATAGTCGTCGGTGAATAGTCCGAAACGTCGTACTGTCCGTTACGGATAAGTTCCATGATGTCGTCTGTCGATTCTTGGAACAGGAGAATATCGACATCACTTGAATCGACCCAAAACGGGTAAGACTTGACGATCGCGTAAGTGACACCTGATGGAATAAGTTCACAGATTCGTCGAGTTGCCTGCTCTTTACGGTCGATGAAATCTTTTCTGTTCTCCCACTCGGAAGCTAGCGTATCCAGTTCTCCAGTATCGTACAACCTTTTGACATAGAGAGAACCGATTTTGTTACGCCGTGCGAGTCGGTAGAGTTCTCGTGACTCCTGAATAGAATGTGAATCAAATTCCGGTGTGGGATATCCGACTGTGTGGAGTAATTCAAGAGTGGACACAGTTTCATGTCTCTACTGCACTATATTTACTTTTCGAACTCACAATGACATGAAACAGGCTAATCTGTGGCCCGTTGTTCGATTATTTCCCTCATCCGAGCCCTGAATTTCTCTGCCGTGAATTCGATCTCACTGCTCGTCAACTGATCTCGAAGCTCATATTGAAGAGATTCATCAGTCACCACCGTATGCAACTCTTCGACGAGTTCATCGAACGTAGAATAAAGTAACTCGGATCTCTCGTTCACCGTCTCAACCTGTCCCCCGCTATCATGCGCGAACGGCAGCATTCCGGCAGTTCGCATCTCTGCAACCACCATACCGAAGTGTTCGTACTCCATTCCATGGAGTCCGTATTTGTGTGTATTGAGTAGAGTACATAGTTCCTCATGGGGTAAAGTCCCTTCGACAGAGATGTACGGGCGTTCGGACGCTAGCGACCGCACCTTTTCGCAGTACTTCGTCGACTGCAGTCCACCAACAATGTGCAAGTGCGTGTCTACCTTCTGGTTCACCAGCGCGTCGAGTACTCCGATGAGTTCGTCATGACGTTTCGAGGGCACTACCCGTCCGACAGCCACGAACCCGTCTTCTCGCTCCCCCCACGGTTGTGGGTCAAATTCACTAGCATCGATAGGAGGATTGACGACAGTCGCGGCAATATCGTACACCTCCGAGATGATATCTGCCGTCCAACTAGAGTTAGTAATCAGTGTCGTACTATCGTATAGGTCAGGGGCAGGTCTTTCGATTATCCGCTGTAGTCGCCTGCCGAGAGACTGAAGCGTCCCTTCTTCAAGATATTCCTTGGTAGCGACAGGCGACAAAAAAGGGAAGTGGATGTAATTAACCGATGGTGCTGAAGTGGAAAGCTCGCCTTGCGTGCACACGAAAACGTCGTACTCGGTATCCCGTGTCTCCAGATGACGCTTCATAATCGAAGATTTGATGTCTTTGAGTTTAGTAATTGGAAGCGTCCGAACAACAAGTCTTTCGAGTAGTCGCAGAGTAGTATCGACACTCGATGGCAGCGGATTCAAAACGGTGACTCGTTCAGGCTCGACCGAGGTTCCGTGATAGTCGTTCAGTGACTCGAGGTTACACTCCGTAACGGTGAATAATGTCACCTCGTGTCTCGTTTGCACAGCCTGTAATGTATTCGCGAGGACTGCCTCTGCGCCACCACCTGCATTGATATCCTCGTGGACTACCGCAATCTTCATCGTAGAAATTGCATGTTACTCAAATACCCAAATGTTTTCGTTTATCTGAACAAGATCGTACAATTTAAACATTGGCATCGCCCCCTTCCCAGATGTACTGTCCAAGTTCAACCCTCGGTATAAATAATTGTCGTATGACTAACTTATATTTCCATACATGAACATCCTACAGATATCTCCCATACCCGGATATCCACCAACATCCGGCGGTGAACAACGAGTTCATGGGCTTATGAAAGGGCGAGGTCAGGAAGACGAAGTTCATCGTATTTGCCACACACTGGTAGGCACACCGGGTATCGTGACGGACCAGTGGAATGATATCGAACCCACCTATCGAACGTATCGGCACACGAATTACCTATATTCTGCGTTCGGATACCTTTCTTCGCAGTACGGAGGACCTCCTGTTCTGCGTTCTATGTTCTACCAGTACTTCGCACCGAACGAGATCGCTGCCGAGTGCAACTGGGCAGACATCATCGTGGTTGAACATCCGTGGCAGTTTAGGACCGTAGAACGGATGGCCCCCGATAGCATACCAGTAGTATATTCCAGTCATAATGTTGAGACCGATATGTACAAGTCGGTCGATCTACCGCTGGTAAATAACCTCATTTATCGATGTGTTCGTAATATTGAACGATATGCAGTCCAGAATTCAGACCTCGTTGTCACGACCACGACAGCAGATGCAGATAGATTTGGCGAGTTGTTCGGTCGAAACGATGGGTTCCACGTCGCGTTAAACGGTACACAGATTCCAGAAACCAATACTGAAGAACGATATAGGGTAGGCGAGACGCAGGTGTGTGTTTTCGTCGGCAGCGACCATCCACCGAACAGAAATGCTGCGAGACACCTCATAAAGATAGCCCAGAACGGATCTGTCCGTGAAGCGGATATAGAATTTGCCATCGTCGGCTCGGTCTGTAACGGAATCGAAGAAACACCGGAGAACGTAACTCTCGAAGGGTTTGTCGACGATTTGACCCCATTCCTCGCACAGTGCGACATCGGTCTGAACCCGGTCACTACTGGAGGAGGAAGCAATGTAAAACTCGCCAAGTACTTCGCCCATCAGCTCCCGGTCGTGACGACCCCGTTCGGAGCTCGAGGCTTCCCGACGGATGCCTGTATTGTCGATGACATCGACAGTTTCGGTGACGCACTCGTCGAGGTGGCAGCGAACGAGCGTGTCCGTACGGCCCTCAGCTCGAAAGCGAGAACAGTCGCCGAAACTCAGCTTCGATGGCAGCAGATCTCCGAAGAGCTATTCGAACAGCTCCGGAGCCTGATTTAGACGATTTGCTGCTCTAGAACGTGACCATGTGTGAGCGTGGATAAGACCGTTTATATGTGGTGCAAATCATATATAAATCTACGGAAGGTCACGTTGTGAAATGAATATCCTCAAGGCAACGTCGAAGTTGACGGTTGTTAATTTCATTAATAAATTCTTATCACTTGGGGCAATTACTCTGCTGGCTCGTGAGTTGGGCCCGAAGTCGATCGGTGCATATTTCCTTTTTGAATCACTGCTCGTCATCTTCAGAATACCTGCAGATTTCGGGTTTCTCGGGGCTATAGAGAAACGCATCAGTGAAGGAGACGCCTCCAGCGAGTTCGTAACGATGGGGGTCATTCTGAAAACGATTCCACTCTTGATCTGCATTGGTGTTATCAGTATGATATCAGGACAAATCAATACCTATCTCGGTTCGGACCTCGCATCACTTCTCATTATCGGCTTGGTGTTACGTGAGTATAGCGAGATGTCGATCCGCATGCTGACGGGTGAATTAAGGGTCGGAGAAACGGCCGTACTACGCCTTCTCAAACAGACGGTGTGGGTCGTGACAAGTGTAGTTCTCGTATATGCTACATCACTACGTGAGAAGGCGTTAGTCTATGGACTATTGCTCGCATTATTTGTGATGCTGGTAGATGGATGGCGCAGGACAGACACGCCCTTCGGACCGCTCCGTCTCGAACGAGCTAAATCTCTGTGGAGCTACGCCAAATACAACTCTATATCGACAATATCGAGCGTTGGGCATAACTGGCTCGACGTGACGGTTTTGGGGATCTTCTTCGGCCCAGCTGCCGTGGGTATCTACGAGATTGCGTGGCGCATTACCTCTGGGCTTTTGATCCTCCCACAGGCGTTCGCCGAGACACTCATCCCACAGGTCAGTAAGTGGCACTCGAACAACGAATACGACCGTATCGAATCGCTGATTCCGAAGGGACTCGTTATTTCCCTGTTAATCCCGTTACCTGCCTTGGTTGGTCTCTACGTACTTTCTGACGGAGTCCTCGTGACTATCTTCGGGCCCGAGTATCTCGGTGCAGCCACGGCGTTAGTTATTCTTGCCGGTGGACGGTGTATCGAAGCAGCGCATTTCGTCATCGGTCGAACCGTTCACGGTCTCGATAGGCCTGATCTGGGGGCACTGATCGGTGTCATCACCTTCCTCGCAAATCTGATTCTGAACCTCTTGCTGGTCCCACTATACGGAGTAACTGGGGCCAGTATCGCTACTGTTCTATCGTTCAGCATCGGTACGTTGATCCTGACGTTCAAGTTCGCACAGATGGTCGACCTTCGGTTACCGGTCAAGAGTATTGGGTACATATGTATCGCACTTTATGTGATGAGCGTCGTCACTACTGTGCTTCGGACGTATCTCGGAACAGGTACAGCAGCAAGAGTTTTGATAATCGTCGGAATCGGTGCCATCACTTACTTCGTGAGTATCTATCTCCTCGCACCGCTTCGTCAAGAGCTCAAGCAAACTATGCAGACACTGTAACGATTTATCGCTGCAATTTGGCGAAAATCCCGCGTGACTCGGCCGTTTCGAAATCGACGGATATATTATTCTGGGAACAGTTTGCAACGAGTCGGTACGCGTGGGGAGACCGTTCCTTCTCGAACTGCGACCAGTCCCATGCCCCCTTTGCGCTAGCGGGACGCGCCGTCGGTACCGGGGTTGAATCGAAGTAGGGGACGATGTCTGGACGGTAGGTCCAGTATCTCGTCCACTCCGTAATCGAGTCGCGGTCGCCGAGACAGCAGAAGTCGATATCACGAATGTGGAAATGTCCGGGACGGAGACTGACACTCGGTATGAACGAGAGTTGTCGAGCGGTTCTGAATTCGTCGAAGTCAATTGATCTGGTAAAGGTGATATCGAACCGCGCACAGACGAACAGGTCATAGTCGACATCGGTTCTATTTGCGTATTCGAGACATGTTCTGAGAGCACGGTAGCACCGGTACGAGTAGAAGTTCCGTTTATCTTCATTGAACAGTGATTGTGGGAATTCCTCACACTCTGATTCGAGCAACTCTATGTCGACGACTTGCTCGTACGCCGCGCGTAAGTCCGATAATAACTCGTCAGCGGTGGAGAACTGGTCGTTGTACTTCGCGTCCAGGTCTTGGTTCTTGGTAGAGGTCTGCCGGTGGCTCGTGTTCAGAAAGAAATCGAACCTCCAGTCGTCGTTCGGCTCGATCAGCTTCTCACACAGGTTCGGTGCCGTCTCTCGAAACGTACGAGGGAGGCCACACAACAGAACGGCAACGGACTTCGGTGTCTCAGTAGCGTCCAATGTTGGTTTCTCGTCCATACATGAAGGATTACTCGCAATCGTTCGTGGCCAGTCACGTTCACGATATTCGAGTCGACGTTGCCGAAGCAAGTCGACTGCGTTTTGTGCCTTCTCGACCGGCCACGAGTCGAATGTCAGCAGACGGTTTCGAACGATCAGAGCTGACGGGGTGGTTGCACGGACTTCCGTCCTCGACAACGTCGTCCCGTGGAAATTGGTACCATCGATCGTTGAACGGAGTATCTTACCATCCGAGATGTCTGCATTCTCCAGCGTCGCCCCGGATAGATTGCACCGGACCAGCTTGGCACCCCGAAGGTCAGCGTTCCGGATATCTGCATTGGCCAGATTCGTCTTGAACAGCTTGGCACCCCGAAGGTCGGCTCCTCGGAGAGACGCCCCTCTGAGGTCCGCTCCGGAGAGGTCAGCACTATGGAGGGTGGTTTCACGGAGATCCGCTTTCTCCAGACAGCTGTGCATCAATCGGGCGTCCGCCATATCGACACCGGAGAGCCCGCACTCACGCAGGTTGCTCCCTCGAAGAGACCATCCACGAACCGAGACATCCGACGGGATGGTCGTCCGCGGTAACCGACATTGGTCGAGGAGTACATCGTTAGCTTCCTCGCTCACTTCGGGCTGTGAACAGAGAGTTTCCTGTGGTTTCGTTCCTTTGCCGCCTGCATGCCAGAAGCAGTAATCGGAACCTTCCCATGTTTCCCGAGCGCAGCAATTTGAACGGGAGAGAGCAAGGGCATCATCCGAGATATCGAATACAAATCGACAATACGCTGGTCTGGCCATCGATTAGCGGAACTACACATCGGATTAAAATAACTTCGCTCTCGGGCAGTAACTGGCAATTATACAACATAAACGGAAGATGCCAGCAGATTCCGACCGACCTACTCGATGGCCAATATGCACCCATTACAGAAGAATGATTACTGTCGGTGCCCTAATCAGGACAAGTTTGATGAACGACTTAGTCCGAGCCGTTCGAAGGCGGGTTCCCCCGTCTGTGCTCACGGCAGCTCTGTTCCTCCTTTGTTCGGTCGCAATCTATGCCGTGTGTCTCGCAATTGATCTTAACACAGCCTTGAAAGGAGTGTACGTGCTGCTGGCGTGTACGATGGTGTTACTGTTGTTGCACACGGAAGATATGCAACTATCAAGATTGTCCGAGTTCGAGATTCAGCCGACTCAGGCGACTCGTCTCGTTCTTACCCTCACGGTGCTGTCACTGATCATTGGAACTGCGACAGACGTACTCCTTGTCCCTGTTACGGTGACCCTCGCGCTGGGGAACGGACTGATAGTTGTCCAGATATTCGGTCGAGAACGGCAACGGATCCATCTGTTCGGACAGATACTGCTAATCAATTCGCTCCTCCCGGCGCTGAAGTACCTGCGAACGGGTTTCTACGGTGCCAATGATACACTCAAGCACGTCCGGTACGTGGAGATGCTGTTACAGGACGGTACGCCTGCGTCGATTCCTGAGGTGTACGCTGAGATTCCAGGGTTCCACGTCCTCGTTGGGACGGTATCCGCTCTGACCGACATCCCACCGTATGATGCGCTGATGGTGTCCGGACTGATTTTATTCTCTTTGGTACTCCCGCTTGTTGGGTATATACTCACCACTGTGTTGTTGCAGAACGAGTCCGTGTCCCTCCTCGTTGCCGCCATACTCCCAGTAGTGAGCCCAAACCCGGTATATGCGACCTATCTATTCCCACAGGTTCTCGGGATATTCATTGGATTCTTTATCATCTTCTTGACCTATCGGTCCTTGCAGACGTTCTCGGCTAGCCGCCTGGTAGGACTGGTCACGCTGCTTTCGATCGCAATGGTGGCAGTACATCACCTCTCCATCATAATTGTAGGCGGAATACTGGGATTCGCTATAGTCATGGGAAAAGTAAGCCAGCACTGGAACCCGCACACAAACGTTCCATCTCCGCTACCTCTTATTGTACTCCTCGCGACAGCATTCATATTCTGGATAGAAATTGCATCAGAGTTCATCATCGCACTGGCGTTCGCGATCTCGTCAATAATTGTCCCGAGTTCGTCCGGAAGTATCACGACTAGCCGACACGCGTTCGGATTGCCACTCCCTGAAGAAAGTGTTATAGAAGCAGCGCTGGCGATATTCTCACCTATCGGGCTACACAATATGGTGTTAGCTGTTCTGTTCCTGTTCGGCACCTTCGCGTTCATCTACTCAAATCGACCCGATTGGGACCGTGCATCGGCCTCCCCAATCTTACTGTTCGGAACCGGAGTATCGCTGCTTGTCCTGAAGACTCCGCTCCCTCTCCGGGGGATAGTCCGGATGCGGCAGGCAGCAGTGTTGTTTTTCACACTACTTATCGCACTCGGTGCCTATCATCTTTACAAACGACACAACTGGGGCCGTGTCATCGTTGCTATACTACTCATCACGACCGCACTGTCGGGGCATCTAATAGCAGGAACAGCTATCGTTGACGTGGATGACGAACTCAACCGACAGCAATCGTTCTCCAATTTGGAGTACCAGCAGCTAGAAGCCGAGGCAGGATTCATAAAACGACACACGGACAAGTCCGTAACCAGTGACTGGCTCTCACGATGGATGATGTACCGATTCGGTATCTCGGACCTCCACTGGCTTGAGGTGAAAAACGGAACTATCGCCATGAACAGCGACCTCTTTTTATACCGCAACCAGTGGACGAATCATGAGGTCCTCATCAAGACCACACCATACCGATTTGGTAGCTTCTACATTTCGGATGACTATCTCCACGGAACAATTGATCAAGAAAGTAAGATCTACACCGCTGGTAAGACAGGGCTTCTCTGGACGAGTGAACGAAAAAATCCCACATAACAGCAGTTCACATCTTAGGTAGAGATATCCGATTGGATACAATCGCTACAAAATTTCAGTTTCTCAATTGATGTATACCCGGCTTGGTCGATAAGAAGAATGACTATCACTGTCTGAAAGCGGGTATAGATCAAGATAACCGAGCCTCCCATCAGATTACTAAGACACCCAATGCTCAACATAATAAATAATATTAAAAGCTATAACCACCTACATCAAACAAATGAATAATATCGTATTGGTCACCGTTGACTGTTGGCGGGCAGATTCAGTAACTAATATGCCTCGGCTGCGGTCGGAACTCTCTGACTCGGCGTTCTACTCGGAGGTGACGACTGCATCAACAACCACTACCTGAACATCAACTGCCCTCCTCAACAGTGAACCGCACTGGAACTCGTTACTGGTTCCGACCGATATAGAGAAGACAATCAAATTCGAGCCATCATCGTCTTCGCTCCCCCAATTACTCTCAGAATCAGGGTACGACACCGCCGCATTCATTTCATCGAACCCAAACCTCATCCACTACCGCAACCATTTCGATACGTCTTGGGATGGAACAGGCCGTAGCGGGTTCACGGATACGGGGCCATTCGGTGAATGGCTTGAAAGGGGAAATCGCTTACTACGGTTAAAATCAAAATTGAATGCTTCAGATTCGATTACGAGAGCGAAAGACTGGTACCAGTCAAGAGAGTCGCCGAAGTTCCTGTGGATACATCTGATGGAGCCGCACTTCCCGTACTTCCCGGGGTTGCGTCGAGGGGCCGATGTAGGGTTATTTGATTCGTACAAAGCAAGTGTCAAATATTTCAAGCACAAAGACGACAAACGGTCGGATCACTTTACAACGAGGGAATTAGAAACGCTCCGACAGTTGTATGACAAATGTATCGATTATCTTGATGAACAACTTGTCAATGTATTAGATATTGTGGAAGATGACGCGACTCTCGTGTTCACGGCCGACCATGGCGAAGAGTTCAACCACGGATTAATCGGTCATAACCAGCTCTATGATGAGGTCGTGTGTGTGCCGTTTATTATTGAGTCAGACAGCGACTTCCTGGAGAGTCCGGATCACATCAGGCAGGTGAACATTGTCCCATCCATTGCTCAAATCGCAGGTATTGAACATCCTGCGTCTTGGGAGGGAGTTCCAATAACTGAGGACGATGACCGCGTTGCAGTGTTGGGAACGACTAATTACAATATCGGAGCGGAAGGACGAGCGTCGATTGGCGTTCGAACAGCAGACAGGAAGGTAATCAGACACTACGACATCGAATCCGAACTGAGTACGGGGACGGAGGTGTACGACGTGATCGACGACCCGACAGAACAGAATAACCTCTTAAAAGAGAACGAACCGGGTCCAGAGAAGTTGCAGGCCGTTGAGGAGCGCGAAGAAATAGTCTCGTTCCTCTCATCACTCGCGCAACATCAAATGGGATCGGTGATTTGGGGGCTGACAGCGAGGTGATGAATCGTTTGGAAGAACTCGGTTACAGATAACTGGCGGTCAGTGATATGTTACTGAGAGCAAGAGGTAGACTGTAGTTATGCCGAAAATCCGTCGTGATTATTTTATAGAACTGTCTGCTATCATCACGTCCTGCATGAACAGTAAGATACAACTGATCACTTCAAATCAATATCTCAATCTTAATTCGGTATTGTAATAATGCCATTTAATCTAAAGGTGTATTTTGACAGCCAGTCATCACAGTAATTTGAGGCCCATCTCTAGCACGGTAGCGAGTACAAACTGGGCTACCTATCTAATGCATAAATCTCAACTACATTTTAGACATCGGATGTGGAGACTGTGGGTTCCTCAACGCAGGTAGAATAGATATTAATCATCTGGCTCGTTACCATTCTGTATGATCTCGCCTATCGTGCGGTTAGCGACGCGCTTAAACTATCGATTTGGCATTCGCTCACTGACGAAAGCAGAGAATGGGGTCGAATATCGGACATACAACCTATACGAGAGTCAAGAACCAATGGTATCCGAAATCTTGTCTAATATTGGTAGCAATGATGTCGTCTACGATATCGGTGCGCATCAGGGACGGTATTGTCTCCCGCTCGCACAACGCGCTAAGAGCGTACATGCGTTTGAGCCCCACCCCGTGGTCTTCAATCGGCTTAAAAAGAATATCAAGATTAATAGAGGGGATGTCACGGCTTCGAATCTCGGTGTCGGAGATACCGCGGGTTCTCTGACGTTCTATCATTCATCCGACCCACAACGGAGCTCATTCAATGAGTATAATGCGTCGTATAGCGGCGCAAAGATTGAGAGAACATCCTCTATTGATGTCAAAACTCTCGATGATTATGTCCAGGAGCACGAGCCTCCAGATATCCTAAAAATTGATGCTGAGGGGTTCGGGATAGAGATTCTCCGGGAGGCAAAGAATTAATAAAAGCCAACGATCCCGAGATCTACTTGGAGCTGCACGAGATTGATGATGGCAAGGCTCGTGATGCTGAGTTGCGCGAGTTAATGGATAGCTGGGCTTACTCACTCACCAAACGCAGTGCCGGTCGGTGGACTGTCCACCCTAAAAGCGAACAGCAATGAGCGACTCTATAGCAGAGTCCAAATAGTCATGCGTGCGCTGCGCGAAGCGATCAAAGTCACATCTAAGTCCGGAGTCTTGCTAATAACCGGACGTCATCAGGTTGGCAGACTCATCCCGAGTTCCGTACTCAGCAGGCTGATTTTTCATGCTCTAAAGTATGGCTCCGCTGCGGTGGAGTTGGCCGATCCCATTTTCATTCAGGGCCACCGACAATCCCATTTTATTCTGAAAAGGAGTTCAGAAGCATCATAAAGGAAACGAGAGGGTCAGTGGAAGATTTGGGCACAGTACGGTTCACCAACTTGCATCCTACTCAAATATTGATATAAGAGGCGAGTCTGCGAAGGACGTGGGTCGTCAAGGCCTGCAAGTAGAATAGGACCATAACGGTACCTTCGTCATTATAAGTCACGGATGGTCGGTTCTTGCTTCGACATCATCTACCCAAACCCCGAGATACTCGTTAGGGAAGTCATCTCTGATGAGACGGTCAGTGTAGTATTCTTCGAGCGTCCTGGGCCACATCGCGTCCTTGTAGAATCCCCGGGTATGAACGTCCAGATTGGGGTGGTCCGCTTCGCCATCTCCAAACGCAGAGTAATAAAGCCGGTACCCGACCGAGAACGCGGCGTAGTACGACTCAATCGCGATGTTCTTAAGCAGGGTCTTGGCCTTTTCGTTGAGCGACTTTGAGAGGATCTGCTCCTTCTGGGTAAACAGCCGCCCCAGACGGTTTGGTCGGTAACCGAGACGCCGTAGCTCGCGGTTCTGTCGTTCCTCGATGGCGGCTAACTCTGCGAAGAGTCCAGCTTCGTCTCGCTCGTACTGCTCGATGTACGAAGAGATGTGTTCTCCGGACGTGAGTCCGTACCTGTTCAAGTACATTGCCTGTACACTCTTGCCGAGGTCCTCCGGAAATTCGTCGGTGGCGACGTGGAGTAAACCCCAATCGGGGTCCAGCACAGATGGGCGAACACCCGAGAATGGCCGAATCTTTGGTTCACCATCCCAGTATACGTCGTTAGACATGTCAGAGTAGTGGCATATATTGGAAAGGCCGACGCGGCCGAGGAAGAGAAGCATAAGAGAGGTGTGGACCGACGTGTGTGGCAGCAGCTCTAGAGGATTATAATCGAAGAATGAAATATCGTCGAAGTACTGCGCATCGAAGACGAAGAACTGATCCATCACTCTCCCAAGGTGATAGTCGGGCCGTCTGAACGTCATCCCGTCGCCGCGCATCGCCAGCACGTCATCTGACCCGTCAAGATGATCCGTGAGTCGGAGGAAGTTGTCTTCCTCTAGTGGCCACGCATCTGCGTGAAGGTGCATCACGTAGTCACAGTCGGCCTCAATAGCCGCTTGGCAGGTGAACTTGATAGAGTCGAGGACTCTTGACGTGAGATTTATCCAACCATCGTGTTTTGCTACCGTCGAATCACCTTCATCTGGAGAATATTCGATTTCCCCACCAGAAACGAATTCGTCTATATCTATTGTATCCAGTTTTTTTACAGCGTCCGAGTGCTTGCTACTGACCACGATATAGTACTCTTCATCCCAGTTGTGGCGTATTATGTCAACTAAAACAGCAAGTTCGTCAAACTTGTCATAGAAGGAAATCGCGATACCGTTCACAAGATGCTCAATAAGTGGGTTACAACATAAACCATTCGTCTTTAGTTAAGCTTGGCAGTAATATGCACAGATAAAAACATGCCGAGTAGTATTGAAGCGTACTAATCAAACGAGCCAGACATTGTATCCACTGAAACCAAACAATAAACCGACCCTAGAAACACGGTTTTCTCGCCGTCGCGGGAGTAAATCGGCATGATTCGAGCAGAAACTGGGCCAGAACAGTATTACTGAGAGTATTAACTAAAGACGGATGCAACATAAACATTCCTGTAGGACTTGGTTAAGTGATAATGGACTCTAAAGCACTGAGGGGCCTATTGCAGACTTTCTATTCAGAGAGAATATCGCGTTGCGAATTCTGGATCGAACTCAACCACGTCGTCGGGAGTACCGAGGATGTGGATGTCCGAACGTGGTACGGTCTGAATAGTCACATTGTAATCCTGGTCTATCAGCCAATTATAAAGAGGCGCGATGTATCGCTCGCCGTACTCTATTTCTACCTGTTTCCCTCGCGCTTCAAAGGCCTCTTTAACCGATTCAAACCTGTCGAAGTGATACAGTCCGAGACTCGCAAGATCAGATATCGGAGTCTTCTCGACGACTTCAGTCGCCTGTCCGGATTCGTCAACCGCGACGAAACTCCAGCTACCGCTTTCCGCCTCGAAGACTGGGATGCACCCGTCGCCCTCTAGTACCTCTGGTGAGAGATGTCCATTTGCGACGTATGTGTCGATATTGTAGATGACCACCGCGTCCGCAGGGTCAACGTAGGGCTCCGCTTTTAGCGCCGTAGTAGCCTGGCCCGAGGTTAATCTCTCAATCTCCACAATTTCGAACTTTTCGATTCCGAGGGCTGCACACTTTTCGCTGATAAATGAGCGGGATTCATGTTCCTTACGTGTAATGAATACGAATTCGTGGTCAAAAAAAGCTCGAAGGCTTTCGAGAGCGTATTCGAACATCGTTTGTTCTTTAATTTGTAACTTGTATTTTTCCTCGTTGATGCCGGCCTGCTTGAAACGCGATCCGTTACCGGCCATACTGATGATGACTTTCATAGGGAGGTAACCTCGTTGAATTGCTTGATACCGTGAGCCAACATATATTGTTGCCGCTCTGGGCTATCGTCATGAAGTGGAACCATACTGAGAAAGAGTAAACTCTCGATGAGTTTGATATCTTTGAACCACGCCGGAAACTGCTGCTTCAGGAGACTGTCGAACAGCTGTCGTCGTTCGACGTGCTGCTCATCAATGAAGACATCGTAAGTGACCCCGTCTCCGGACGGTTCAACCGTCGCATCGAACATATCGTTGATGATGAAATCATAGTTTCCAGAGACGCTGTGGCGGATTTTGGCGAGATCGTATCGTGGGTCACCGTAGATAATATGGGTGCCGAATTCTCCTCGTGGGTCGATGAGCTTTACAATACCATTTCGCGGATCGAAGAGGATGTTCGAGAAACACAGATCACCATGGACAACAGTAAACTCGTCAAGATCGAAGAGGTCAGCCTCGCGTAACGCGGATTCTAATCGTTCTCTGATAATGGGAAGCCCTCTAAACGAATCTCTATTGATCCGTACTTCTGGACGGTTAAACAGAGACAGCAACTCCTCGTTCTCGATCTGGGAGAGCCGACGTGTCGTCTTATCGAGGTACATCTCCTCCATCGACGACTGTACGTTCTCTGACGTTCGATACTCACCGAACATCTCGAGCATGGAGAACAAGGTATCGAATATCTGGTTCCAGATGTGTAGCCCGTGGGCACCGTGTAGGTGCAGATCACGAAGCCCTGGATATCCGATATACTCCAGTTCTAGGCTTGCAGACGCCTCGTCGTAGTGAGAGATAGCAGGTGAGAAGTGTTGCAAACCTTCTGGGAGGTTCATATACCAGTTGTACTCTGACCGAAGTGTCTCGGTCTTCTTGCTGGATTTTGTAATCCGGTTCTGCTGGTTTTCGGTGTTGAGGCTATTGAAATCTCTGACGTTCAAGAACTGTTTCTTCGCCTGATAATAGGTATCAAGATGACCGACATCTATCCACTCATTGGCCTCTATGAGATCGTACTCGCGGTTCGAGAGGTATCGACACAGTGCCTGGTAGAACGGGTCTGTACCGTTCTCGTCGTCAGCAAGAGCCACGGACAACTCGTCGCGGTAAGAACTAGGGTCAGAGAACCGAAATAGCCCGGTGAAAACTTGATAAGTGCCGGTGGCAGTCGGATCAAGCTTTGGAATAATTGAATTAATTTTGTTACTGCCATCAAAGCAAGTCCAGCGAATTGGGTTCTGCTCGATAGCGTAGGAGACGAAATCAGCACGACCTTCCGGTTGGTTCGGAACAACAATCGTGTCGGAGAAGTTTACATAGAGGTTAGTATCACTGTCGAATGGATGCTCCCGGAGTATCTCCCCAAGGGAATCGTGGATGGTTTCCCCAAGTGAATTAGCAGAGTTCACTTCAATGGCCGAGGCATCCAACCCTTCTCGATGGATATACTCAGTTATCAACTCGGCTCTTTGGTCACAGGCGATATATGGATGGACGTCCTCATACGATTCAATAATATGATCCAGAATAGGCTTACCGTGAAGAGGAATCATTCCAGTCGGAATCCGCCCGAGGTCAAGTCGTAGCTCGTCTGGAACGAGAATTGCAGATGGTAGTAAGAGTATATCAGTCATAACGGACTCAAATAATTCACGTCGTTATCGTTACTAGTGTGGTTACACTTATCCGGCAACATGTTATCAGCGCTCTTCTTTTTTGAGCATCGCCTGAATTTCTTCGTGCTCCATAGATAGGAACTCTGATGGGCGGAGTGCTTTGTCGTCGACATAAAATCCTTCATGTCCACACCACGGTTTACCTAAATGAATCTCGTCATACGGAACCTCTTTCTCGTCGAGCCATTCGAGCAATACAGGGGCCGTTTCAGCGTTGATTTTTCCAATCCGGCCTTCGTGCGTTCTCATATTCCGAGCGGTGTTGAGTATGATGTAGAACCCCTCGCGCTCATACTGCCGAAGTTGCTCTATAACCTCCTCATCAGCCTCTTTGTCGAGATACGCACCATCGTCTTTTTTTGCCAAAACACCGTCAACATCCATGACGATCCGTTTATTTTCCTTCATGCTTCATTTCTACTCAGCCGAATATAAAAGGTTTCTACTACAGAACTCATTCGCCACACCTTTTAACATATCTGGATTCACTTCTATCTTTCTATGATCGAGTGAACTCAATGGAACTTAAATACCGCTATCAAGCCCGTCTCTGCAATTTCATTCTAAACCTAACAACAAGTAGGTTACTACGCATAACCGTCAGTAGAATGCCTTGTGGTCAAGGCTGTGTTGGAAATCCGAGATTTCCATGGAAGCCACTGTTTCAATGTTTATTCTATGTTGTGGACTGCGGCAGCTAATACGATTTGTGGCGGATACTCCTGTTCCATACCAGTCTCGATAATCGAACAAAGTAACGAAACAAATCCAACCCTGAACAATCTAATAGCAGATGACTTGCCGGGACACTGTCGCGACTGTTAGATATGACTTAACCCGGGTGATCGATATTCGAAAGTGAAACATTAAAGCAGATAGTGCCGACTGAAATATCGGAAATTTATTACCCCTCCGCCCTACAGCAATATCTAGCGAACCGCCAGACAGCGACGAGGGGTGCAACGCTCCGTGACGATCTCTACTCAAACCTCGCCGGAACATTTATATGCAACTCGGCGCCGTCGTGTGGATACGAATCGTCACGTTCCGAGACTGTACCTGCAGGGGCATCCAACGATCTGTCGCATACTACGTACATCAGTTAGCAATCTTCGTTGGTTCAAAGCGCGTCAATCTTGAGTAGTTGCTCGTGAGGGAACACGTTTGTCGGTTTGCTCCCAGACTGCAAGAACGTTGCTCACAAGAGAGTTCTGAGGTTGGTCGATTCGGTAGGTCTTCGTTTGCGTTACATATAGCCGAGATCGCGGAGCCGCTCCATCAGGTCCTCTTTGTCCTGGGCGCGCCCCGCGCGCTCAGTCGTGCCTTCGAGATCCTGTTGCCACGCCGGTTCTTCAGTCGTCTTCTCCGTACTCACTTCACTGCCGAGCGAGCGGAATCCGGCGAAGTACTTCGGCGAGATTGGGATGTCTTCCTGCGTGACGCCCTCCGGAAGATCGTCGGCCGTCTCCGGCACATATCCATCGTTCGGGAAGGCTGCAACGCTGTCCGGGACGACGTAGTTCCAAAACACGTCCCACACGTCGGCTTCATCAAACTGCAGGATGGGTTGGATGCGATCGTGCGGCGGGAATAGATCGGGATCGTGACGCGGCGAGAAGAACGTCTCGTCGGCGCGCGCTTCCTGTTCGTCCCATCGGACGCCCGAGATGACGCCGTCGATCCCGTACTCTTCAAGCGCATCGTTTAGCGCGACCGTCTTCAGCAGGTGGTTGCCGACATAGGTGTCCAACAGGAACGGGAACGTGTCCTCTTCGTACTCGAGAATGTCGCGCACGTGGTGCTGGTTGTGCTCTGAGAGCGCCGATACGGGTATGTCGTCGCCGGGTTCCAGAGCGTTTTCGTCGACGTACCCCCCAACATCGTCGTTACGGGCGAATACGACGTCGATATCCCACTCGTCGGCCCAGTGCTCGACAAAGTCGATAATCTCGTCGAAGTGCTGGTAGTGGTCGATGAAGACGGCGGTCGGCTTCTCGTAGCCGAACTGTTCGGCCACCTGGTTGATGAAGTACAGCGTCAGAGTGGAGTCTTTCCCGCCTGTCCACATCACTGCGGGATTCTCATACTCTTCGAGGCCCGTCTTTGTCACCTCGATCGCTTTCTCGATTTTGTGTTGTAGCGACGGATAGTCAGCTGGGCCTTCTCCTTCGCCGTCGGCATAATCGACGTCGACGCTCGCCGGAAACTCAGTGGACATACGCTTCGATGTTTCTCTATCGACAAATGGATATTTCGCTTTCTGTATCACGTCAAGATGTATGAACTCAACGTAACCAGTGGCTTGTCGACGGGGGATGGCTTTCGTACGCCATTGAGAACACGACAAGTTGGGAGAACTCGACGTCGACCATACTGCGATCGCTACGTCGGTGGACGGGAAGACGCTTACCAGCTGAACATCGTTTTCCCCGTTATTTATTGTCACTGGAAATCCAGATCGGATAATGACTGAAGATCTCCTCCATGCGACGGTGAGCGTCCGTGGTGTGATACTCAACTCCCGTGGCAAAGTGCTCACGCTTCAGCGGACGAGTGACCACGAATGGGAGCTTCCTGGTGGACGACTTGGTCGGGGAGAACCAACGTTGGAGGGTCTACAACGAGAAATACATGAAGAAACTGCGCTGTCGGCCGAAGTTGATCGTATCGTGGCAGCAAACTCATGGGTGAATGGAGAGGAACAGGGTCGGTTTGCAGTCCATTACCGATGCTACACATCGGAACGAATTGTTGAACTCAGCGAGGAACACACCGACAGTGCATGGGTACTTCCCAAAGAGACAGCGCACATCTTGCGTGAGCCCCAGACAGCCGCCGTTCACGCAGCCACTACTCCGACCGAACCCAACTCCGAAGTCATAGACCGCTCATCACTCGCTCACGACTGAATCCGTAGGCTCTCTTCTCAAAATTCTGTAGGCATCGATTCCAGACGACTATTCTCACCACCGCCTGTCCCGAATCACGTCGATTCCAGGCCGTCCATCGAAAATCCACACCCCGATTGCGAGAAGTGACAAGACAACACCTGGTAGTGGAAGAGCAGTCAGATCCAATTCGAGGAAGAATCCGATAATGCTCTGGTCCATCTCACCAGTATATTGGTAGACCGGCGTGAGAGGCCATAATAGCGATCCGAGTTCTTCCCAATTGCCTGCAATGAGAGCTGGTGTCGAATCAGCGAGCACATGCAAGAGATGGCCAACCATCAACGCACTCACTTCACGCTGCCGATCGTACCGCTGTGCCACCACCCAGACGACGATTGTCAGCAACACCGCAAACAGCAGTGAGTGACCAAGACTTCGGCCAGAGGGTAAGATACCGAGAGACCACGCCAACGGTTTATCGATTAGATCGGGGAGTTGTGTGCCGACTGCGAGGGTAAGGACTGCCGGTCCGGTAGGTGCTCGTCGATCGCGTACTCGAACGATAAATGAGTAACATAGATAGCCGACAGCAGCGTGTCCCCACGGAAGCATACTAGCGGGTGTGCGTTTCAGACGTTTCAACTGCGCGATGGATGGCCGCGTCCTAGGACGGTTCTGTTGATCCAACAACCACTTAGCACCTCAAACGGAACGCCCCGTATGCAACTTCAAGATTCGACAGTCTTGGTCACTGGCGGTGCTGGCCTCGTTGGGAGTCACCTTGCAGAACGCTTCCTCGAAGACGGCGCGACTGTCCGTGTTGTTGACGATCTCTCCAAGGGGAGTCGTGAACGCGTTCCGAGTGAGGCAACGTTCACGCAAGCCGATCTCACAGAACGAGATGACGTCGCTGATGTCGTTACGGCCGACCTTGATGCTGTCTTCCATCTCGCAGCGTACACTGACACGAACTACGACGACGATCGCAAGCTGTTCGAGGAGAACACCGAAATGACGTACAATCTCCTCGAACAGATGCAGGCGGCCGATATCGACAAGTTCGCATTCACCTCCTCGTCGACGGTGTACGGTGAGGCACCACGCCCGACGCCTGAGGACTACGCGCCGCTTGAACCGATCTCGATCTATGGCTCCTCGAAGCTCGCCGACGAGGCGCTCATCTCGACGTACGCACACTCGTACGATATCCAGTCGTGGGTGTTCCGGTTCGCGAACATCGTTGGTCCCTACCAGCGCGGAAACGTCGTTCCGGACTTCATCGAGAAGCTCGATGACGATCCCAACGAGTTGACGATCCTTGGTGATGGTCGCCAGGAAAAGTCGTATCTGCATGTTTCAGAGTGTGTCGACGCGATGCAGTACGTCGTCGAGAACGCCGATGACGATCTCAATATCTACAACCTTGGGACGAAAACTACCACTTCTGTCACAGAGATTGCCGACATCATCAGTGACGAACTCGGCGCCGATCCCGAGTATGCGTATACGGGCGGAGATCGTGGTTGGACGGGCGACGTGCCGAAAATGCGGCTATCGATTCAGAAGCTTGCTGCTCTCGGTTGGGAGCCCGCTATGTCGAGCCACGAGGCGGTCCGCCACGGAGCACAAGACCTGATCGCCGAGATCGTCGAGTAACGCGATCGCCGTCAGACCCATTCCGTAGGAAGTCACGTCTTCTCGGTGCCGGGCTCCGGCTCCCAAATCGGACCCATTGCAAAATGCCTGCCTTCTGAGAAGTTCTCAAAACAAGCCAACTACCCTCGATGATTGAACACGAATGGCTGTCTCTCTCATCAAAGAGCGTCGACTTAACCAACAAAATGCCCGGTGTAGATTCAATGTTGGTTAAGTCTCAGCTGTTAGCTCAGCATAAACCACACAGATACGGGAAGCTACTCTTCAGGAATCATCGTGGGTGTCCGCGTCGGCCTCTTCGTCAATATAATGCCAATCTTCCGTATCCAGATGCCCTTTGAGATATGCCTCGCCGTCTTCAGTTATAACGTACGTTGCATCGCTAATTTCTCGGATCAAGCCCTCCTCCTTCAACTTTTTACATCGCCTACCAATGTATGCTCGGCTAAACTTGATTGGACCGCCTTTCATCATTTCTGTGGGTGACGCTGCTTCGTTTTCGTGGAGATATTCTAAAATCCGATCATCAACTAGGGCCATCCAATTTCCGGAGTGTCGTAGCATAGTTACCACTACTATCGGAGTCCGTGTAATTAGTTCGGATAGTCTTATTCCAAACTGTTTCTTCTCCTAGACACCATCCGAACTTATAAGTTACAATAGATTCTAGTGGCAACTACAGAGCCCAAGTGACGAACTCTCGGCTAATGAGAAAGTGTAGAAACCCCGGCTGCGGTGCGCCAACACCCGGCCGGGACGGGTTCTGTGCAGTGACACAGAACCATGCTAATGCTGGCAACTGCAGGGCTTAAGCCCTGCGAGACGATCGACGTATCGCCCACCCACAGACACGGATGTCGCCTTTGTGAACGCGCAGCCGACGGCTACGACGCCGCCTTCGACGGCCCGCTTTGTCGTGCGTGCGCTGACGCATTCAGCGGCTTCTACGAGACCATTGTGGAGGAGTGCAATGACTGACGCACACGACGACGTCCCTCTCTCGCTCACAGACCTCGCCAAACACGATCTCCAGCAACTCTCACACATCCCACTCGACACGGGACGACCAGCCTGCCAGGTGTGCGGACAACTTCTCCACGAAGGCGACGACATCACTGCGTACGCCTACCGGGCTGCGGGCGAACCCGAATTTGCGGTCGGCTACATCATGTGTGGTACAGACTGCCACGAACACCCAACGGTCTTCACGCGCGGTGTTCGCGAGTACGTCCTCACGGGCCACATCGGAACGTACTCTGACACCCGCACACAATCGACGGCGTACATCCTGCTCGATCCGACTGTCGTGGTCACCAGCCCGCCAACAACCTCGGAGCCACACGTCCACCCGGACGCCCCCACAGCGCGTCCACCGACTCACCCCCACCAACGAGAGCCAACACCCTTGCTGACCGCCGTCCAGAAACGCGCTCGTCCGGATGGTGGCACCCCACGCGAGAGGTCGGAGTGATGCTGGCCGACCTACCCCACCACTACTCACGGTAATCTCTGGTGACAAAGCGCCACCCTGCGGCCCGTGAGCGAGGGATCCGGCTTGTCGGCCACGACACCGAGGTTGCCACTGACAGAATCGTCTGTTCGCCAATCTCCCCACGGGTGACCGAGTGGGTACCAAGCCTACTCACCACGCTCCGCGCACACACCGAACGGACCATCCGCACGCACACACCCATCGAGGATCCGTGGCGGGCAAGCTCGAGTATCCTCACGAGCATCCTGCCAGGGTGGCAAAACCCCGAACAGTCGTGGAGTGACGACGTCGCCGAAGCCGTCGCGTACACCCGCGCGATCACGACACTGGCGCTCACCTATCGTGACAACGCGATCGACGATCTATCGAGGTATCACCGCCAGCGACACGCCGACCTGATCGATACGGTCACCACGGTCGGGACGGGCCGCGGGTCAGTCAACGCCGGGCTTGGCGCGCTCGCGAAGGGACCTGTCGCACTCCATCGCGAACTCGATGAGCAACCCCGCGTGCTCACACTCCTGCTAGACGGCGAGACATGGACCAACCTCGACGATCGACGCACAGGCGTTCGAGCGCTCGCAGCGATCGCTGTGCTTGCCGATGGCTTTGACGTCCGCGTCGTCGCCTCACCCGCACTCCAACGACACCTCACCAAGCGGTACCCGAAATGGATCAACGCCCACCTCAATCTTACTCTCAGCCGGGATCGGTCCCCTCACAACACCCACCCCACTCACCAACCTCACACAGTCGACGCCGCATACGACGCCATCCGTGATCTCGACACCACACCGGGGAAACGACGCCTACTCGGGAACCTGAAGACCGATCAGGCCCGCAGCTACCGCGATCTTGAAACCGATCACAAGATCGACGTCGCTGCAGGCACTATCAGCCGGTACGTTCTCGATCTCGAAGCCCGCGGGCTCGTTACGATCAGCCGTCACAATAACCACAACACCGTCCAACTCACCGAATTAGGGAAAACGGCCGTCACACAGTGTCTCGACACCACCCACGAACTCGTACACCCGAATCAGCGCCGGCTCGATGTGGGTCTTACCGCGACCCCTCACAAACTCACAAGTACAGTGTCCCCCCGCCGGGCAGAGACTGGCACAAACACACCCCCCGCGATCGACGAGTGGGTAGCGACGACTGGCAACCCGACTGACGACGCTGAGTACGTCCAGTGGCTCACCGATCCCGAACACGCTCACGATACCCACGTTCACCAACGGTTCAACACCGTCGCACACGACGACAGCATCACGCTCGTCGACGATCAGCCACACGCGTTCGACGACGGCCGTGTCGCGTACCTCAGTCACACCACTGACGAAACGCTCGTCATTCTCCAGTGGGGTGGGCCGTTGGCCACCCTGGGACGTCTCGCGGGGGCCTTACTGAGCAACAAAGCGCTCTCCAACATTCTCACGCCATCACGGCTCGGCCGAGAGTTCGAAGCGATCCACGACACCGATTTTGAACATGACGCTCCCCGCATCCTCCGTCGTGGCCACCAAATCGGCTGGTACAGCGACGACGAGACAACCTACGGGGCGTGGCGCGATCGGATCACCACGGTTCGAGACCAGCTTCTCACCCGTCTCGCGGAACTCACAACGAGTGACGACACGGCCGCCCGCAGCGAACTCTTCGAAGATCTCCACGGGCTGGTCGCGACGGCCACCCACCTGTACCACGCTGTCGGTATCGATCTGACGACCACTATCAGAATCCCCGATACCGACGCACTGGCACGCAACCGGACACAACGCCGCAATCTGTGTACGTTCCTCGCGAAAACGGTCCCCAAACAGTCTGTGTATGGCGTTCACTCGGGGTACCGGATGCTGTTCGAAGACCGCCCGGAAAAGTTGTGCCGTCGGCTTCCCTCCGAGATCGAACCCGACACACAACTCGATCTCACGATGTCGTGGGTGCTTGCCGGCCCAACGATCACCGCGCTCCAAGCAGACATCACTACCGCACTCACCACAGAATTCACCGATGTCCGCGAGTCGATCGCTGAGGGTACCGAACAGGCGCCCACCCTCCAGATACCCGTCATCGACGGAACGACGTACCCCGCCATCCGGCGAGTAATTGATGAGGTCGCACTCACCCACGATGTACAGTGGACACTCCGTGAGCGACAGCGACTCGTGCGGCTCTGTCTACGGTCGTTCGGCCCGTCGGAGACGCCACGTCGAGCGTGTCCGTACGACGTTGTGGTGAGCCTTCTGCGAGCGCTGCAGGAGCCCGGATCGACGCCGACGCCTGCCGCAGTTGAACACGCGGCCGCCACGCTTCCAGCAACGCGCTTCCGGCCCGATCTCACACCGACTGCAACAAAGTTGTACGCCACATTGCTTCGGGCCGACGAACCGCTCGGTCGTACCGAATTGATCGAGCGAGCCGGTATCTCTGCGAGTAGTTACGACCGCCGATTGAGCGATGTGCAGGCTCTTGAGCGTGTGACAGCCGTACAGGTAGATGGTCACAGACGGTGGACGATTGAGGACACAGCCACAGCTCACCCGAAGACACCACCCGTGACAGCGTGGCTCCCGCCGAGCAGGGGTGGCCACACCGCGACACCGCTGATGGCGTACCGACAGCCAAGCACGCCCGCTTCAGCATCGTCCGCCAGGCCCAGCGATGGGCACAGAGGCATAGCACAGTGCGACTCACAGCGTGACTATCGAGGTACGCCTGGACAAGGATCGATAGACCATCTCACCGACAGCTACCCCATCCGGTGCCTGGCAGGGACGGCATGCACACAGTTCCAGCAGTGTCCACGAACGACGCCGCATCGCAACCAGCCACCAGATGACGCTGCCATTCGGCTTTTCGGGAAATCTATTTAGTGGGGAAACACAAATTCGCTGCAATCGACAACGAAACACGGGATTGGCAGTCGACGATCAAGTGAGTGTTTTCGGTTCACGCCGCCATGGACCGAGGGGTGTTGGTCCAGACGTTTCTCGGAACCTCGTAGGGCTCAAAGCCACAGCCCGCGACATCACGGGCCAGCGTGTCATCGTCCCGATGCGTGTCTGTATGTCACTAGCATCGATAGGTCTCAGCGCTGGGGCGAATACGACTGTGTGAGTGGGAGCGATCTCGCGACGGTCGACGCGAGCAGCTCGAACCGTACGATCGTCGTCGTTCACTCCGGACTGGATGGTGAGGAGGTGTTCTTCCGGGCTGAGGAATAGCAGCGGCTGGTGAGCGATACTAAAATTTTTGAGAAGTGGAATGTAATCGAATTAGGCCGTCGCACTGAGTTCGGCGATCGTCCCGCCACTCTGTTTGTGAACGATTGTTACTGAAACATCGTTGCCAGCGGTAATGCCAAGGGCGGTCTCGTCTACCGTCGCTGTTCCACCTTGTACTTTCAATGTAGTGATGACAGGACTCACAGAATCATCACCTTTGATAGTAGCAGTATCGGCCGTGCGCCAGTCATCACCAGTCGGGTCTTCGTCAGTGTCGAACGCAGCTAAGTCGAATTCGACAGAATTGCTGTCTCCTTCAACAACAACACGCAGGTCACTGTAAGCAATGTCCTGTCCGCCAGTCTTGGTAACTTCAATCTGGTTGTTGTCCGCATCGACATCATCGATGCTGAACGAGGCCTGCGGTGTACTATCTCCGAGCGAGTCCCCAAGCCCGAGCACGAAGGTCCCGATCACGGCCGCGAGAATCACAGTGATAGCGACCATAAGTATGACCCCTATAACGGGACTCACAGCCCGTTCGTTGTCTTGGAATGCTGATTTCAAGTTCATGGTTTCGTTGTATCGCCAACGGGACAGATACGAAGGTTAACCACACTCGGGTGCACAGTCTCAGGTGGCTACCGAAGCCCTGCACAGTGCAGATCCGAGATAGTGAGATGGGTACCATCTCATCGGTATCTCCGTTTTGTCCGTTGGTATGCTTAGGCTAACTCACGGCTCCGTCATAAACACACCGACCCAAATCTCCAATCTGAAAATCACCCCGCAAGACGTATCTCTCGTCTTGTCAACATGGAGGTATGGAACCGACGGCACAGTCGATTGCGCGGACGTACTCCGATCGCGTGTATCCCGACCCGTGGGAGAAGGTCGAGGACTACCAGCGTGTGCAGGCGTACGCCGCCGAGCACCCGAACGCCGGGCGGACCGCCGTCGGGACTGCACTCGAACTGCCGGCGGGACGGGTTCGATCGTGGCTCAACGGCGGGCAACCAGATCCGGTGCGCGGGATCGAGACGGCAAGCGCGCACGGGTAGCTCAATCTTGAGCCCGATAGCGACATGGGTGTTGCACTCATCGAGCTGCTCGCACACGTCCTCGCAGGTGGCAGTATCAACGCGAGATTCGTCCCCGCAATCTCTGTCGGGCGTCGAGTCGATCACGACACGATCG
>Ga0208283_10157_pt1 | contig 29789 bp, 26 predicted proteins | sample AntRauMetaRauer1_FD_184785 | JGI IMG/M metagenome (GOLD analysis project Ga0208283, IMG submission 184785) | Saline lake microbial communities from Rauer Lake, Antarctica, in enrichment culture - Antartic Rauer Lake 1 Metagenome Rauer1 (SPAdes)... ...
GACGCGGGACGGTCTCCCTGCCGGAGACCGTCCCTCGGAGAACACCCTGTCGTCTGCATTGCTCTACTGTTGGGTCAGGAGCAACTTACGAGAGAGTGGCGAAATCGTTCTGGGGGTAAACACGTACGCTTCGTCTATCCGGCGCTGGTCCCCTACATCCAGACGGAGTTCGGTATCGACCTGGCCGTGACGGGACTGCTCCTGACGATGTTGTGGGGCTCGTACGCCCTCGGCCACGTTCCGGGCGGCGTCCTCGGTGACCGGATCGGCGAGGGGAACATCCTGGTGCTGAGCACCCTGATCTCCGCAGCCGCTCTCGCATTCGTCTCCCTCTCGACGCAGATCTGGATGCTGTTCGTCGCCACCGTCGCCTTTGGCTTCGCGACGGCCCTGTACGGGCCCACGCGGTTTACGATCCTGACGGACATCTACTCGGCCAACGTCGGCTCGGCCATCGGGCTCACGCTGTCCGCCGGGAGCCTGGGCAACGCCGCCTTTCCGGTGCTCGCCACGGTTGTGGCCGGGTACACCACCTGGCGGCTCGGGTTCGGAATCTTCGTTCCGCTCTTCGGTCTCTTCGCAATCGGCCTCTGGCTGGCCGTACCCCCCCGCACGTCCGGCCGCGAGAGCGCGGTGGACACGCTCTCGATGGCCACCCTCCGGCGGATCAAGGCGGGCATCACGACCGATTCGATCCCGGCTGTGGTCGGCATTCAAACGACCGTCTCTTTCATCATCCAGGGCTTTTCCTCGTTCTACCCGGCGTATCTTACCATCGTGAAGGGGGTTAGCGTCGCGACGGCGGCCATGCTGTTCGGGCTGTTCTTCGCGGTGGGGGCGGTCATCCAGCCGGTGGCGGGGCGGGTCATGGACCGCTTCGGCGCGTGGGTGACGCTGGCGGCGTTCATCAGCGGTACCGTCGCGGCACTGTGGCTGTTGCCGTTCGCACACGGCGTTCCGCAACTGCTCGCGATCACCGTGCTGTTCAGTTGCTGGAACGGCTGTGGCGTGATCACACAGACCTACATCGCCGACACGCTCCCCGCGGAGATGCAGGGCACCGGCCTGGGGACGCTGAAGGCCGGCTGGATGACGGTCGGGGCGACCAGCCCACTGTTGATCGGGATCCTCGCGGACAACGACCTCTTCGACGAAGGATTCCTGCTTTTGGCCGTCGTCGGAAGCCTCGGCGTCATCCTCGCGCTCCGGAAGGCTCTCGGCGAACGGTAACCGTCGGACCTGACGCGACAACAGCGAGCGGCCGCCCCGGCCCGGAGCGCCACGGCCTACTACTCGACAGATAGCAGAGAAACCGCACGCTGACCCGGCGAACCGCTGAAGTAAGATACTTGTGCGAGCATGAAAAATACGATTCATGCCCGAAAGCGAGCAGGAGTACGATGTAGTCGTCGTTGGCTGTGGGATCGCTGGTCTCACAGCGGCCAACCGCGCGGCCGAACTCGGCCTGGACGTCGCCCTCCTCGAGAAGTCCCCGAAGGAGCATCGCGGCGGCCAGACCCGCTTCAGCGAATCCTTCCGCGTCCCGTCGGCCGACGCCGACCTGAAACAGTTCGGCTACGAGTTCAACATCTCCGATTACACCGCGGACGACTTCTACGACGACATCATGAAACAGACGAACGGCCGCGCGAACGACGACCTCGCGCGGACGCTCGTCGACAACGCCGGCGAGACTATCGAGTGGCTCACCGGACGCGGCGTCGAGTGGGACATGGAGCCGCTAAACGTCGGCTACACCGTCGCCCGCACGTTCTTCGACGGCGAGGACACCGTAGAGTCGCTGATCGACGCGGCGGAGGAAGACGGCGCCGACGTCTACTACCGCACCGAAGCGCGCGAACTCATCCGCGGCGAGGACGACAACCGCGTCGTCGGCCTACGCGCGTTCTCCGACGACGGCCCGATAACGTTTGCCGCCGACGCCGTGATCGTCGCGGCCGGTGGCTACGAGTCCAGCGACGAAAAGCGCACCAAGTACTACGGCCCGGACTACGACGCGATGAAAGTACGAGGCAGCCGGTACAACACCGGCGAAGCGATCGACATGACCGTCGACGCCGGCGCCAACGCCGTCGGCCAGTGGGGCGGCGCCCACATGGCCCTGATCGACAGCGAGGCCCCCGAGTTCGAGGGGGGCGCCAACCGCGTCGACGGCTACCAGTACGGCGTCATTGTCAACCGCGAGGGCGAGCGCTTCCTGGACGAGGGCGAGGACGCCCGCGCACACACCTACGCGAAGTTTGGTCGCAGAATCTTCGAGGAACCCGGCAACGAGGCCTTCATCGTGATCGATTCACCCCTGCGCGACCACATGCGCGCGACCGGCCCCTCCGACGACCCGGTCCAGGCCGACACCCTGCTGGAGCTGATGGAGAAGCTCGGCTGCGAGAAGCCCGAGACGGCCGTCGAGACCATCGAGGAATTCAACGCGGCCTGCGAACCTGGCGAGTTCGATCCGGACAGCCTCGACGGGAACGAGGCGACCGGCGTCGAACCGGAGAAGTCCAACTGGGCGCTCCCGATCGACGAGCCGCCGTTCTACGGCTACACCGTCACCGGCGGGATCACGTTCGCCTTCGGCGGAGTCCAGATCACGCCATCGGCGGAGGTCGTCGACACGCGCGGTTCAGTGATTGAAGGGCTGTACGCCGCAGGCAACAGCACCGGCGACCTGTTCTTCGACAACTACCCCGGCGGCACCGGCCTGATGAACGCGGCCGTCTTCGGCAAGATTGCCGCCGAGGAGGTCGCCTGAGGCCCCCCGGCCAGAGCTCAACCCATGGACGACCACTCAACCCGGAAGTCGGCGACGGCGCGTTCCTTCGGCGACAGCGCAGACGGCTATCGCGTCAGCGAGATGCACGCTGAGGGGGCGGACCTCGAGACGCTCGCCGCCTGGTGTGAGGGGTCGACGCGAGCGCTCGACGTCGCCACCGGCGCCGGGCACACCGCGGGCGCGCTCGTCGAGGCCGGTGTGCCGACTGTCGTCGCCGCGGACGCATCACCCTCGATGGTCGCGACGACACGCGAGTCGTTCCCCGCCGTGCACGGCGTCGTCGCGGACGCCGAGCGCTTGCCATTCGCCGCGGACTCCTTCGACGCGGTGGCCTGCCGGATTGCGGCTCACCACTTCCCCGACCCCGAGGCGTTCGTCGGGGAGATCGCCCGCGTACTCAGGCCCGGCGGAACCTTCGCCCTAGAGGACAACGTGGCTCCGGAGGACGACGCGCTGGATGCCTTCGTCAACGACCTCGAGCAGATGCGGGATCCGACGCATCTCCGGTCCCACAAGACCTCGACCTGGCAGGAGTGGCTCTCCGCGGCCGGCTTCGACGTCGCGGAGACCGACCACCTGATGAAGCCGCTACAGTACGAGCCGTGGGTCCAGCGAATCGGCGCACTTGACGACGACGACAGGGCGGCGGTCCACCGCCACCTGCTGGATGCCTCCGATGAGGCCGCCGAGTTCTTCGACGTCGAGTACGACGCAGACGGTGCGGTCACCTCCTTCGGGAGCCTGAAAGCGTTGATCCGCGGCGTTCGTCAGTAGCCAGCGTCGAGCGATATCGCCCTCCCTTTTTGCGTCGAATCGCCGGACGAGGAAGAGTCGACCCGTGGACAGATCTCTATCGCGCGACACCTCCTATATAAAGTTCGACCACACTGGACATTATATCTCTCTATACAGCGATGAGCGGTTCCTGCCGGGTGGTCTCCAGAAACCCCTTCCAACCGCAGCCCTCTATACTTATAAAATTCCCTCAGAGTGAAGAAGAGTGAACGAGCTCTCCTAGCAGTCCCGCAGGGCTTGTCCTGGGGGGTCCCGAAGCCACAAAAACAGATTGTAGACCGCTTCTTTGAGGCCATGTTCGACCTGTGACCGAAGCGAGGACGCTTTCGATTTGAGTTGCTCCGAGGCACTCGACGTGGACCAAGACGAAGCAGACTGTCGGTCACCATCTGACGGTGCCAGTAGCGGCTGACACCGTCAGAATCCCATCCCTTGCACTCTCCGAAGTCGGGATTTTGCTTCGAGTTCTCCAAGATCGTCTCAATTCGCCAGCGGTACGAATACGTCCGGATTATGTGCGAAGAGGGCGTGTCGAGCTCGTTCGTCGCAAGGTCTGTAACGTACGTTTTCGCACGAAGGGTTCGATGAGACGACAGTGACTCAAACTCGTCAAACGGCTCGCTGCAGAACAGAAAGTCCGTAATCGGCAGCAGCAGCCGTTATTACCGTTCACATTGCGGCTTTACTTAACGGAGCGAATCTGAGTTACAACCATATAATTGTAACAGGTATCGGTGCGGTAGTCATCCGTCCAAGAAGTAGGAGACGGTACCGCTTTACAGTCTCTCGCCCATCTATCGGTTCGTCTCGCCGGCCTCGTCGACCCGCCTACCTCGATGCATGGCAGGAAGTCAGTAATCAGCATCGTGCGTCGTTGTTACCGTTCACATCGCGCCTTTACCTTACGATGCGACGTGGTGTTACAACCATAGGGTTGTAACGGTTATCAGCCGAGCAGTCATCCGTCCAAAAAGTGGGGAACGGGACTGCTTTACAACCCCACGCTCCTCTATCGGGTCGCCTCACCCACCCGGGAGACCTGTCCAGCCCGATACAGGTATCACGGGGCAGTTCCCGGCGTCTCGCGCTCAGTAGCGCCAATTCACTCGACGGGGATATTAAATACATTCGCGCTCCTCTCGCTCGATTTGGACGGTGGCTGGGGGTGACACTCGTCGACGGCGCTCAGGAGTACGTAATCTTCAGTTCGAGTTCGTTGGCGGCCCCCAACAGGAGGTCGGGCAGTTCTGTTTCGAACAGCTCCCCCTTGAACCGGTTCGAGGGCCCGGAGATCCCGAACGAGCCGATCACCTGACCGTAAGACCCGACGACCGGCACCCCGAGGGCGTGAAGGCCCTTAGTCGACTCCTCGCGGTTGAAGCTTACGCCGCGGTCACGGACCAGTTCGAGTTCCGCCAGCAACTCGTCGTAGTCCGTAATCGTGTTCTCGGTGCTCGCCTCTAGCCCCCACCGATCGACGATTTCCTCGACGCGTTCTTCGGGCAGCTGCGAGAGGATCGCCTTTCCCGAGGCGCTGTTGTGGAGCGACTTCACGCGACCGAGGCGGGAGTTCACTTGCACCGCGTGGTTTCCCGTTGCGGTGTGGAGGTAGACGCCGCGGCCGTGCTCCTCGACGATGAACTGGGCACGCTCCTCGGTCTGCTCGGCCAGTTGCTCGACGATGTCCTCCGCCATCCGATAGGCCTGCTTTCGCTCCCTCGCGTACCCGCCGCGGTTCAGGAACTCCAGCCCGATGTTGTACGCGTCCCCCTCCTTGACGAGGTATCGGTGGTGTTCTAGCGTCTTGAGGTGACTGTGGACGGTACTCGGGGCCCAGTCGAGATAGTTGGCAAGTTCCGTCACGCGCGCGCCATCGAGTTTGTGGATCGCATCGACGATCTCGAGGGACCGTTCGACCGCTTCGATCCGTTCGGTTTCTTGACCCTCAGCCATATCTCAGTATCGTCCACCAGGTATTTAAAATTCACCCTTGATGAATGGGTGCCGCTACCCAAGCGAAAACGATGAGAAGGCTCGGCTTCCTTCGGGGGTAATGTTCATAAACCTTCCTGAAGTCCTGGACGAGAGAGAATTTTTCGAGCGGAAGCGGATGGATCGCCAGCTTGTCGAGCTGGCGATTCTGCTGTACAATTTCGGGCTGACCTCCCAGACAGTTGCGCTTTCTCGACTGGACTTGCGTCGAGCAGTCGGACGTGGCGGACTGGAAGTGCGTCCAGAAGCTTGGGCAGCGGCTTCGCGAGGCTGTTCGGCGGTCCACCGCCGACTAGCTGGCTGTCGTGTCGATGGACGAGACCGTGGTCAAACAGCAGGGCCAAGAATTTACGCTGTTCGCAGGGGTCGATGGGTGGCCCTTTCGAGCGGCATTACCAGGCCGCGTGGAGGACCGACTCGATTTCGTCGGCCGTCGGCTGCAGGTCACGCGGGGCCTGATCCATCGAGGAGTCGGCGAGGATGAACTCGGCGATTTCGGGGAAGTCCTCGGATTCGACCGGATCGATCTCCCGCAGTTTCGTCGGCAGGTCGAAGCTGTTCCGGACCTCGGTGACCGCCGCCACGACAGCCTCGGCGACCGCCTCGCCCGACATAGCATCGCGATCGACGTCGAAAGCCTCCGCGAGGAGGGCCCGGCGGAGATCGATCTTCGAGAAGAGGTACTCGAGGACGTGCGGCGCCAGGACCGCGTGGATAGTCCCCTGCTGGAGGGTGTACCGGCGCGAGAATCCGTGACCGAAAGCGTGGATAATCGACGTCTTGCGCTGGAACTGGACGAGGAGCATCCCGACTACGGCCCGGTCCATCGCAGCCGGATTACCCTCGCCGAGGCGCGGGAACGCCTCGCGAAGCAGACGGAGCCCGTGCATCGACGTCGCGTCCGTCACTGGGTCGGCGTCACGGCCGTATATCGTCTCGATTCCTTTGTTGAACCCGTTCATCGCGGAGCCGGCCAGGGCGCTCGCCGGCGTCGTCTCGTAGAGGTCCGGGTCGTAGAACAGCTTCGCCGGCATATTCGATCCCTTCGCCCGGATCGGTTGGCCAGTCGGCGACTCGGTGGCGGCGACCACCTCGATCGACCCCCCGTCCGAGAGGTCTGCGCCGGCGAACGTCGTCGGGACGACGACAGCTGGGAGTACGTCCCCCTCCGGCTCCAGCCCCGCGAGGTCCCCCGACTCGGCCGCGGCGCGAATTACAGAGAGTGAACGGCCGTCGGCCCGGAACACGCCCAGTTGGCGGGCGATATCGAGCCCGCTCCCGCCGCCGACGCCGACGACCACGTCTGGATCGAACGCCTCAGCCGCCTCGATGGCGCCAAAGACGTCCTCGATCGTCTTGTCCGGCGTCGTCCCATCGAACACGCCGACGAGCGTGTCACCGAGACCGTCCTTCAACGGCCCCATCAGCGCCTCGTTCGCACCGACGTTGGAGCCACAGACGACCATCGCCCGCTCGAAGCCCGCCGCCGTCAGTTTCTCGCCGATCCGGTCGATGCAGCCGCGGCCGAACACGATCTCGCTGCCGTCGTAGTCGTATCCGAAGGATTCGGTAATCGGTAACATAGGTGCTCCGAGAGTTACGTCGCATCTATATCAGAATTCCGGTGCCCCGGTCGCCCCGCCGCTAGGGGATGATCTGGGCCGGACCGAGTGCCCCGTGCTCGGGCTTGTTCAACGTGATGTCGACGAGTTCGTCGAAGGAGTCGAGCCCCTCGAGTTCGTGGGTGATGTAGTCGTCGATCGACGTCTGACCTGTGGCCACGAGCTTCGCCGCGTAGCGCGCCGAGTCCATGTTGGGGCTGAAGGAGGTGACCCCCGAGATCGGCTGGACCCAGTCGACCTTCTTGGATTTCACCGCGCGGGGGGTCATCTCGATGTCGCCGATGATGTGGCCGATCTGGACGACCGTGCCCCCGCGGCGGACGATGTTCATCGCCTGGGCGAGCGGATCGTTCCCCTCCGTACCGTGCTCTTGCTGGCCGCCGGCGGCCTCGAAGGCGTAGTCGGCGCCGATTCCACCCGTGTCCTCGCGAATGACCTCGGCGGCGTTCTCCTCCATCGCGTTAATCGGGATGAGTCCGCGCTCCTCGGCGATGTCCAATTTCTCCTGGTCGATGTCGATGGCGTACACCCGATCGCCGCCGAACAGCTTCGCGAGCTGGGCGCACTGATAGCCCATCACGCCGGTGCCGACGACGGCGATTACGCTGCCAGGCGTGAATCCCGCGGTCGCGACGGACCGGACCGTGCTTTCGAAGGGCTGCATCGCCGCGCCCTCCGCATCCGAGACCTCGTCCGGCAGCTTGCACAGCGGCCCCTCGGGCAGGACGAAGTACTCGGAGAGTGCGCCGGGAGTGTCGTAGCCAATCTGGGTCTTGTTCGGACAGTAGTTCTCGTAGCCGGAGGTGCAGTAGGCGCACTCCTCGCACGGAGTCTTCCCAGGTGCGTAGATCCGGTCGCCGACCTCGAAGTCGGCGACGTCCTCGCCCGTCTCGACGATCGTCCCGCAGAACTCGTGCCCGAACAGCCGCGCTGGCCCGTCCTCCAAGCGTCGGCGTACCTGGTCCGAGTGGGCGATGTCCGCCCCCTGGTAGAGGTTGCACTCCGTGACGCTCAGTTGCACACGGTTGACCTCAATCAGCACCTCGTCGCCCTCGGGCGTCGGCCGGGGCACTTCCTCGACCACGACCTCGTTGTAGTCTCTAAATAGCAGCGTTTCCATACGAATGCGGTTGCCGCTGAGTGGAATAAGTGTACCGCTCTCGTAACGCGATTTGCCACGATAGGGACGCCCTTCGCGGACAGACGCCCTTCACGGACAGGCGCTCTTCGCGGACAGACGCCCTTCACGGACAGGCGCTCTTTACAGACTGACGCTCTTCGCGGACAAACGATCCCGATCCAGGAGGGTCGTCGAACCGTTCGACGCATGGACCGAATGATTTAATCCCGGGTCACCGGATACGATAGGTATGGTACGTGACTACGACGAGTCGGAGATTCCAGCAGTGCACAACCTCGAGGAGGTCCCGCCGGTTCGGGACGAGCCCGGCTTCAGGCAAGTGGTTTACCGTGGCCTCGACCAGATGGTTGCCCTTTCGGTCGTCCAGCCGGACAAGAAAGACACGGACACCCACTCCCACCCCTGGGAGCAGACGAACGTCCTCGTCGAGGGCGAACTGGGCTTCGTCGTGGGGGACGAGCAGGTCACCCTCGAACAGTACGACGCGCTGACCGTACCGCCGGGCGTCGAGCACACCTCTCGTGCAATCTCCGACGAGGAAGCGAAGATGTTAGTGATCTGGCCGCTCCGCGAGGACCGCGTGGCTGGAACGGAGTATCAGACTGAATTCCCTACCGAGTAATCGTCAGCCCCTCCGTGTCTCGACGCCCGGGCCGCCCCCGCCAGGGAGCCGAGGTTCGCCCGATCTCCGAGCTACGAATCCACAAAACCAGTGAGCCGCCACGCCGACGCACTCGACGCGAGGCCGAACCGGATCAGTTCGGCCCGAACTTGTTCTCGGTGGTACTGTCCATCTCGAGCCAGATCGACTTCGTCTTGAGGTACTCCTCGACGACCTCGATCCCGTTTTCGACGCCCCAGCCGCTGTTCTTGTAGCCGCCCTGGGGCGCCACCACGCCGGAGTTGCGGTAGTTGTTGATCCAGACACGGCCGGCGCGGATGCGCTCGGCAACGCGGTGGGCGCGGCGTATGTCTTCGGTCCAGATGCCCGCGGTCAGTCCGTACTCGGTGTCGTTGGCGATCTCTATGGCTTCCTCCTCGTCGGCGAACTCGATGACCGACAGCACCGGCCCGAAGATTTCATCCTGGGCGATGCGGGAGCTGTTGGAGACGTTCGCGAAGATGGTCGGCTGGAGGAACAGGTCGCTGCCGAGGTCCTCTGTGGGCGGTTCGCCACCGTGGACGAGCCTCGCCTCGCTCTGGCGTCCCAGATCGACGTACTTCGAGACCTTCTCGAACTGCTCGCGGGACGCGATCGGTCCCATCTCCGTGGCCGGATCCTTGGGGTCGCCGAGTTCGATGTCCGCCGCCAGGCCGCACAACTCGTCGACGAAGTCGTCGTGGATGTCTTCGTGGAGGAGCAGACGCGAGCCGGCCGAGCACGACTGTCCCACCGACGAGAATATGCCGTTGAGCGCTCCGTTGACGGCGTTGTCGAGGGTTGCATCCGGAAAGACGATGTTGGGGCTCTTCCCGCCGAGTTCCATCGTCGTGGGCTTCAGGTGAGCGCCGGCCTCGCTGGCGATGTGGCTCCCCGTCTCCGTGCCGCCGGTGAAGCTGACCTTGTCGACGAGGCCGTGTTCGACTAGTGCCTGGCCGGCCTCCGCACCGCGACCGGACACCACGTTGATGACGCCGTCAGGAATGCCGACGTCGTCGACGACCGCCGCGAAGGACAGCGCCGAGGTCGAGGTCTTCTCGTCGGGTTTGAGCACCACCGCGTTGCCGGCCGCGAGGGCGGGGGCGATCTTCCAGGCGGCGAGCATCAGCGGCGAGTTCCAGGGCGTGATCGCGCCGACGACGCCGATGGGTTCGCGCTCGGTGAACACCTTCTTCGTCGGGTCGTCCGGCGTGATCGTCGCCCCCCGAATCTTGTCCGCCAGGCCGGCGTAGAAGCGGTAGTACTCCGGAATGGACTCGTGTTGGCTTCGCATCTCCCGGATCGGCTTCCCGTTGTCCCGGACGTCCATCTCCGCGTGGCGCTCGGCGTGGTCTTCGAGCGCGTCGGCCAGGTCGTCGAGGTACTGGCCCCGCTCGGTCGGCGACAGCTGTGCCCACTCGCTGTCGGGGTCGTACACTGCGGCGTGGGCCGCCCGCACCGCCGCGTCGACGTCCGCAGGCCCGCCCGCGGGAATTTCTACCCACTCCCCGCCTGTGTAGGGGTCTGTGCTACCAAACCACTCGGCGGTCGCTGGATCGACGAACTCCCCGTCAATGTACAGCTGGTCCTGCTTCAGGCTAACAGCCATACCCCTACTGAGAAGTCCCATCACTTGACTGTATTGGAGGTGACTCGTGTAGATCGCCGGATGTCCGTGCTGCGACCCAGTTGCTGTTGGCCGATTTTCACGTCGGGCGCGTCCGCTTGGCAACCGCCCAAACGGCCGCCAGGTGAATTTATATCCTCGCTATCCAATGGTCCGATATGGATTGGCACGACGCAGTCGTAGATGCATTCAACGAGCGCGACGTCGAGGTCGTCGCGTATCTGCCCGACTCGGTGCTTGCACCCCTGATCGAACGGCTCGAGGAGGAGTCGTTCGACACCGTGCTCGTCTCCCGTGAAGAGGAGGCCATCGGCGTGCTCGCCGGCGCCTGGTTCGGCGGGCGCCGTGGAGCGCTGGTCTGCCAGACGAGCGGTCTCGCGAACACGTTCAACGCGATGGGCTCGTTCACCGTGCCCTGGGGGATTCCCTTCGTTGGGCTAGTCACTCACCGGGGCGGCCTCGGCGAGCACAACCGCGCACAGATACCGGCCGGATACGGAATGCCGGACCTCCTGGGGGCGCTCGGTGTCAGGAACCGGCAGCTCGATTCGGCCCTCGACGTGAAGTCCCAGATCAGCAGGGCTGCGGAGACGGCCTTCGCGACCGAGGACGCGTTCGTGTTACTGATGGATCCGAAACTGGGGGAACTCGCATGAGCACCTATCCCGAAGACGCGGCCGACCAGTACCGCTGCATCGAACTCGTGCTGGAGACGACGCCCGACGCGGCGGTCATCTCCAACCTGGGGACGTCCTCCTGGTCGCTCATCGACATCGAGGACCGCGAGCGGAACTTCTACATGAACGGTGCGATGGGTCTCACCACGGCGACCGCGCTCGGCCTCGCTATTAGCACCGACGACCAGGTAACGGTCCTCGACGGTGACGGCTCCCTGTTGATGTCGCTGGGCGTTCTCTCGACCGTCGCCGAACGCGATCCGTCGAATCTCACTATCGTCGTGATGAACAACGGCGCATTCGAGACGACGGGCCGGCAACCGACGCTCTCGAAGAACGTCGACGTCGGGGCGGTCGCAGCCGACTGCAGCCTGGAATCGTGGTCCGTCGGATCGACCGAGGAATTCGCCGACGCCTACGCGGCCGCGGTCGAACACGACGGCGCCGCTCTGATCGACCTCGCGGTCGAACCGTTCACACCCGAGGATTACCCGTCGCTGGACTACGCTCACTCCCACATCAAGCACCGCTTCCGGACCGCAATGGCGGGCGATCGATAGCTGCCGTTCGCGCCCCTCGTTGCTGTCGTCCCGCTCCTCGCTGCTATTCCGTACGTTTCGCGACAGTTCGCTGGCTCCTGACTCGCCTCCCGGCAGTACTCGATGCACTGCTCGCGTGCTCGCGTCCGGAAAAATCGCACTGGGGTCGAACTGTGCTCGAATCGAACCGACGCAGACGACGTCGGTCCTCGCTACCGCGTTCTCTGGCCGTCGGTTTACCGAAGTTCTTCGAGGCCGTCGACGTAGCGGTAGTTCGCCTCGCCGTTGATGAGCTCTCGCACGGTGCGGCCCACGGTCACGCTCTCGATGGCCGTCTCGGAAGCCTCCACGCCGACGGTGATCTCCCCCTTCGGGTGGCCGATAGTCACTGACTCCGTCGTCTCCCGACTGACTTCGTTGGGGATCGTGTCCTGGAGCTGTGCGGCCGCGGCGAGACACATCGCGCCAGTCATCGCGTAGGCGTGATGTGGGGCCTGGGTGGTGATGACGCGAGCGGTCACGTCGATGTCCGCTGCGTCGACGTTGCCACCGAGCGAGTCCTCGTAGCTCTGGGGTTCGGAGACGAATGCGATAAAGGGAATCGTCGGACGCTCGCTGCGAGCGTCGGCAGCGTTCTCGACGAGGCCGAGGCGCTCACAGACAGAGCCGCGGATGAGTTCGAGCGTCTCGAGGACGTCGGGCTGCCCCTCGAGTTCGCTCGGCAGTTCCGTGCCAGTGAGACCGAGGTCCGCCGCGCGAACGAACACGCAGGGGTTGGTCGCGTCGACCAGCGACACCTCGTACTCCTCGCCCTCGACGGTAACGGTGTCCCGAAAGTTTCCAGTCGGCGACAGTGAGCCGAAGACGCCGCCGGCCGGGTCGAAGAACTTCGAGTCGACGCGCGCGCCCGTTCCGGGGACGCCGTCGATGGCGTAGTCGCCGTACGGTGTTGGATATCCGTCCTCGGTCGGAATCGACTGCTCGATGCGCGTGTCGGTGTTGGTGTTGTACAGCGTCACCGTCGTCGGGTCGCCGTCGGCCGCGACGAGGTTCTCTTTGAGCGCGAACGTCCCGATGGCGCTGGTGAGGTTCCCACAGTTGCCCGACCAGTCGACGGCGGGCTGGTTGACCGCGACCTGCCCGAACGTGTAGTCGACGTCCACGCCGTCGCGGTCGGAGGCCCCGACGAGCATGAACTTGCTCGTCGAGGAGATGGAGCCACCGATGCCGTCGATCTGGAGGGGATCCGGCGAGCCGAACACTTCCAGGAGGAGCGTGTCTCGCAGTTCGCCCTCGACCTCGGGGAACTCCCGTTCGGTGACGAAAAACCCCTTGCTGGTGCCGCCGCGAACGAGGCGGCCGTCGATCTGGCCCTGTAGCGGGTCCGGATTTCTCGACATCGTCAGTCCTCCAGACTTGCCTGGGGCTGGCGCGAGTTCGCGCGGGCGGCCGCGTTTCGGCCGGCCCGTCGCCCGAACGTCGCCCCGCGCGAGAGCGCAGAGCCGCCGGGGTAGTTTCCGTAGAAGAACTCGGCCGTGCTGTTGCCGACCGCCCACAGTCCGGGAATCGGCTTCTGGCGCGTGTCGAGCACCTGGCTCTCGGTCGTGATCTTCAGGCCGCCGAAGGCGAAGGTCATCGCGCTCCGGACGGGGAAACACTTGTACGGCGGCTCGGCGACGGGAATCGCCCAGTTCGTCTTGTCGGGGTCGAGGCCCTCGGTGGCGTTGCCGTCGAGTTCGTGGGGATCGAACTCGTCCGCGGACGCGGTGGTCGCGTCGTTGAACGCGTCCATCGTCTCGAGGGCATTTTCGACATCCACGATGCCGACCTTCTCAAACAGTGCTTCGAGGGTGTCGGCCTCGATGGGTTCGGTGTCGATCTGGCTCACGACGAGGTCGTCGACCGTCGAGTCGAAGACGACAAAGCCCCGCTGTTTGGGCTGGTCGTACAGTCGCTGGCCGAACTTCGCGTACGTCTTGAGCAGGAAGTCCTCGCCCTCGTCGATGAATCGGTCGCCCTCGCGGTTCAGCGTCACGCTGTACTGGTAGCCGTTGATTCGCGCCCGGCCTTCCTCGACTTCGGCAGCCGTGGCGTCGTTCATGACCTGGTGGCCGCCGCCCCACTGTCCAGCGGGGTAGGCACCCGCGTCCATGGCCGCGTCGAGGGCCTCGCCCGTGTTGTAGCGGCTTCCGCGGACGACGTACCCCTCGCCGTCGCGGCCGAAGTATCGCGTCCGCTTCTCGGGATTAGAGACGTAGGAGCCGGCGCAGATGACGATGCTGTGGGCCTCGTAGGTCACTTTTCCGCTCGGGCCAACCGCCTTGGCGGCGGTGACCTCGTTTTTCTCGTCGGTCTCTATCCCGCGGAACTCCGTGTCGTAGTGGACGTCGATGCCGAGTTCGTCGATGCGATCGGTGAGGTCTTCGATCACGCCCAGTCCTTCGCCGTCGGCCTGGACCGCACCGACCGTCGTGCCGAATCCGGGTTCGTCCGAGTGATCGACGATGTGCCAGCCGATGCCGTGCTCGGTGAGCCAGTTCATCGCTTCGTAGGCGTTCTCGACGAGTTCGGTACAGAGTTCGTCGTTCGCCCGGCCGTCCGAGACCTCCATCAGGTCGTCGTAGAAGTCCTGCTGGGTGTACTGCTCGGGCGTGTCCTCGAGTCCGAGGTCCTCCCTGGCGCGTTCGGGGTCCGCCATCGGAAAACGGAACAGGCCGCCGGCGTGTCTCGTGTGGCCGCCGCGTTTCTCGTAGGGACTCTTCTCGAGAACGATCGGGTTCGCGCCCGCTTCGTGGGCGGCGATACTGGCAGACAGTCCGGAGACGCCGTGACCGACGATCACGACGTCGTACTCGTCAGCAATGCCTGAGGTTGGCATGATATGCTCTCTTTTGAGTTTGCGGACTTATATCTGCTGGGTCACTCGAGAATACGTTCAGGTTGGCTGGAAGGACGGCCGGTCGACCCGCCTACATCCGAACGTAGACGGTGCCGTCCTCGACTGCCGTCTCGAAGGTCGGCACCGCGTACCGATTGCTGTGGACGTTCTTCCCGGTCGTGATGTCGAACTTCCAGTCGTGCCACGGGCACTGGACGTACCGCTCCTCGTCGTCGTAGGTCATTCGACCGCTGTCCGGATCGGCTTCGAAGCGACCCGTCGTCGGCCCGTCACACAGCGGCCCTGACGCGTGCGGACAGTAGTTCAGCATGGCGTGGTACTCGCCGCCGACGTTGAACACTGCGACTTCTCGGCCCCTGATCTCGGCGATCACCCGCGATCCCTCCTCGGACAGTTCCTCGACCGCCGCGATTTCGTAGTCCTCGCCGACCATGGTTACGCGAATCCGAACAGGTCGGCGGCGGTCTCGCCCATGATCTGTCGGACGGTGTCGTCGTCGAGTTGCCCGGCGATGCGATCGAACAGCTCCGACGGCGGATCGAACGCCGCGTGGGGCAGGTCCGCAGCGTACACCATGATCTCCGGACCGGCCAGTTCGATCGCTTTCGCGAGGTCGGCCGGCGAACGCGCCGTGTGACCTACCGGCTGGGTGGTGAAGTATACGAGTTCGTCGTCGTAGATGTACTCGCTGGGCAGTTTTGTCACGTGCGGGAGTTCCTCGCCCTTGCTGAGGTACTGGTCGTCGAGCCGCCAGATGAAGTAGGGCACCGCTGCGACGCCGGCCTCTTGGAACAGGTGCTTGAGGTCGGGGAACCGCTCGGGGACCCCCCGGAGCATGGTCGTCACGAAGTTAGGGAACACCATCGTCGGGTGGCTCAGCGTGACATCCTCGGCGTTGGTCTCGAGACCCTTTCGCATCGTCGGCCAGTGCTCACCCATCTGGCCCGTCGAGCCATGGTACAGCATCGCGAGCCCATTGTCCTCCGCGGCCTGGTAGATCGGGTCGTAGACGCGGGCGCCGGCCGGCGGCTGGAGACCGCCGATGGGCATCAACACGCCCACGACGCCGTCCTCGTCGGAGAGTCGGTCGATCTCTTCGGCGGCGTGGTGGGGGTCCTGGGGCGCGACGGTGATCGCAGTGTACAGTCCCTCGTGGCGGTCGAGAATCTCCGCGAGCACCCAGTCGTTGTACGCCTGGGAGAGCGCGATTGCCATCTCGTCGTTGTTGACCGTCGAGAGGCCGCTGGTGAGCGTCGGCGTGATGACCGAGTAGTCGATCCCGAACTTGTCCATCTCGGAAAGTTTCACGTCGCGGGTCTGGCCGTCGCTGCCGGTGTAGACGTCGCGGCCCTCGATCCCGATTCGCTCGCCGCCGCCGTAGGTCCCCGGCGTCGTCCGTGTGTGGCTAAACACCTCGCTCGGCGGGTGCGAGGAGTTCTCGATCAGTTTGCGAACGCCAGCGAACTCGTCGTCCATGTACGGCAGGTAGTCGTCGACGGACTCTTTGAGGTGGCCGTCGGCGTCGACGACCACGTCCAGGTCGTCGAGCGTGAGCCTCGACCCGCTTCCCGTGGGTTGGGATGACATAGATCACCTACGAGTGGTGCTCCGGTCGCAATAAGGGTTGCCATGGGTCGAATTAGCTGTCACAGGCCCCTGACCGCCGGTTTAAGCATCCGCCGTGCCCCGTCGAACGATCCACCCGGAACTATTTGCCCGTCTCTGTCCCAGTAACGAGTATGCTAGACGCTGACGACGAGTGGGTCGAACTGTCTCATCCGAACGAACGGGATACGGTCCGCATGCCGTTTCTCCCCCGTCCCGAGATGCGGACGATTCCCGACGCCGCGCTTCGCGCGACCGAGGTGACCATCGCGACGCACGTTGGCACCCACGTCGAAGCCCCGAAGCACCGCTTCCCGGACGGGAAGACTATCGACGAGTATCCGCCAGAACGGTGGATTACCCACGGTCACGTGGTTGAAGTGTCGGCGAGTCGCGACGCGCCCATCGAACCAGAAGAACTGGTAGTGCCGGAGGCGTTCGAGCGCGGGGACGCCTTGCTCGTCCGGACCGGCTGGGAGGAACGCGTGGGCGAAGAGGCGTACTTCGAGCCGCCGTACTTCAGCGAGGCAACTGCGAGCAAGATAGCCGACCTGGGGCCCAGTTGGGTCGGCATCGACGCTCCGACACCGGAGATACCCGATGTGATCGGCGCGACGGACTCGGCGTATCCGATCCATTCGATCCTGCTCGGAGCCGACGTCCTGATCGCGGAGAATCTGACGAACCTCGAATCGCTGGTCGGACAGGCGGTACACGTCGTCGCGTTGCCGCTTCGGTTCGTCGGCGCAGAAGCCGCGAACGCACGGATCGTGGCACGACCGAAATAGCCCTACTCGGGTCGATTCTCGTCGGGACTCTGCGTTTCGTCGTCAGCGACAGTCTTGGACTCCGGTTTCTCCGCTCCTTGCCGCCCATTCCCGCTCTCGGCGTCTTGGGACGACGCTTTCCGCCCCTTCGCGACGTCGCTCGCGAGGCTCTTGAGAAGGTGTTCGGCGTCCCGTTTGACGATCCGCTTTCCGAGATAGTTAAGCACGAACGAGAACAACATTCCGATGGTGTAGTCGATAGTGAAGGTGACTCTCGACGCCTCGACGTTCTCCACGTTCAGTGCGTCTTCAACCAGGAGAACGCCGTGGAACTTCCGAAACGGACCATCTGTTCCGTGCTGGGTGAACTCGTGACGATTGCCAGCCTCGCGAAACGCGAGCGTGAACTCGGTGTCGTACTTCGCCACCCGAAGGAGCTCCGTGTCCTCCGATCGCTTCTCACCGCGAACCGAGTAGCCCATGTATTCCACAATCTGTCTCGGCGAGAGGTACTCCTCGATCTCCGCCTCGGTTCCTTCGATGATATACGAGAACTCGACTTCGGTCATACGTAGGAAAAACGTCGGGCGCTGAAAATAGTTTTGTACACCCCTACCACGGCACCGTTTTACGTACCTGACGAGCGTACCGTAGAATATGAAGGTCGAATACGAGCAACTGACGTTCGAACGGCCGGGTCACGCGACCGTCCGAATCGAAACGGCCGATGGACTGGTCGTCTACATCGATCCCTGGAGCGAAGTCCTCGACGAGGATCCCGGCGACGCGGACGTCGTCTTCTCCACGCACGACGACCGGGACCACTACGATCCCGCGGCGATCGACGCGGTGTCGAACGAGTCGACGACCGTCGTCGTGTACGACCCCATCGACACGACCGATCTCAACGGGCGAATCGTCCGGCTGCAGGCGGACGACGAACGATCGATCGACGGTATCGGTGTTCGTTCGGTCCCAGCGTACAACCGCCCCGACGGCCCACACGTTCGGGACAGCGGCGAACCGTACCATCTCGAAGGGACGGTCATCGGCCTCGTCCTCACCGTTGGGGAGACGACGGTGTACTTCTGTAGCGACACGGACGACCTGGGCGTGCTCGAAGATATCGAGGCCGACGTCGTCATCCCGCCGATCGGTGGCTCGTACACGATGGACCGCAACGAAGCGGCCGCGCTGGTCCGCGAAATCGGTCCGGCACTGGTCTTACCGGTTCACTACGACACGGCTGCAGTCCCGGGTACAGAGGCAGACGCAGACGCGTTCGCAGCCGATCTCGAGGGTGACGGGATCCGAGTAGAACTGTTTTGAGTTAGAACAGTGAGGTGTGCGTCTAACTTCTCAGCAAACCGACTTGCGTCGCCGCGGTCGCTCGTCCCGAATTGTCGAGTCCTACTCGCCCAGCGTCGAGACTACGGGACAGTCCGCGTTGAGCAGAATCGATTGCCCGACGCTGCCGAAAATCGCTTTCCCCGTGGGCGATCGCTTTCGAAGGCCGATTACGAGGTATCTGGCGTCCTGGTCCTCCGTGTATCGGACGATGTTGTCCGCGACGTTGCCGACGAGACCGACGGGTTCGGCCGGGACGTCGAGGCCTTCGGCGATCTCTGTTGCGACGTCCTCGACGTGTTCGTCGACGGTGTCACGTTCGATCGCCTTCCCCGTCCGTTCGATGTTCTCTTTTTCGAGTTCGACGAACTCGTCGGAGGGCATGACGTACACCACGTGCACCGGCTCGTCGAACGCTCGCGAGAGCGACGTCGCCTCCTCCAGAATGTCCTCGTCCCGCTCCGTCTCGTTCACCGCTGCAACGATTACCATAAGCGGGTTTACTATTCTACCCGCTTAACTCTCCCGACTGGTCGGACGTCCACGATAACAGCTGGAGACGACAATCACCGCAGGTACGTCCCTGAGGCGCCACGGACCTGTTTTCTACGTCTCGGCGTCTCGGCGTCTCGGCGTCTCGGCGTCTCGGCGTCTCGGCGTCTCGGCGTCTCGGCGTCTCGGCGTCGGGGGAGGGGCGATGAGGGTGACGCCCCAGCCGTGACGAGTGAGCCATCCGCGATCACGTTCTCACGTTGGATGACGTACTGCTGGCAGCTCTCGCCGGACCCAAGGGTTCTTAGCGCACGCCGGACAACTTCGAGTGACGCGCATGGGACAAACTGCCACGGAAAAAATGCTCGAAGCCGCGAGCGACGAGACGGGCGTGCAGGCCGGTGATTCGATCGAGGTGGCGGTCGACGTCACCTGGGTGCACGAAACGCAGTTCGACATCTTCAAAGAGACCTTCGAGGAGGTCGGCGGTGAGGTGTGGGACCGGGACAAGGCGCTGTTCATGATCGATCACTTCCCGAACCCCTCGACCCAGGAACAGGCGGACCGGTTGCACGCACTCCGGGAGTACGCCGAACAGGAGGAGATCGACGTGGTCAAAGTCGGGATCAAACACCAGGCGTGGCGGATGCTCGGCCTCGCCCGACCGGGGGCGATCATGGCGGGCCCGGACTCACACACGCCCACTGCGGGCGCCCTCGGCGCGTACGCGACCTGCGTTGGCCCGACGGACACGGCCGTCGTCTGGAACACGGGGGAGCTCTGGCTCACGGTACCCGAGACCGTTCGGATCCACCTCGATGGCGAGCCGGGGCCACACGTCACGCCGCGAGACGTCGGCTTTCACATCCTGGGCGAACTCGGCGGGGAGACGGACTACTTCGCCGAGGGCCAGACAGTGGAGTACGGCGGCAGTTACGTCGACGGGCTCTCCCTGGACGGCCGCCAGACGCTCGCGAACATGACCACCGAGATGGGCGCCGCGAGTTGTTACATCGAACCGGACGACACCCTCACCGAGTACCTCGACGCGAAGGTCGACGAGGCGTACACGATTCATACGGCTGACGATGACGCGGAGTACGCCCGCGAGTACACCCTGGACGTCGGCGACCTGAGGCCGAAAGTCGCCTTCCCCCACTCGCCCTCGAACGTCAACGACATCTCGGCCGCCGTCGGGACCGAGGTAGACCAGTTCTTCCTGGGGTCCTGTGCCAACGGCCACCTGGAGGACCTGCGAGTCGCCGCCGACATCCTCGATGGGGCCGAAATCGCGCCCGGAAAGGACATGATCGTCACGCCGGCGACGGACGAGATCCGCAAGCAGGCCTCGAAGGAGGGCATCCTGGACGTCTTCGTCCAGGCTGGCGCTCGCGTCAGTTCCGGCTACTGCAGCGCCTGTCCCGGGTACGAAGGTATCCTCGCCGCGGGCGAGCGCTGTCTGGCGACGAGCACGCGAAACTACCGGGGACGGATGGGTCACCGAGACTCGGAGATCTACCTCTGTTCGCCCGCCGTCGTCGCCGCTTCAGCCATCGAGGGCGAGATTACGGATCCGCGCGAGGCGAACGCCGACGTAAATGGGCGAGATGTAGACGCGGAGGTGGCCGATGACTGACGCGATCGAGGGGCGGGCCTGGCGCTTCGGGAGCGACGTCGACACCGACGTCATCATCCCCAGCGACTACATGCGAAAGCCGCCCGAGGAGTACGCGAAACACGCGATGGAGCCCGTCGATCAGGACTTCGCCGAGAAGGTCCAGGAGGGCGACGTCATCGTCGCCGAGACGCACTTCGGGATCGGTTCCTCACGCGAGCAGGCCGCCATCGCACTGAAGCTGTGTGGAATCCGCGCGATCATTGCGGAGTCCTTCGGGCGGATCTTCTACCGAAACGCCATCAACCAGGGACTGCTGGCCGCCACGGCGGACATGGACGTCATTCAAGCGATCGACGACGGCGATTCGCTCCGCGTCGACCCTGACGCCGGAACAATCGAGAACGAGACGTCGAATGAGACGTACGAGTTCGACGAACTGGACGAACCCGTCAGGAGCATCTACCGAGCGGGCGGCGCGAAAGCGTACTACAGCACTCGGTGACCGGGCTGCACGAGATTCGGTAACCGGTGGCTGCAGCGCACCTCCCTTACGAATCGGTCGAGTACTTCTTCTCGAGGTCGACGATTTCGTCGAGTCCGTTGATCTCGTTACGCTCCTCCCAGGTCACCAGCATGTCCATGACGCCCTTCTGGGTCCCCGTCTCGGCGATTTCGGTGTACACCTCGCGGAGCGCGTACTGAGCCGCCTTGAATCCCGTCGCTGGATATAGGACGATGTCGTAGCCGAAGTCCTCGAACTCCTGGGCCGTGTACAGCGGCGTCTGGCCGCCCTCGGTCATGTTCGCCAGCAGCGGGACGTCGTTTCCGAACTCATCGGCGACGCGGCGCAGTTCCTCCTCGGACGTGGGCGCCTCGAAAAAGAGGACATCCGCCCCTGCATCGAGGTATCGCTGGCATCGGTCGACGGCGTCGTCGAAGCCAGTGACGGCGCGGGCGTCCGTGCGGGCCACGATCTGGAAGTCCTCGTCCTCGCGGGCGTCGGTCGCCGCGCGGAGCTTCTGGACCATCTCCTCGGTCGGGATGATCGACTTCTCGTCGAAGTGACCGCACTTCTTCGGGAACGTCTGATCTTCGAGGTGGATGCCGGCCACGCCAGCGCTCTCGTACTCCTCGACTGTCCGGACGACGTTGATCGGGTTTCCGTAGCCCGTGTCGGCGTCACAAAACACCGGAATATCGACGGCGTTGACCATCTGTCGCGCCCGGTCGACCATCTCGGTCAGCGTCGTCATGCCGACGTCCGGGTAGGCGTGGGTCGTCGTCGAAACGGACGAACCGCTCATGTACACCACTTCACCACCGGCCTGCTCGATCATGTTCGCCGAGAGCGCGTCGTACCCGCCCATCGCCGGCAGAATCTCGTCGCGCTCGATCAGCTTTCGGAATCGCGTCGTCACTTTCATTCGCTCTGTCCTTTCACGGAAACCTATAAGAATCCCCCGGCCACCACCTGAACACTGACCTGCACTACCGTGTCGTTCAGACGGTACGATTGGCACCCGGAGGCGTCGTAGCGATGACTGGAAAACCCCTGACACCATCGTAGATGGCGACGAGCGAGACGTCGGGAATGTTCAGGCTCTCCGCAGGAGGTTGATGCCGACGAGCACCTGGATGTCGCCGAGGCGTAGCGAGCCGATACGTTCGTGCCCCTCCAGCGTGTCGGTCTCCTCTTGCATGTACGCGACGTCGACGCTGGCGTCCTCGTAGCCGGTCACCAAGTGCCCGATGGCATCGGGCTGGCCGCCCGCCGGGTCGAACGGTGCGACGACCCGGAAGCGCCGGTCGTCACCGGGCCGATCGATCGTGAATGGGGAATCGGTGTCGCTCATTGGCAGGAAGGGAGTTCCACCCGGCCGTGAATCGACCGCCCCGCCGATGCTGGGCGATATTGGGAAGACAGTCACCTATTTACCTGTACACCGATTTAAATGACGCACTCGTGAACGTCCTCTCGCGGACCCGGACGCTCGTGCAACCGCTATGGTCGGAGGGACGGGGGCTCGTCCTGCTGTTCGTGGCGTTCGGCTGGCTGCTGACCCTCGGCACGCGCTACGTCTTTCCAGCGCTCTTTCCCCACCTCCGGACCGAACTCGGGCTCGATCTCACGACGCTGGGCGCGCTGTACACCCTCCTGTGGGCGACCTACGCCGTCGGCCAGTTTCCCGCCGGCTTCGTCAGCGACGTGATCGGCGTCCGACGAACCCTGACCGGCAGTGTCCTCCTGTCGGCCGTAGCCGTACTGGTCGTGGCGCTGGTGACCAGCTTCGGGTTCCTCGTCGTCGCCCTGGTGCTGTTCGGCGCGACGAGCGCACTGTACGGCCCGGCCAGGTTCACGATCATGTCCCGTATCTACCCCGACTATGCGGGGACCGCGATCGGCCTGACCCAGGCCTCCGGGCAGGTCGGGAACATGGTGTTGCCCGCCGTGTCTGCAATCGTCGCCACGAAGTTCGTCTGGCAGGCTGGCTTCCTCTACATCATTCCCCTGTTGCTGGTCTCGGCCGTCGGCATCTGGTTCGTCACGCCGAAGCCGGAGCCGGCCGATGAGTCCGACGGCGAGTCCGCCGCGGACATGCCCGTCCGCGACATCGTGGCGGCGACGTTCTCACCGCTGGCGCTGTTGCTCACGGCCATCATGTCACTGGCCGTCTTCATCGTCCAGGGACTGACGGCGTTTTACCCCACCTACCTCGTCGAGATGAAGGGCCTGTCGACGCCGGCGGCTGCGACGGTGTTCGGGCTCCTCTTTGCCTCCGCGACGGTGGTCCAGCCGTTCGCGGGTTCGCTCCAGGACCGCATCGGGACGAAGCGGGCGCTGATGGCCATGGCCGGCGTGCTCGTCGTTTCGCTGCCTGTTATCACGCTGACGTCGACGTTCCCCGGCGTCCTCCTGGCCACGCTGATGCTGGGGGGCATCTTCGGGACGACGCCCATCGCTCTCACCCACCTCACGAAGTCGTTTCCCGACGAGATCAGTGGCTCCGGGCTCGGGCTCGTCCGGACGGTCTACTTCCTGATCGCCTCCACGGGCTCGTTCGTCGTCGGCGCGATGGCCGACCGCGGACTGTTCGACGAGTCCTTCTTCTTCCTGAGCGCGCTCGCCGTGGTGATCCTGGTCGCCACCCTGTTCGTCGATCGGGTGTCGGAGTGAGATTTTGGCCCGCTGGGAACCACCGGGCTAGCGGGGATTTTGCGCCGCCGAATCGCGGCGAGGACCGTCTGCCCTCCGGCGAATAGAGCGCCTGCCGGAGTCGGTGGATTAATCCGGATGGACGCTGAACGGAGGATAATGGTAGAAGATCCATTCGGCGCGATCAGGGACGTGGACATCGGTGATGAGACGTATCGGATGGCCGATCTCACCGCCCTCGAGGAGGAAGGTGTCTGTGACCTCGACAGCCTCCCGGTAAGCATCCGGATCCTCCTAGAGTCGGTGCTCCGCCACGTCGACGGTGAGTCGATCACGGCGGAGGACGTCCGTAGCGTCGCGGAGTGGCAGCCCGACGTGCCCGACGCCGAGGTTCCCTTCTCGCCCTCCCGGGTCGTCCTGCAGGACCTCACCGGCGTGCCCGCCGTTGCCGACCTGGCCGCGCTTCGGTCGGCCGCCAAGCGCAAGGGCCGGGACCCGACCGTCGTCGAGCCCGAGATCCCCTGTGACCTGGTGATTGACCACAGCGTCCAGGTGGACTACTTCGGCACCGAGGACGCCTACGAGAAGAACGTCGAACTCGAGTACGAGCGCAACGAGGAGCGATACCGCGCGATCAAGTGGGCCCAGGGCGCCTTCGAGGACTTCAACGTCGTCCCGCCGGGAACCGGCATCGTCCACCAGGTCAACTTAGAGCACCTCGGGAGCGTCGTCCACGCCCGCGAGCGCGACGGCGAGCAGTGGCTCCTCCCCGACACCCTCGTGGGCACCGACAGCCACACCCCGATGATCGGCGGTATCGGCGTCGTCGGCTGGGGCGTCGGCGGAATCGAGGCAGAGGCGGCGATGCTTGGCCAGCCCATCACGATGAAACTCCCCGAAGTCGTCGGCGTTCGTCTCAAGGGCGAACTGCCCGAGGGCGCGACGGCGACAGACCTCGTGCTCCACATCACCGAACAGCTCCGCGAGGTCGGCGTCGTCGACCGCTTCGTCGAGTTCTTCGGCCCCGGCGTGAGCAACCTCGCGGTCCCCGACCGCGCGACCATCGCGAACATGGCGCCCGAGCAGGGGTCGACGATCAGCGTCTTCCCCGTCGACGACGCGACCCTGGAGTACCTCGAGCTCACTGGCCGCGACCCCGAACACGTCGAACTGGTCAAGGAGTATCTGGATGCCCAGGGCCTCTACGGCGAGCAGGAACCGGAGTACACCGAAACGGTCGAATTCGACCTCTCGACCGTCGAGCCCAGTCTCGCGGGCCACAAGCGACCGCAGGACCGCATTCCGATGGGCGACGTCGGCAACAGCTTCCGCAACCTCCTGCACGGCACGTTCGAGGATCAGATGGACGACGACGACGAGGACGCCATCCAGCGATGGCTCGCCGAGGGCGGTGCCGGAAGCGACGCGGCAACCGACGGCGGCGTGGCAGTCGAGACCAACGACAGCGTCTCGGGCGGGGAACTCCCCCCACTGACCAAACGCGTCGAAGTCGACCTCGACGGTGAGACCGTCGACATCGGCCACGGCGACGTGCTAGTCAGCGCGATCACGAGCTGTACGAACACCTCCAACCCGTCGGTGATGATCGCCGCGGGCCTGCTCGCGCGGAACGCCGTGGAACTCGGTCTCGACGTCCCCGACTACGTCAAGACGAGCCTCGCACCCGGCAGCCGCGTCGTCACGCAGTACCTCAAGGAGTCCGGCCTCCTGCCGTACCTTGAGGACCTGGGATACGACGTCGTCGGCTACGGCTGTACGACCTGCATCGGGAACGCCGGGCCGCTGGCCGAGTCCATCGAGGCGGCCATCGACGAGCACGACCTCTGGACGACGAGCGTGCTCTCCGGTAACCGGAACTTCGAGGCGCGTATCCACCCGAAAATCCGCGCGAACTACCTCGCCAGCCCGCCCCTGGTCGTCGCCTACGGTCTCGCAGGCCGGATGGACATCGACCTCGACGAGGAACCCCTGGGGACCGACGACGAGGGCAATCCGGTGTTCCTGGCCGACCTCTGGCCGGGCGCCGACGAAGTGCAGTCGGCCATCGCGGACAGCATCTCCCCCGGGATGTTCGAGGACAAGTACTCCGCGGTCTTCGACGGCGACGAGCGCTGGGAGGCGCTGGACGCCCCGACCGGCGACGTCTACGAGTGGGACGAGGACTCCACTTACATCCGCGAGCCGCCGTTCTTCAAGGACTTCCCGCTGGAGAAGCCCGGCGTCGATGACATCGACGGCGCGCGCTGCCTGATGACGCTCGGCGACACGGTGACGACCGACCACATCAGTCCGGCCGGGCCGTTCGGCGAGGACCTGCCCGCCGGCCAGTGGCTCGCCGAGCGCGGCGTCGAGCCCCACGAGTTCAACACCTACGGCTCCCGCCGCGGCAACCACGAAGTGATGATGCGTGGCACCTTCGCGAACGTCCGCATCGAAAACGAGATGCTCGACGACGTAGAGGGCGGCTACACCATCCACCACCCAACCGAGGAGGAGACGACCGTGTTCGAGGCCAGCGGGCGCTACCGCGACGACGACACCCCGCTGATCGTCATGTCCGGCGTCGAGTTCGGCACCGGCTCCAGCCGCGACTGGGCGGCCAAGGGGACCGACCTCCTGGGAGTCCGTGCGACGATCGCCGAGAGCTACGAGCGGATCTACCGCGACAACCTCGTCGGCATGGGCGTGCTCCCGCTGCAGTTCGCTGAGGGCGACTCCTGGGAGTCCCTGGGCCTCGACGGCACCGAGGTGTTCACCATCCGGGGGCTGGAGGACGGCCTCGACGTGATGGACGACCTCCGCGTAGAGGCCGAGCAGGCCGACGGCTCGACCGTCGAGTTCCCGGTCACCGCTCAGGTGGGCACGCCCGCCGCGGTGACTTACGTCGAGCACGGCGGCATCCTCCACTACGTGCTCCGACGCCTGCTCACCGAGGAGTGAGCACCCGGACCCCGCTCGCACCGGCATAGCGCTCGTCGCGGGTTTCCCCGCGTCGAAATACTTCTCAACGGCGTCGCGAAACGCCCAGATTGCTCCTCGCTGCATCGACGACGGAGCCGACGGTCTGACGGCGGTCCGCAGGGCCGCGGGCACGAGAGTCATCCCCGCACCGCGACAGCAGGGGTACAGGGAGAGAACCAATGCCCGCCTGTGAGAGTCCAGCGAAGGCACTCGTCATTGCTGTAGCGGCTTCACGCTGAAGCGAGTTCTTCGTCCGCATCCAGGTACTGTTGTTCCCATTTCTGACGCGCTTCGATTTCTCGCTTGCCACGCTGCGTAATAGTATAATAGTTGGTGCGTCGATCCAGTTGACCTTTCTTAACCAACCCCTTGTTGACGATCGTGTCGAGATTCGGATAGAGGCGACCGTGGTGAATCTCCTTCTCGTAGTAGTTCTCAAGTTCCTCTTTGATTGCCAGTCCGTGGGGTTCGTCTAACCCCGCAACCACGTACAACAGGTCCCGCTGAAATCCGGTCAAGTCATGCATACGCACAATATATATCTGTATTATGTTAATTCTACCGTAAATAGTCGAGCGAATACTCTGATTACATCCTCAAATTCGGGATCGGCAGGAACTAACCTCGTTGTGCGTGGTTTCTTGCTTCCCTTCGGTAGTTCCAGTCAGAAACTCTCTACCAGTACACGAAAATTAGGGCGTGTTTAGACGCTAGTACGAGCGGTTAAGTGTCGAACTTACTAGATAGTGAATCGGGGAGACGGGTTTGTGTCCAGCAAACTCGCCCGCTTCACGCAACGAGTTGTCTCGCTTGCTCAAAAAACCGTCGTCGGAGAGCCAGCACCAGCCTTCGCGTCCGGGAAAACCGGCTACACAGACCGGGTAATCGTCGTATTACACGGTCTCAGAGAGTCTCTCGGCCATTCCTACCGCCAGCTGCTCGACGTGCCTCACGAAATGCCGCGAATCCGCTCCAAACTCGACCTCGCGGTGGCTGAACCCCCGATTTCATCACCGTCTGTACGCCATGCAGGACCTGGAGATGACGCGCTGGCGCGTCCTCTTTCGGCTCTCGACAGAACTCCACGAACTGGGCGAGGTCCAAGCGATCGACGTAATCGGCTTTGATCGCCGAGCAGCGAGCCGACGCTACGCGAAGCGCACGAATTACACCGTCAACGCCGTCGAAACGACCATCCTCGTCGACTGCGAAACGAGTGCAATTCTAGATATACACTGCTCGATGAAACAACTGCACGACACCCAGATCTGTGAACAGGTACTGAAACGGAATCTTGATCGACTAGAGGTCATCATCGCCGACAAGGGATACGGTTGGGACGAATTACGCCACACTCTCCAGGAAGACGGCGTGAGACCCGTAATTAAGTACCGCGAATTTTTATCGATAGACGCGGCGGACGGCGTCGACTTCGACCGGTAGAACTAGGAAGTTGAAGCGGGAAATCGGCGATGATTCATGTCGAAGATCTTTCGGTTTTCGAGCAGGGCGGTTCGGGGGTGGAAGCTGTCGTTAATTCGGGTAAAAGAACATACGAATAGCATCTCGAGGGGACGCGACCGACGGACCGTCGATCAGGCCCATGATAGTCGGTCGTCTAGTTTCGCTCTGGGGGGCCAGTAAGAATCGCCTCCGTGAAGACGGCTGCAACTTCGCGGATGGCTTCCGTCGCCGTCTCCTCTTTCGGACTGTGACTGATCCCATCGACGCTCGGCACGAAGACCATGCCAGTTGGGATGCCCGCGTGCTGGAAGTTCATCGCGTCGTGGCCGCCGCCGCTGGGTATCGTCCGCGACGAGAGTCCGAGCGAGTCGACGACGTCCGCGAGGAGCTCTCTCATCCCTTCGTCGAGTTCGACGGGGGGCGATCGGTCCACTAGCGTCGTCGTGGTCTCGAGGTCGCGGTCGTCGGCTATCGCTTCGATTCGTTCCAGAATCTGGTCTTCGACGTGGTCTCGGTAGGGGTTGTCGTTGCTCCGGATGTCGATCGAGAAGGTCACTTCGCCGCAGACTTTGTTGATTGCGCTCTCGGCGGGCGCGAACTCTCCGACGGTCGCGACCACGTCGCCGTCTTCGGCGGCGGCGGTTGCGATGTCCTCGATTGCAGTGACCATTTTTGCACTGCCAGCAATCGCGTCCCGTCGCAACGTCATCGGCGTCGCACCGGAGTGGTCGTAGTCGCCCTCGACAGTGACGCGGTGTCTGACGGGGCCGCGAATACTGCTGACGATACCGAGGTGTTCGTCGGCTTCGTCCAAGACTCGCCCCTGTTCGATGTGCGTTTCGAGGAACCCAGCGATTCGGTTCGTATCGATTGTGCTCTCAGAGAAGTTCTTGGGCTTGAGACCCTGCGTTTGCATCGCTTGCCAAAGGGGGACGTTGCTCTCGTCGGTTGCGGAGAGGTCTTCGACGGTGAGCTGGCCGAGTGCCCCACGGCTACCGACGGCCCACTGCCCGAATCGGGAGGACTCTTCGGCGCGAAATATCGCGAGCGTCGGTGGGGCTGGCGGTTCGCCTGCATCGTAAGCCGCTTGGATGGCTTCGAGGGCCAATACGACGCCGAGAGCCCCGTCGAGGCGGCCTCCGTTATACACCGAATCGAGGTGGCTGCCCAGGAAGAGGGAGCGGTCTGCGTCGGGCTCCCGGGTCGCGAAGACGTTGCCGACTTGGTCTCTCTGGATTTCGAAGTTGTCGTCGAGTTCGTTGCAGACGTATTCGATAGCTTCGGTCTCTTCGTCGCTGTACGCGAGTCGGGTAACGCCACCGCTGTCGGTTCTCCCGATACGCCAAAGTGTGTCGAGCCGTCGCTGGATCCGATCGGGTTCGATTTTGGGAAGTGACATATGTATTACTATAGAGTCCACGCAAAGATGGAATACCAGTACAGTACCGCCCCGGGGACTTAAAAGTAAGTGGGGAAAAGCGGGTCGCGTTAAGTTAGAGGATGAGGCGGACGAGTTCTGAGTGTCTATGGCAGAATTCGACCGCCTCAGCGAAGGTATCGCGTGGATTGACTTGTCGTTTGTGGAGCGAGATCGAACGCCGCGCTGGGCGATTGAAGTAGGGATCCGCTGT
>Ga0208283_10159_pt1 | contig 29735 bp, 24 predicted proteins | sample AntRauMetaRauer1_FD_184785 | JGI IMG/M metagenome (GOLD analysis project Ga0208283, IMG submission 184785) | Saline lake microbial communities from Rauer Lake, Antarctica, in enrichment culture - Antartic Rauer Lake 1 Metagenome Rauer1 (SPAdes)... ...
GGGTTCACGCCGAATTCGGTCACGCCTTCACCCCATTCCGGCCCGGTACCACCGAGGAGCAGATCCACGACGCCAGCGAGAACGGCGACACCTAGGGGTACCAGCAGAATCACGGCGAGCCAGCGGAGTCCAATGCGCCGGGGATTGACGACGCGGTTCCAGAAGTCCCTCCGTCCGCGTTCGTCGTAGACGAGATAGACGAACACGATACCGGCCACACCGGGGACGGCGAGGCCGATAAGAAGTAGTACGAGTCCCGCAGCACTGTCGAACCTCACGCCGAGGGCGATCGCTGCCAGCCAGAAGGCCCACGTTCCCCCTACTGCGACGACGAGATACACCCACCAACTTCCGACATCGTTGGTGGTAGTCTCGATACTACCCTTTGGACGCGTGTGTGCAGTCGATTCAGCCATATCCGGAATGTACGTATGCTGAAAAGATAACCTTGCAGGATGGTTCTCGGCGGTAGGGGCTAGCGAGCCAGTAGTGGCATATACTTCTGTTATAACTAGTCGTCCGGCCGGTTCGTAGTCTGCTGACTTCTCAACTGATCTGTGCGATGTGTTCAGTAGCCGATGTCTAGCAGATTCGGTGAACTCCGCATCCTACAATCGGAGACAGTCTGGTGATCGCGAAATGCCAGGTCAACTACCCCACCCTAAGCGCCTTCAGCGCTTTGACGGTGTCGCCAGAACTCTTCGAATTCTGGCTGCTAACCAGAAGTCATAGACTTCTGGTCATGGGGCTTGTCCATGAACTCGACCTCGAACCCTTCCGGGTGGGCGATAAATACGCCACTCGGTGTCACCGTTCCAGACTTGAGGGCAAGCTGACTGTTGCCCGTCCGCCGAGACGACTGTTGGCCTCGACGGACGTACCGCATACCGATGTTCTTTGCCGCGTTGTAGTCCGCGTTTGCTTCCGACTCGCACTTCACGCACCGGAAGTCGTTGCGAGTCGGGCGATTTTTGTCTACTGTGAATCCACACTCGGCGCACCGTTTCGATGTGGACGCCGAACCCACCTGCTTTACCGAGACTCCAACCGATTCGGCTTTGTACTCCACCTGTTCGTATAGCGTTCGGAACGCCCACTTGTGACCCCACGACGCTCCCGTGCGGTCGCGGATGTGGGTTAGGTCCTCGAACGCAATCACATCGCACTCGAACCGGAGAGCTTCCGCGACGGGGCTGTCGACACTCGGTGTAGCACGTCGCGGACGTAGCGAAGTTCACGACCACTCGACTGTTTGAGCGTTCGGTGGCCACTCGCGGCGGTTCGTGCTCCGAGACGGACGCCGAGGAGTTCGAATCGTTCGATCGACCAGGGTACGCAAAGCTGGCGATCGGCATTTCTGTGCGTCCCTATGGGAACCGATCAGACCCTCATCATCTACGAAGCGCGCAGTGCCACGATCGACAAATCATCCCGGCGATGCTTCAGGTGGTACTGGACGCTCATCGGCGCGTTCGCTAGGTACCTGATGGGAAGATGCTCGATACCGTCACAGCTGACCACGAACGGACGACGATCGCGGTCGAGTAACGGATTATCTTTCCGTATCTCGCGATGGCTCGATCCATCTCGTCGGTACCACTGCAGCCAGAAGCAGTACTACCGGGCCGACGATGAACCCGGCCCACGTCACCAGACTCACCGCTCCTGCGACCGCAAGACTGCTCCGCGTTCGGAACCCCAACACGAGGTCGTCGCGGAGTGCACATCGTAGCACCCCGGCGCCACACATCGCCGGGACGGCGACGAAGACTGCCGTGACGAGCATACCCGCGGTTGGACCGATCGAAGACAGCGCAATCCCCATCTGGACGAGCGCACTTACGGCCGTCCCGAGAACTAACGTGGCCGCGCCGATCAACCCGTAACGAATTCGTGGACGTGTCCAGTCATCGCGTCGTCGAACGCGAAGCAGTGCGGCGCCACCGAGGAGGGTAACGAGCCAGGGGCCAGCGACGACGAGTGGGTGTTGACCCTCCCAGAGGTGGATTCGAACGAGGTCGAACGGGACGGCCAGGTACTCGGTCGGCGAGAACTCCTCCTCGTAGCCGATGGTTACGCCGATCGGACCGCTCGCGTTCCGCGGCGCATAGACGGCCAGCAGGTACACCCCGTCCTCTTCGACGGTCCGATCGGCGCTGACCGTGTGATAGTTTGCGGACGGAGTGAACGGCTCGTAGGTCGCTGCGTCGGGACGTTCGCCCTCGAACACCACCGCGCCCATTCCTTCCGGAACGGACACCCCGTTCGGCACCCGATCGGTCCGGTTCAACGACTCGCTCATCAAAACTACCGAGGGAGTGAACTCACCCCTCGATGGCGTGAAGGTCCCGAATCGCAACCGCTGGCCATCCTCGAGAGTCAATCTGTAGTACTTGACCTGCCCGCGCTCCAGGCTGTCGTAGAACGACCATGACTTGGCCGCGTCCGGAACCACGAGTGCTCGCTCGGTGCTCGTGTTGTCGCCGGGAAACGCCGGCACGTGTGCGAGCGCTGGCATCGCCACGAAGGCGAGGGCGAGCACGACGATTGCAATCCGGGTGGCGTCCATCTCCAACGCCGTACTATCGGTTGTCCGGAGGTATAGGTTTAGCGAGGAGGTGTTCAGGGTCGTCGAGTCGGCCGGTTGTGCCCCGCTTCTCGGCCGGTACGACCGCATCATCGAGTACGACCGACAGCGTCCGGCCTACGCGGAGCTGTCGCCGTCAGTGCTCGAGAAAGGCCACGTCACTGGGTCGCTTGCGACTGATCGGCTCCGCGAGCACGTCCTCCATGTCCTCTCGGCACGTGACGCCGGCCCGGTTGGTCGAGGATCGGTGTCAAGCAGTCGGTAGCAGTCTGAGCGGGTCGTATCTATGGCTCATTGAGATTAGTGTCTGGAAGGAATGACCACGGTATCGCACACGGAGTGAACTACCCCACCCTACTCACCCGCTTGCGCGGGTTCCTTGAGGGTGGGGCTTCCTGCTTCTATGACACGCTTTGCAGATACCGAAGTATCCACAGGGAGCGCAGTCTCCACAGGCGTTCCTTCGGAGTGTCCCACTCCTAGTTTCGACAAACCGCGAGAAAGGATGTTGATCGCCGCGTTCGCGTCCCGATCCGCTTCAAACCCGCAGGCAGGACAGGAGTGTTCCCGTACCCACAACGGTTTCTCAGTTTTCACGCCACAAGACGCACACTCTTTGGTCGTATTTTTCGGATCGACCGCCATAATGTGCGTTCCTTCCCTCTCACACTTGTATTCCAACAGCCGCCTGAACGTCCCCCACGCCGCCGACGCTCGGTTCAGAGAGTTGCCGGGCAGTTCGACTAGCCCTTTCGCGTCCAAGTCTTCGACGGCCACAAGATCGTACTCGGTGGCATAGTAATTCGACAGCTTGTGTGAGAAATCTCGTCGCTTCCGTTTCAGATCGGCGTGACGTTTGGCGACGACTTTCCGCTGTTTCTCCCAATTGTTTGAGCCGTGTTCTTTCCGCGAGAGGTCGCGCTGGGCGCGTCCCAACCGCTCGCGTTCGTTGGATAGATCAGGCGACTCGACAGCGGTTCCGTCCGTATCATGGGCGTATTTGAGTATGCCAACGTCGATTCCGACGCAGTGTTCGGGATCGGTTGGTTTCTCCGGCGTCTGTTTGCTATCGACAGCGAAACAGGCATACCACTCACCAGTGGATTCCTTCTTGATTGTGACCTCTTTGATATTCACGTCGTCGGGTATCTCTCGGTGTTTCACGATTGGAATATCCGCAAGTTTCGATAGTGACAGGACAAGCTGGCCGTTCTTACTATCGAACTCGAAACCAGACTGGACGTAAGTGAAACTGCGGAAGTCGTGTGGTGCTTTCCAATTAAGGCTCCCGACATTGTACCCCTTCTGTTTCAGCTCAGACAGTGCTTTCACACTATCTTCGATTCGCATGACAGCGGCTTGTGCAACTGTCGAGTACAAGTCGTTCAGTTCATCCCACCACTCTTTGAGGTCGGTGAGTTGGTCACGTACCTGCCGCACTCGTTGGTTGAGCGTCCCTGCCGAGTCGGGGATTTGTTCAAACTGCTTGAGTGCGTTGTTATACAGTTGCCGACAGGTATCACGGTGATAATCGAGTCGCTCACGCTGTTCGGGCGTGGGATCAAGCCGGAACCTGTAGGCGTAGTGCATTGGCTATTCGTCGGGGTCAGACGTTCGGACAATTTTCACATCTGTGCCAAGCCAGTCTTTGGGAACGAGGACGTGTGCGCCGTTGCCGGTCGGTTTCACTTCTCCCTCGATGACTTCGTGGCCCTCGATTTCGTGTCTATCCATCACTTATGTTTATATATTGTTGAAACATAAGCGTGCCGATTCGCGTGGTTGTGGGCATCAACAGAACAGTGTATACAAACGATGACGGCGGTGTATCCCCTCCCTACTGCGCTACTCGGCCTTCGGCCTGCGTTGCTCCTTGAGGAAGGGGGCTTACCGCCTGCATTCAGCTAAAATTTGGGAGGACATACCGTACGTGCCACAGTGGAACGGCAAAATAGCTCTCGATACGGAGGTCAATCAGATCGCTTTACCACGAGAACGGGGACATCGGCAGTCCGAAGCACGGTTGAAGCGACACTCCCGAGCAATTGACGCTTGGGATTCGATCGGCCGTGAGAACCCATAACGACGAGATCGATCTCGTTTTCCGTAATATACTCTCGAACACCGGCAGCTGTCCCCTCAAACGATGTCGTCTGTTTGACGGCGGTCTCCACAGTTAAGCTTGGGGCAGATTCCTTAATTTTGCGTGCAACACTGCCAACAGCGTCTTTTCCTCTCGCTTCAAGTCGTTCAACGAACTCCTTTTCGAGACCTCCCGCGTTGAACGGTCCGCCTGCAGCTTGAATATCCACGACGTTCAGAACGTGAACGGTTGAACCATACCGCTGCGCGATCCCGATTCCGTGAGGGATCGCTACGTCGGCATTTTCGCTCCCGTCCGTTGTGATGAGTACTCGTGAATAACCGGGCTTCATTTTCTCTTCGTCGTCCCCGCCCGAGACGACAAGTACGGGGACGTCGCTTCGACGGAGCACCTGTTCTGTAACACCGCCCAAAAGACGCCGACTGAGTCCGGTCAGCCCCTGTCGCCCGACGACGATTAGGTCTGCTTCCCGCTCATCTGCGTACTCACTGATTCGGACAGCGGGCTTTCCTTCTAGCAGTTTTGTGGTAACAACCTGACTGAATTCTGATGCGGCTTCCTCAATTTCCGTGAGGGCCGCCTCCCCCCGTTCGCGCAACTGATCTCTCTCATCAGAGGTTTTTATGATCCGGAGTGCTTTCTGTTCGACGACAGAGAGAACATCGACGGTCGCGTCAAAGCTCTGTGCGAGTCCGAGCCCACGTCGTGCTGCTCGTCTCGCCTCGTCACTCCCGTCCACAGCGATCACTATATGATCAAACATCTCTGAATTGGGTTTTGGCGGCTACGTCCTTTATCATTTGCCAGCGTGCTCGTGGAGGCAGAAATATCATTTGGATGTCATTAATGGTGATTGCGTCAGACGTGAATTGATCCAAATAGTGCGCTACTCGTCGTCCTCACTTTGGATGCATCGACCACGCCACAGCGCCAAAATGATAATTATCAGCCCTTCAATCCTGGCGACGGTGTACACCCACGATCGAAGCTCAAACTCAGACTCATTCGTTGTTGCCAGTTCCATCATGGCATCAACGAGGCGTTTCGGGAACAGGAGCTCGACGAGCCCGAAAACTGCGAGTAGTGCTCGTACAATCATACATTATGATAGAATTTTCTACAATAAATAGATGTTGGCGATTTGCCGTGGGCGAGAATTGAACTGTGTCGGGCCACTCAAACCAACTCTAGGCAAATCGATTAACCAAGACGCGACGCACGACGATACGCTCATCCAAGGATCGCTACCCGAGAGACATCAACCGAGTGGAATCTCGACGAGCGCCATCTCATCCGTCGTGAGTGCATCCCACAGCTCGGACGAGCGAATCTCACTACCACGATCCGGGGCCGCCCGTCGTCACCTCGATCTCTCGGCGCTGGAAAACCCCCGTCATAGTGCGACTACTCATAGTACGTTTCAAACATATATAGCTACAAGCCGATTACTGGAATCTGTGGCTCTGTTGAAATCCTCAGAAGATGACACATTCTGACCTAGATGTGGTCAGTACAGGGGACTCAAAGAGCGCTCAGTGAATGGGGAATACACGTTCTACATCCGGCATCATAAGCCAGTTATCGGAATGCCGGTCACGGATTATTGGGTCCTATTGCCCACGAAAATTCTCCACCGTCCCACACCCTACCAGTTAATGTCCGACCAGTAGTTTCGGCATTTGGACGAACTGGCTTGAAAATGGTTCTTGCGGAGTCCTCTCCCGGGTACTTATCGTCAAGTGTGAAGCGAATGTCGTACCAGACTTCCGACTCGAAGACGGATTCATAAGTCCGTTTTTCTCCGGGTTCAAGAATCACCGTCGCGGTTAGATTTTGTTGGGAGACTGCAACGTCAGGAGTTCCTGTAACGGTATACTGTCCATCTCTTCGCTCACCTCTCATAGTCCCCACGTTGAGAACTTCGACAGAGATCTCGTGTGGGACGGAATCGTCGTTGTGAAACGTTAAACTCCCGGCAGGTAGGCTCTCTGAAGATTCTGTCGAACCAATTTCAGAACAACCTGCTACCGATATACTTGTTCCTGTTATTCCTGCTGCCTTCAGAAACGAACGACGATGGAGGGAGGGCATACGTTATTGTTCGAATCCACCTCTTATAATCTCTGTGAACGTACCAAGGATGATCAATAAGCACTCTTCAGTGACCGGCTGTTTCAGACGAGAAAGTGTCCGAGGAATAGGATTTCAACAGAGCCGAATCTGTCTATTTGGCCACACCAAAATCCTAGGTGTTTAAAATAACACGAATGTTTTGTCATGTTGGTAATCCCTTCGCTGAGGTAACGACAACGGTGAGGGGCGGATATCTATTCACACTACCGGGAGCAAGAAATTTATAGGTGGTTCTTGTTATTGAGGATCATGAGCGTCTCGGCCGGATCAGCGCTGTTCCGGGTAGCGGACATAGAGCCAGCAGCGGGCAGCTGTAGGACCCTCGCCTGTGAGATCACCGGAGTCATAACCGATCCCGGCATCGCTACGGGTGCCGTCTTCGCGGGAGTAACCGCGTTGATGGCGCTTGCATACATCCGTGACGCCGGAGAGACGTGTCGACGCGAGCGACGGCGCGTACTGGACGAACGCGACGCATTCAGAGACTTTGCTGACAACATCGAGGCGCTGGATCCCGTTCCCGTGGAATCATCGACCGCAAACGCGGGTAGACCGTTGACTGAACACTACCAGACCATCGGACCCGGGAATGCGACAGATATCACGCTCCATCGCGTGTTATCGATATATAAGGAGACAGTGATGTCGGTGCCACACTACGAGACGGAGTACGGCGAGACGGTGCCGGAGAGTCTCGCAGCCGAGTTGGGACCCGACACGGCGACCTCGTTGGCAGCGAACGGGACACTTTCACCGCCCGCCAAGCACTCGCTCGTCCGCCGTAGCTGCAAGGTGGCCGATTCTCGTGCGTCGCTCGCAGATGCGATCGAGACAGAACTGGACGCACTGTCTGACACCAACACTGACCTGGCCGGGATCGACCGGCGCCGCCGCCGACTCGTGGACCACCTCGCAGGAATTAACGGCAGCGATGCAGGTGCTGCAATCGACGTCTGGGAACGGCTTGACGACCTCGAAGCCGAGGCCGAAGCGGTGGCAGCCGACCGACAGCAGAGCCTGCGCGAACCCCCGATGCAGGTCAATCCCACAATCGACGTGTCCAACGAGATGGCGTTTTATGACTACCTGTATGGCGCCACTGACGGCCTACAACATCCCGTGCTATCGCAGGTTGCTGACCTGATCGCTACCATTCGTGAGGATCGTCACCGCGTTGCCGGTCGGATCGCCAACGAGAGATAATACAGCAGAGCGGAAATCTGGCGCGTTCGTCCGTTCACGATGCTGACGGAAGCAGTTTCATGAACTCACTCTTGCGTGTATCATCATGCAAGTCGCGTCGTAGAAGCAGGAAGCCACGCCCTCAAGAAAGCTGTTTCAACAGCTGAGTAGGGCGCGGTAGTTCACTTATGAGATCCGCTCCAAGTTTTGAGAAATTCGGCCCCTGTCTGAAGAGATTCCATCGGGTGCGGCGCACCATCGTACTCATAGACGAGGTAATCAACGTCCGCGGTTTCCCGGATGATTCCGGCAAGAGCTTGCATATCGACGTCACCGTCCCCTATCTCCTCAAACGTCCCCTTAGCGGTCATATCTTTCATATGAACTGAACCAATCTTGTCGCTGTATTCGTTGAGGATCGACACCGGATCCACGCCACCGACAAGCGCCCATCCTACGTCCAACTGGAGATGGACATCGTCATTGACGTGCTGGGCGAAGATGTCATAAGCGGTCGTATCACCGATGAGAACCTCAAACTCGTGGTTGTAGTTATGATAGCCGTAATTGATTCCCCAGTCGGCTAGTCGGTCCGACATCGCATTAATCCGATCTGCGAACGCTACGATGGAATCTTCATCTGTGAATGTATTAGGTGACTGATACCCATGAATAAGGGTCGAGGCGCCAAAATCAGAATACGTCTGAGCGAGTTCGACGAAATCGTCTTCAAGCTGGTCGACGCTCACGTGGGCACTACTCAGAGAGACATCTGTCTCCTCAAGTGCGGTCGAAATCGATCTTGGGTTGTCGAGGTAAAATGGTTCGACGGCGTCATATCCGGCGGCAGCGCTCGCGCGAATTAGCTCTGCAACCGACTTGTCAGAATTGGTGTTGTACGTCCAAAGCTGGGTGGAGATTGGAATTTCGTCAAGGGCTTTTTGTGAGCGATCGCCGCTCTCGGCAGGGTCACTAGCCTGTACCTGTCCAGTAATCGAACCTCCGAGACTAACTGTGCCGATCCCCGCGAGGACACCTCGTCGGTTTGCGACTGACCACTTCTGATCGTTTCCACCATCTCTTCCGATTTCCAGTCGATTTTTCTCAGTCATCTCTGTTGATACTGCAATCTCTCATACCTCCCCGTTTGTATGACAGAAACGTAGTTATTAGCAAGTGTATCACAATACAGGTTGTCATCCAATATAAAACAACGGGAAAGAATTCAGATAATACTCACCCTGTGTGTCAGCCGCTACTAGGTACAGAACCGACTGTGGTATCTGGTCATTACAGATTCCAATCGGACGATACAATTGAATCAAGGTCTTCAGATTCGGACTACCACCGGTGTATTGAAACCAGCAAGCGGTGCCGACCTGAATTTTCGAAGACCGAGCGCTCCGCTGGCCGCAGCAACAGTGATCCCCATTTCGAGTATACGACGTGCTTAACGGCAGCTTCCTCGGTAGGTGTTACATAACAGCTTCCCAAACCACATATCAGATGTATGTTAGATGAATAATCAGTTATAATCCGCTCTATGAGTGCATTATATTTAACTGTATAATAGAGTAGGTATCGATCAGTTGGAATCTGTCTTTCGGTACGTGCAGAGCCCAACTAGCTAAGTACACGTAGAGCATTATCCTCTCAGTTCTACTGTCTTATCTGGTTTATTCCGTACTAGTAATACAACTTAGAGAACATACATAACTCATTACAATCATACTGGTGTAATTTCTTCGCAAGGACCGCCAACATCGTCATAAAAAATATCTTTTGTCGTTAGAAACGCTGTGCATCGCAAACGAGTCGCACTCTACAACAAGTATTACTAGTAATACTCAAGGGCGGTGTCATTAAAAACGGAATTTATGTCGTGTAATTATTAATCAGTGGCCTCGACAAGTCCATACTGACACTAACGTATGGGTCGAGCCACCCTTCGCATATTGACCACAGATTTAAATCCGAATGAACAGTACACTGCTTCATGACTGACGACAATTATACATATAATGATTCAAGCGCACCGACTAGTGCGCGGATCGAGGATCTTCTAGAACGGATGACGATCGGAGAGAAAGCAGGCCAATTGACCGGAATGTGCGTCGGGAAATTCTCCACGACCGATAGCAGTACAAATGAAGGTGGACTGATTGAACAGACGTTGAGTGAGGTTGAGAATGCAATCCGAACGTCCAATATTGGATCCGTGACACCGTTTGGTACCGGCATCTCTTCGTACAACAACCCCGCTGTCACATCCCGGATCGCGAACCAGTTACAGCGAGTGACGAGAAATGAGACTCGGTTAGGAGTTCCACTAATTATCCCCGTTGACGCCATACATGGACACGCCAACGTCGACGGGAGTACGATATTTCCGCACAATCTCGGGATGGCAGCGACCTGGGATCCGAAGATCGTCAGACAATCGGCCCAGATCACGGCGAAGGAAATGCGAGCAACCGGCGCGACGCAGAACTACTCGCCGACAGCAGACGTGGCCCGTGACCCGCGGTGGGGGAGAACGTACGAAACCTACGGTGAGTCGCCATATTTGGTACAGGAGCTGGTGGCAGCGGAGATCCAAGGGCTTCAAGACCGAGATGCGTCCAACTCGGACGGCGTCGCTGCGACGACAAAGCACTTCCCAGCGTACAGCGCCCCTGTCCGAGGAGAGGACTCAGCTCCAGTCGACATCTCGACAACTACGCTACGCAGAGTGTACCTGCCGCCGTTTCAGCGTGCTATCGATGAAGGGACGCTCGGTATCATGCCATCGTATAATTCGGTCGACCGTGAGCCCGTGCACGGATCGCGACGGTTGCTAACGGAACTACTACGTGAGGAGCTGGGCTTCCAGGGCGCGGTGTACTCGGACTGGTTCGGCACTGAGATGTTATCAAAAAACCACAAGACGGCTGACTCAATGTCCGATGCAGTTCGACAGGCGCTCGATGCCGGGATGGATACGTTTTCCGTTGGAGGTCCGGATACTGTCGAGAGAATCATTGAACTGGTCGAATCCGGTCAATACCCTGAAGAACGGCTAGATAAGCACGTTCGACGCGTGCTTAATGCAAAATTCCGACTCGGCCTGTTCGATGACCCATTTGTTCACCCGAGCGACGCCAGTGATACCGTCGGGAAGCTGGATCACCGCCAAGTCGCTCTTGACAGCGTCAGACGGTCAGTGACGCTGGTACAGAACGACAACGAGACTCTCCCATTGGATCTAAACCTTGACAGTGTTTTGCTCACTGGACCGAACGCGGACTCTATCAACAACCTCTGTGGCGGCTGGAGCGTTGTCCAAAACGACGATTACCGTGGATCGACGATCCGCGACGGGGTGGCTCTCGTGACCGGAAATAATACTAGTATTACCCACGAACCAGGATCGTCAATAACTGAAGCGAGGGATTTGGATCGGGTCCGCTCTGAAGCGGAAGATTGTGACGCAGCGATCGTTGTTCTCGGCGAGAACTGGTACATCCATGAGTTTGGCCCGCGCTCGGTCACGGGACCAACGAATGAGTTCCCAAAACGAGACCAGCTCAAACTCCCCGAGGCTCAACAGCAGTTGCTCAAAACCGTACACGAGACAGGGACGCCGACCGTTCTCGTCGTGGTTTCTGGTCGACCTCTGGTACTTACTGATGTGATAGAGTACGCCGACGCGGTGTTAATGGGGTATCTTCCGGGAAAAGAGGGCGGCCAAGGTATCGCAGAGATCGTGTTTGGGAGGATAAACCCGTCGGGGAAACTCCCAATATCGATGCCGAAATCGATCGGGCAGCTACCGCAGACACACGATCGGCTCCCGCATCCGACCCCGATTGGTGAGAACGAACACTCCCCGTCTTACGACCCCCTCTTCGAGTTCGGGCACGGTTTGAGCTACGCCGATTGCAGTTACGAGGCGATTGAAATCTCCCAATCAAAAGTGGGCATACAAGGCACAGTCGACGTAACAATAACGCTCAAGAATCAGGGAGACCGCTCGGTCGAGGAGATCGTGCAGGTGTACGTTCGCGATCTGGTCAGCTCGCGCGTAACGCCAGTACAGGAGCTAAAAGCGTTCAACCGTGTCTCTGTACCGGCAGGCGAATCGACCAGTACGACGCTCTCACTCGAGATCAATGATCTCGGAGTCGTGCAATCCGACGGTAGTGTGGCAGTCGAGCCCGGGACGTTCGCGATTACATCCGGCGGCCTATCGAGAGAGTTAGAGGTAGTGTAGCCGTTCGCGTTCTCAGTTGTAACAGCTATTCGCATTCTCAGTTTCCTGACGGTCACGACCAAGGCGCGATCCATCCTGACAGAAATGACACCCAGAAATGAATAATTTTTTAACGGAGGACTTCATCGACCGGACCATGACGTCCAACATGGACAATCCTGACAAGTCTGCTGATTCGGACGAAACAACCTCTTTCGATCGGCGCTCTGTGCTCGCAGCAGGTGCCACTGCCGTTGCCGGAACAACGCTCTCCGGGTGCCTAGGCGGCGGTGACGGAGGCGATGGTGGCGACGGCAGCGACGGCAGCGACGGCAGCGACGGCAGCGACGGCAGCGACGGCAGCGACGGCGGATCAGGAGCAGCGACGAACATCGCGATCGTCTCCAGTCCTGCCGGATTCGACGACAACGCGTTCAACGACCTGGCGGTCGAGGGGCTCGAAGCCGCACAGGAAGAGTACGACATCGAGATTAACCAGGTTGAGGAGACCCAGCAGTCGAACTACCAGTCCACGCAAGCAAACCTCGCTGAAAGCGGTGACTACGACCTCGTTGTGTTGGTCTCGTACAACCACACCGAGGCCCTCACGCAGAACGCAGCGGACTACCCGGACCAGAACTGGATGCTCATCAACGCTCACGTCGACGAGCCCAACGTGGCCGGGTACACGTGGGCCAACCACGAGATGTCCTACCTCGCGGGCGTCTTGGGTGGGACGATGACGACCGAAGAGCTCTCTCACGAAGGGAACTCGAATGAACCGAGCAATGCCCACATCGGCTTCGTTGGCGGCGTCGACGGATCGCTCATCAACGCTTTCGAAGAATCGTACATTGCCGGTGCAGAGTGGGTTAACTCTGATGTCACCGTCGACGTCGGGTATATCGGCGATTACAGCGATACGGACACCGCTGCCAGCATTGCCTCCTCTCAGTACGACAACGGTGCGGACATTATCTACCACGGCGCAGCGGCGGCCGGACAGGGTGTCTTCGAGTCAGCCCAAGAGAATAACCGCTTCGCGATTGGCGTTGACGCAGATCAGTCCGTGACCCTCGAAGAGTTCCAGGATGTCATTATCGGTTCTGCAGTCAAGTTCATCAACGCGGGGACCCGGGAAGTCGCTTCGGCAGTCGCCGAGGACAACTTCGAGAGTGTAACAGGTCCAAACACGCTTGGCCTTGAGGAGGAGGGCGTCGACGCCGTGATCGGTCAGGCATTCGAAGGTAACCTGCCGGATGTCGTATCGCAGAACATCCAGGACGCGAAAGATGGAATCACAAGCGGTGATATCGAGGTTCCGTGTTCCGCGTCCGGCTGTAACTAATTCTCTCGCAGTTTCTAGTTGGTATTTATGATCACATCTCCTACGAAGGACAATGACAACTGAAGAGACACCACCCGCCGTTCGCATGGAGGGTATCACGAAACGATTCGGCGATGTCGTAGCGAACGATACTGTCGATTTCTCATTAGAGAAGGGATCGATTCACGCCCTCCTCGGTGAGAACGGCTCCGGCAAGACGACGCTGATGAGCGTCCTCTACGGACTCTACGAGAAAAACGCTGGGACGATCTATGTTGGTGGAGAGCCCAGAACGTTTGAGTCGCCCAGGGATGCGATGGATGCGGGCGTTGGCATGATCCATCAGCATTTCCAGCTTGTGGAGACGATGACTGTGCTACAAAACATCATCCTGGGCCATGAACCGAGCGATAACGGCTTCGTCGATACCTCGACCGCTCGAAAAGATATCGAAGAGATCTGCTCGCGATACGATTTCCACGTCGACAAGTTTCTCGACACAAAAATTCAGGATCTCGATCTCGGTGCCCGCCAGCGCGTCGAGATTGTGAAGAGCCTCTATCGCGGTGCGGATATACTCATCCTCGACGAACCGACTGCGGTTCTCACTCCGCAAGAGATCGAAGATCTGCTCGACTTGATGGAGGAACTCGCAGACGCCGGCCATTCGCTCATATTCATCACGCACAAGTTGGGGGAAGCGCTCGGCGCAGCCGATGAGATCACCGTGCTGCGAGACGGCGAGGCCATCGGTACAGTCGACGCCGGTGAGACCTCGGAAGAGGAACTAGCGCGGATGATGGTCGGCCGAGAGGTTCAGTTTGATCGCCCGCCTCGGGATCCACCGAAGGGTGACACCGTACTTGACGCCGAGCAGCTCCATGTACGAGGCAGTCGGGGCCTTGAACAGGTGAGCGGGGTCGATCTCACCGTACGGGAAGGAGAAATCCTCGGAGTCGCCGGCGTTCAGGGGAATGGTCAGACTGAGATGGTCGAAGCGCTGACGGGGCTCCGCGATATCGACTCCGGCTCCGTGCGGTTGAACGGTGAGACTATCACCGACACAAACCGCCGGCAACGTATTGATGCTGGTATCGCGTACATCCCAGAAGATCGGACAACAGAGGGGCTCGTGCAGGACTACACTCTCGTTCGGAACGCACTACTAGGGAACCAGACCGTCGAACCGTTTGTCGACAACAGGATGATCGACTGGGCGGCTGTCCATGACCACGCCGGAGAGATTATCCAGGAATACGACGTGCAGCCGCCGACCAAAAGCGCCGATGCGAAGTCGTTGTCCGGCGGAAACCAGCAAAAGTTCATCGTTGGACGGGAGATCGAACACGATCCCGACGTTATGATCGCGTCCCATCCGACGCGGGGGGTTGATATCGGTTCAATCGAGTTCATCCACGATCGGTTACTAGAACTGCGTGATGCGGGGATGGCGATCCTTGTCGTCTCCTCAAAGCTCGACGAGATACAGAAGCTCTCCGATCGGATCGTGGTGATGTACGAGGGCGAATTTATGGACACGGTCGATCCGGTGGAAACGACCGAAGAGGAACTCGGGATGCTGATGGCTGGCCACGACGCTGGCAGCGGCGACAACGTGCCCAGTGGAGGTGTTCAGTTGTGAGTAGCTTGTCAGGGCGCCTCTACGATGCAGTCGATCGAGCAGCTGAGAACATGTTGCGCGCCTCGGTCATCGAACGGTTGGCAATTGCAACGGCCTCAACGGCACTGGCCCTGTTGATCGGTGTCTCCATTGTCGCGGCAGCCGGTTACGATCCGGTGCAGTTCATCACAAGCATGATACAAGGTGCGATCGGCGGACAGTCAGCCATCGCACGAACGCTCCGGTTCTCAACGTTGTTCATCCTGACCGGCGTCGCGGTCGCGGTCGCGTTCCGAGCCGGCGTGTTCAATATCGGCGTCCAGGGTCAGTTCGTCGTTGGCGGCTTTGCGACCATTATGTCGATCATCTGGACGGCACCACTGTTACCGGAAGGTATCATCGGCGGTGTTGGACTCCTCCTTATCGGATTTGTTGCGGGGGCATGTGCGGGCGGCGCGTACGGAGCGTTACCCGGCGCACTGAAGGCATATGCGGATGCAAATGTGATAATCACCACGATCATGTTAAACTTCATCGCGACCGGAGTTGTCGGGTGGTTGGTCCAGAATCCATTTCGTGGTGAAGGGAACGCGGCGCCGAACACGGAGCGGATTCCGGAGTACGTCTCCTTGCCCAGCATTGTGTTCGACAGTTCCGGATTCTCGATTATCGGGTTAGGTATCGCGCTTGCAACCGTTGCAATTATTTTTGTCGTGATGGAACGCAGCCGATTCGGGTATGACATGGTGACGAGCGGCCACCAAGAATCAGCAGCAACGTACTCGGGCGTCGGCGCCAAGCGGACGGTCGTTATGACGATGGCCCTCTCGGGGATGGTGGCGGGGATCGCCGGAGCAGTATTCGCAATTATGATTCAGGGCTACTACACTGACCCGAGTGGCATCGGAACGTATGGATTCGACGCAATTGCTGTGAGTTTGCTCGCTGCGAACAACCCGATTGGAATCATTCCGGCCGGGTTATTATTCGGAGGTCTCGAGTCTGCCGGGTCGCACATCGGTATCTACACTGACGTTCCCGTGCAGCTCATCGACGGCGTCATCGGACTCGTCATTCTCTTCGTCGCTGTGCCGGAACTGTTCCGTATGGCTGCTGTGCGGACTGGACTAGGAGGTGAACGCTGATGAGCTTCGCCGAATACATCAAGGGAAATAGCGGTCGAGTTGCGGGTATCGTCGTTCTCGTCGCTGCAGCGGTGCTGGCAGCAGTAGCAATGGACCTGCCATTCCTGGAAATCTTCACGGTCGGGTTCGTGGAGCGCTCGCTTCAGGCTGCGACCCCAATCGCACTGACGGCAATCGGTGGGCTGTACGCTGAAAAAAGCGGTGTCTTCAACATCGGTGTTGAAGGGTTCATGATCTTTGGGGCAGCGATCGCGGCGACGATGATGTGGATCATCAGCGGGGGATCTCCTGGCCAGAGCGACGTCTGGCTCGCGATCCTCGCTTCGGTACTGGTAAGCCTGGCATTCGCGATCGTGTTCGCCGTCCTGTTGATACGGTACGAAGCGGATCAGATCGTTGCGGGATTGGCGCTCTGGTTCATCGGTCTCGGGTTCGGGCCGTTCATGGCAGTCCTCGTCTGGGACAGTCGAAACAGCCCAAGCCTCGAGAGTATCAACGACCTGACCATCCCTGTGCTCGCGGATATTCCAGTGCTCGGCCCTATCTTCTTCGACACGTCGCCGCTAGTGATGTTTACCGCCGTCCTGGCTGTCGCTGCGTGGAAATTCCTCAACGATACGAGGTACGGGTATTGGATCCAGGCAGCAGGTGAGAATCCGGAAGCGCTCGACACCGCTGGCATCAGTGTCAAGCGTGTTCGGTACGCCGCAGTGATTTTCTCGGGCGTAATGGCTGGTCTAGGCGGTGCGGTGTTGCTTGCGCAAGCGGGATCGTTCACTGGAACCGGCGAAACGATGGTCAGCGGCCGCGGATGGATTGGCATCGTCGCCTACCTGTTCGGGAACTACAACCCGCTTGGGGCAGCTGTCGCAGCGCTCGTGTTCGGCGGACTAGATATGCTGCAGATCCAGTTGCAGACAGTCGGTATCAACGTCCCCAACCGGCTCGTCAACCTGTTCCCCTACGCTGGTGTGATCCTCGTACTCACCATCTGGGGTACCACACGGACGCCCTCTGCCGTCGGTGAGCCCTACGAAAGCGAGGAGTAAGCACCTGCACCGCGGTTCCCCAACTATGGTATCCAGTTGTAATCGACGTACCAGCGCAAAAAAACAGATGAAGCGCCGATACAGATAATCTCGCGTCGTTTTTATCGCGATGGTCTCAGTATATACTTCTTTTATCATGAAGGCTCGTCGAAACAGTAGCGTTGAGAGGCGTTTACATCAGTGAACTAGAATTCAAGTTGTGAGAGCTCGCTCACAGATAAGTTCAAAACGAAATTCGGATAGAAGTCGTTACTCGTAGCCTTCGAGGATGAACTCTAGCACTGAGAGGGCGTCTTCGCTCTCAGTACTCTCGAGACTTTCTAGTCCCATCGCAAACACGAGCGGGTAAAAATCCCGTAGTTTCTGCAGATCCCTCCCGTGAGACTGCTTGCACTCGTAACCCATCTTCCGGTAGGTCAGCTCAAGCTCATTGCGCAGTGACTCCGGCAGATACACCGTTACACTTCCCCACTCAGACTTGACATCAACATCTGTCGGGGACGAAGAGATGTTATTCTTTGACTCGTTCATCCACACTTTCGAATACTCGGTACTGTCCCCAGTCGGCTGATCGTCGACAATATCAGTAGGATTATCGTCAGTCATCGTGTCACCTCGGCCGAATTGTGCCCATCATCAGTACCAGTCATAAACGTAAGACGTAGGTTCTTCCGTATATCTGCTTCGATGTATGTGAATAATGATGAAGAAAGATTATTACCAACCCGGGAGCGTTATCGATAGGAACCTGCTAGGCTGTCACACGCTCCGCAACGTTTATTTATATTCATTATACATACCATTCCGTATGCCTGATCAACATCTCGATCCATATGAAGAATATGGCGGACGGGAACTTCTACGAGATCGATGACGGTGCCGTCAATATGGAGGCTGTCGCCACCGTCGCTCGGAATGCCGCCGACGTCGATTACCTCATCTACGAGTACGACGCCGCGCCACAGCCCATGGCGAGCATGAAGATTGGGGCCGGGTGGCTCGAACGGATAAACAGTCGTCCCAGTTACAGCGGCATCTGCGACACTGACTCCGATGCCCATCCCGCACTGTTGTAGGTCGACAGACTCTACCGGGTATCTTCGTTTTCAGCGATCGATTGATGTCAAAATCAAACGCCCGTTTTTGCTATTGAAAATGACAAGTCGGTTACACAGGTTGTCCGTCTCTAATCGAACAGTTTAGTAAACGTATTCCTCAAGGAATCTATAGGTTTCAGCGGCCGCTCGGTCAGGAGCATCAGGGTACGTATACAGTTCCATCGTCGCGAACCCGTCGTAGCCGATGTTGTCCAACGCTTCAAAAACGCTCTTGAATCGAGATCGCTTTCGCCAGGGATTCGGTGATAATGTTTCCCCGACGTCCACCGGCGATATCCTTGAGGTGAACGCCGGTAATATTCCCAGCGTATTTCCGGACGCCCTCGGTCGGGTCTTCGCCGTACGCCGCTGCATGGCCGATATCCAAATTGACGCCAAGGGCGTCACTACCGACGTCGTCGATGAGTTCTAGAACCTCATCGGTGCATTCTACGAGGAGCCCCGGCTCCTCGATATCCACTTCGACACCGGCTGACTCGGCGTAGTCCGCAACCTCGTCAAATGAGTCGAGAAGATGTCCTCTGGCCTGTTCGGGTGAGTTCCCGGGCAACGGTCTCCCGGTTGCAACGCAAACGGCGGGACATCGACCGTTTCAGCAAGGTTGCTCTGATGAATCGCCAGACTGCGTTCGATTTCCCATTTCACTTCCTTTGATGTGACGACCTATCCTGCCGCCTTACTGCGATTCACCAGAGCTGCGCATTCCCATTCTATGCGAGAAACATGATAACTTTCGCTAGACCTCGCGCAAAATGTTGTCTCGTACTGTACTAGGAATTTCCCCCTTCGCGTGTTGTCCCGGGTAACATATAAAGTGCTAACTAGTGGCTAATATGTTGGATAAATATTAAATATACTCGACTGTAACGGATGTTAAGGTGGTAATATGATCGATGTCAAACTGGGTGCATTGGTTAGTGGTATTGGGAGCTACAACTGGAGGTATTCTTCGAGCGGCGCGGACAATGGTGAGTACCAGTCAACCCATGAAGATGGTCTTGACCAGGCAATCACAAAGTGGGCGGCGTATTCCTACCAGCTTCGAATGAAACTGAGCCAGGTGCAGGAAATGTCGATTATATGATTTCGAATCGACGAACGCGAAGTGAACAGCAGCCTTCGGTCATAGGAGCGATGAGAGGAATATTTTCCTTGAGTTTCATGGTCGAGACCAGAGGCAGTACATCAACATAATAAGCACAATGTCGGACCAAAACACTGATCAGAAGAACTCATCGATTGGAGATAATGAAGAATCGAATGCAACTAACTTTCGACGACGTTCAATGCTGCGAGGTGTTGGAGCACTAAGCATCCCTAGTTTGCTCGGTGCTGTAGGAAAAACGGCCGCCGCTTCGAATAGCGTCCCCGATGAGCCAAACGTCGTACCGCAGGTTGCTCAAATTTCCCAATCCTCTCCGGAACTGGAAAAGTGGGTAGAGGAAGTCCCTCGACCAGGTGTTATGGAACCGCAGGGAACCAAAGAGGGGCAGCCGTACTACGAGGTGGAAATCCAGGAAGTGGAACAAGATATTCATCGAGATCTGCCACCAACAACGGTATGGGGGTACGACGGCCAATATCCCGGGCCAACTATAGAGGCAACACGCGGTGAGCCGATCTATATCCGCTGGCAAAATAAACTCCCTGACGAGCACCTCCTTCCAGTCGATACGACGATCCATGATGAGAACGTGCCATACGATACAACGAGCAGCCGTGTCGTAACGCACCTCCACGGTGGGAACGTTGAACACGAGAGTGACGGGAAGCCCTTAGCATGGTTTACTCGGGATTTCGAAGAGACGGGGCCCAAGTTTACGAAAAAGGATTATTACTATGTGAATGATCAGCCAGCATCAACGCTCTGGTACCACGACCATTCACTAGGTATTACTCGACTCAACGTGTATGCGGGCCTCGCTGGTTTTTATTTGCTACGGGATGAGTCAGAGCCCGAACTCGACCTCCCAGGCGGTGAGTATGAAATCCCTCTCGTCCTCCAAGACCGTACGTTTAACGACGATGGATCCTTGTTCTATCCGACAGGGCTAAGCGAGGATGATCGCGCCGAATCACGTCCGAAGCCGAGTATCGTTCCGCAGTTCTATGGGGACACATCGGTCGTTAACGGGAAGGCATGGCCTCAATTGACTGTTGAGCCGAGGAAGTATCGGTTCCGACTTCTAAACGGGGCCAATAGTCGATTCTATAATCTGAAACTCTTAGAGTACGACGAATCGGCCGGAACCACCGGAGAAGAGGGGCCATCGTTCACCTTAATCGGCAATGATGGTGGTTTCCTCTCGGAGCCTGTGCAGATTAATGAACGACTCCAACTCGGTTCCAGCAAAAGAGCAGATGTCGTCGTTGACTTCTCTGATTATGCGGGCCAGACGCTTTTGCTCCACAACAATGCGCCCGCCTTGTTCCGTGGCTCAGTAGATGACGATGTAGAGGAAACGAAACCACTTCCGGAGGTGATGGTCATCAATATTGAAGGTACAGAACCTGTCGAGGACCCGAGTCAGGTTCCAAGTCGCCTGGGGAGAGTCCCCGAAATACCGGTTGACTCCGCCGACCATAATCGGTACGTGACTCTTGTAACACAAACCGATGAGTATGATCGACCAGTGCATCTCCTCGGAACCGAGGAAAATATCACTGGCAATCATCTGTACGACCCAGTTACTGAGACACCGACACTCGATACTACTGAAATTTGGAGTATCGCCAATATCACTGGGATGTCTCATCCAATCCATCTCCACCTTGTCCACTTCCAGGTACTTGGACACCAGTCGTTTTCTGACTTCAATCCGGATGCGGATACGATCGATCCAGAATCACTTGACCCACCGAGGACAAATGAACAAGGCTGGAATGATACTGTTACTGTCGACCCTGGTGAGGTCGCACACATAATTGTCCACTTCGGTGAGTACGATGGGCTATTCAACGACCAAACTGGACACTACATGTGGCACTGTCACATGCTTGAACACGAAGATCACGACATGATGCGGCCAATGGAAGTTCTCCCAGATGACAGTGGAAATAATGAGGAGAAATGTGAGTGGCCAGTCGATGATGAAAATCGTGACAGCGGTGGACCGATATTCGAATAGCTATTAAGGTCATCTTTTGATTTGAAGATTGATTATATACTTGACACGTATGTTGACTCCTCCCATCAAAGAGTGGCTTCCGTCTCGCTACCGCTGTAACCCAAGTACTTCGAGACAATACGGAACTCTTCAATTTCTGTGAGCCGGGCGTATCGACCACACAACACACGACCTCGGAACTACACCACAGAGCGCGAGCACCGATTTTATGGCGGATTTTCGTGTTAGATAGGTACATACGAACTGAACGCCGATTACAACGCGAGCAAGAACATCACTCGCACACTCATGAAGAACCTCCACTCGGGGCAGACGTCTTCGAGTGGAAGAGACCCTGTCAGTGTGCGCTGACGTCGGGGAAGCTGAACCTGAATAGCGAGTTCATCGCTTCCGTCGATTCGACGGCAGAAGGTGAGTTCACCGACATCCCTACGAGTTCAGTCGCGGGTTACTGACCTACTCATGGTCGTCAATCTACGTACTGTTCAAGCGCTTCAAACGCCTCGGCAGCGGCCTCATCAGGCGCATCGGGATACGTGTAAAGTTCCATCGTCGCGAAGCCATCATACCCAATATCGTCTAAGGCCGCAAAGATGGCCCCAAAGTCAATGTCTCCCTCTCCAGGGATCCGATGATAATGCTTCCCTCCTCGGCCACCTACGATATCTTCCAGATGAATACCTGTGATATTGCCAGCGCATTTCTGAACACTTTCAGCCGGATCTTCGCCGTACACGGCTGCATGGCCGAGATCAAGGTTGACACCCAGCGCGTTACTACCCACTTCATCAATAACCGTCAGAGCCTCGTCTGTACACTCGATGAGCAACTCTGGTTCGAATTCGATACCGACTGAGACATCAGCAGACTCGGCATAGTCAGCTATCTCGTAGAGTGAGTCGTACAAATACTCTCTTGCTTCTTCAGGTGGATTTCCGGGGAGTGGGCGGCCACTGGGGATGCAGATAGCTGGGGAATCAACTGCTGAGGCAAGATCGATTGCATTCTTTGTGTATTCGATGCGCCATTCCCGATCTTCATCGTCTGTGGTGATAATCGTCGGATCAAAGAAGGAGGAAGGCGGCGCATCATCGTAGTATGCGGAAGTGTTGTTCGCATTGATGTTCGATACTTGCAGTCCCGTTTCTTCCAGTGTAGTCTTGAGCGTAGCCTGGTCATCTTCGCCAAAGTCTGGAAGATAAGCATGCGGGGTGTCGGCCAGGATTTCGACACCAGTATAGCCGTGGTCAGCAATCCGCTCCACGGCATCCGGTAGTTCGAAGCGCGTATACGCGTTGGTTGAAAAGGCAAGTTCTGTCATACTAATTGATGATAGTGTCTTTAGTTAAGTATTGGGGAATCGGTGCTAATTTGGAAGGATATCGGAAAGTTCAGCCGCTAGGAGACGTCAAACACACCAGCTAGCTTGATGGCTTGAATGATGAATGTTATCGCTCTATCGCCCATTTGCATGAGATCGTTGTCGCAAATGTCGGATTTAAAAAGATAGCCCTAGCACGCGGGGTCGCGTTAAGTTAGAGGATGAGGCGAACGAGTTCTGAGTGTTTATAATAGAATCCGACCGCCTCAACGATGGTATCGCGTGGATTGACTTGTCGTTTGTGGAGCGAGATCGAACGCCGCGCTGGGCGATTGAAGTAGAGATCCGCTATCGCTTGCCATATGTGTCAACACACAATGTACATAATTTTGTAGAGGGATACGGAATTGATCGGAGTCACGTCGCTATCCACAACCCGGTTCATAAAGCCGATCTACAGCCAATCTCGATCGCCTGCCGGGATCAACTCGCGGTCGATGAAGAGCTGATCCGCCTCCACGATCGGCAATTCTGGCTGTACGGCGCAGTTGATCCGTACACGAACAGAATCCTCCATGTAAGCCTCTATCTGACAGCAACAAAACAAACGACGCGGTGGTTTCTGACAGAGCTACACCAGCGTTACCAACTCGGTGACGTGGTATTTCTCGTCGATGACGCAGACTATCTTGCGCAGTTCTCGCTGAAGATGGTTATCGATTTCAAATCGTTTCACATGGAAATCGGAATGCCACTGAACATATAATTTGAGAAATAGAACGGCGAACATTATCGTTCGGAAATAGTTTTAGTAATATCGAGTTAGAGACAGCTCAAAACTGGCTTGACGCCGTCGCGGTCTACCATAATTCACGCCAAACGTAACGCGGCCGTTCTACCAATATATTAATACCAGCCTCCTCAGCCGTTGGTGTGACCGCACGGACTTCAGTTCGTGTCCTGTTCCGAATTGAACCCGTTAATTCTGGAATACAGAATACACGAAAGATGATATCTCCGTCACATATTACACTTGTGTGGATGTAATTCTCATCGCGGAATTCGACTGAACCGGTCGTAGAACGGTACATTCACCGTGATACCCTTGTATCGGTGGCCGAGTCTCGCTCTAAAATTGTTCTGACACTCGGAACGATCGTCCGTAGTTGATGTTCAGTTCAACGACGTTGACCGCGCTGAGCACCCGTTCCGAGAGTCGTCCGTGGAGCGTGTCGTCGCTGACGCAGCTGGCGGGCTTCCGCTCCAGTCTACGCCACTCGACGATCTCCTCGACGCTCGGATAGGTACGCGAGGATCGCTTTCCCGAGCGCGGTGGTGTGGAGATGGGTCCTGAGCCCGACGTAGGTGTCGAGGTCGCCGGCCGCCTCGCCTTTCGACCACACCAGGTACACGCCCATCCCCTGCTCTTCGACGAGGAGGTTCGCGGGTTCGCCGGTCTCGCTTGTGAGCGACTTCACCGTCGACTCGGCTACCTGATAGAACGTCATCGACTTCCACGTGGAGCCGCTACTTCGAGGAACTTTAGTCCGAGCTGGTACTCGTCATCGGCCTTCAGCACGTACCCATGCTTCTGGAGCGTCGTGAGATGATTGTGGACCGCGCTCTTTTCCGTCTTTAGCCCTCCGCTAGCTCTCACTCCGCACGGCTCGCGATCGATCAACTCTTCGACCACCAGGAGAGTTTTTTCGGTCGTCCGTACTGATCGATCATAGTTGATAGCTCCAATAAGCGTTCTGGATAGTAGAACGCAATCGACGATCACGCGACCAGTTCGATCGGATCTCCGAGTTCCCGGTTGAGGTCACAAAACTAACCGACGAACGCGTCAAACTGCGCGGTTGAGCTGCCACCGTCGCGAAACAGTACTATGTCGTGATCACGGTGAGTGGACTCCCCGACAGTGGCCTCGAACCGAGCCCGTAGTTTGACATCCCGTCGATCGTCCAGTCCTTGATGTCGCACGTCCATGGCCAGTGATTGGATGTTATCCCGCCGTCCGCAGGCACGACCGGGCCCGCGGATCTGTGTTCGCGCAGGGCTCGCTGGAACTCGTGAGTTCGTTCACCGCAGTGTCTCGTAGGGGAACCGGAACAGCTTGGCGGGACGCGTCGCATCCGGGTGGTCGTATACCGCCGTATGTGATGCTCCGTTCACTGGATCTCGCGGACAAACGTCGCCTCGGACGACTCGGGTGCGCGAGGGTGAGACCATGTGTGGTTTCCGAGAAGGACGCCGGAACTCGCAATCTCCAAAACCAAGATCCGTGTCCCTGAAAAATATCTCCACTCGTCATCTCATCGCGTACAACTCGATGAGATGGCTCGCTGGCGCGTCGATCTTGCCACACGTACGCCGCCACCGACGAAATCGACGACTCAGCTACTTCGCCACCTACTGTTTAGCGGTGGGTATCTCAAACCCTTCTGCTCATGCGATAATCCCTTGGAGGAGGGTTGGTAGATGGGTTTTGCTGCCTATTGCAGTATCACCCGTTGATGTCTTCGAGGAAGTCCGCACCGTTGTTCATCGATTCGATCGGATTTGGAGCGCCGTCGTACTCGTAGATGAGATAGTCGACATCTGCTTCCTCGCGAGCCGCGGTCGCGACAGCCTCCATGTCGACATCACCTTCACCGATCTCGGTGAATTCACCATCTGCGGTCATGTCTTTCATGTGGATCGAGTCGATCTTGTCACTGTGTCGTTCGATAACGGAAACCGGGTCCGCACCGCCAACTAGAGCCCACCCGACGTCCAGCTGGAGGTGGACGTTGTCGTTAACGTTCTCGGCGAAGATATCGAAGCCGAATTGATCACCGATTTCTTGGAATTCTTGATCGTGGTTGTGATATCCGTATTCGACTCCTTCGGCAGCAGTTGCGTCCGCGACGTCGTTCATGCGTTCGGCCCACTCAATGATGGCGTCCTCACTTCCCCATGTTCCATCACCTAGGTACGCATGGATGAGCGTGTCTGCTCCAAGGTCGATATAGGTCGACATTGTGTCCTCGAAGCTATCTCCCTCGAGAGAGCCGATGCTAACGTGTGCACTTGACATGTAGATGTCGTTATTCTCGAGTGCAGTCGATATCGCGTCAACGTCATCCAGCTGATACGGTTCAACAGCATCGTAACCAGCATTAGCACTCTCTTGGATCAACTCTGCGACTGAGAGGTCCGAGTTGTTGTACGTCCAGAACTGAGTAGAGATTGGAACATCATTCCCCCCAGCATCGACGATCTCGATATCTCCGACCATCGAACTCGGATGGACAGTACAGATGTACTGGGCCATCTCTTCCGAGGCAGTGAATGTTAGAGTTCTTATCGCACCTTCATCTCCCACTATCTCGGTCTCTGTCAAGCTCTCTCCATCACCATCCTGAACGACGAAGTTGTGAGGCGTTCCATCAACATTTGTCCATGTAACGGTGTATTCTTCACCTTCACGGAGGGTGAGGGTTGGGTTAGTCTGACCAGCGATATCTTGAGGCGACGTTGCTTCCCAGCCCTCCCTGTCTCCATCCATTCGGATCGTTTGAGCTGGGTTAAGACCAGCCTGGCCTTCGCCATCTGTTTGATGAATTTCGATCCCGCTGAACTTCGTGTTATCCGCCTGGGTGGTGGAGGAGATTGATATTACTCCGTCAGTAGCCTCAACACCCTCAATGGTCTCCGTAGTTGCCGTCAGGCTGCCTGCTTCAGCATAGATATCGTAGTCAGAGAGTACCGTCTCTCCCTGGATCGAGACATCGAACACACGCTCCCCTTCACCGCTATCTGTTCCGCCGCGGCCTTCGACACCCCACCAAATCTCGGCGAAGTGGAGGGTAACGTCGTAGGTGCCGTTCGGAACCTCGATGTCGTATCCGATATCACTGCCGTAATGTTCGGTTTTGTAAAGCAGGTCGCTATCCGTTCCCTCGATCGAGAACTCACTGTCTGCATCTAGAAGCGAGGCGCTGCTGTGCCCCCCAGTCTGTGTGATCGCTCCGTTCGGAAGCTTGTCGAACTCCAAGTCTCCGATAGTGGCAGTCTGATCGTGGGTTTCGCTACCAGAATCGAGTCCATAGGGAATCGAAACCTGGTCGGGTTCAGGTTCTGGCTCTCCCTCCTCATCATCTGTCTGCTCGATTACGTGGAGGCCTTGGTCGCTGGGGTTGAAGAACCCTGAACCGTATTCCAGGACGTACAGCTTTCCGTCCGGGCCAACGGTCATGTCCTGTGGTCCGGTGTAGTCTTCAGTGGGAAGGAACGGCTCGATCTCCATCACATCTCCGTTGTCGTCGAAGGAGACGCATTTGACCCAGCCCTGGTTCCACTCCATAATGAACCACTTGCCGTCGTAGTACTCGGGCAAGGCGTTGTCACCGAAGCCGTCTTCAGACCGGAAGACCGGCCCCGCCATCGGCGCACCGCCGCCCTCGATCTGCGGCCACGGGTCCTCGTCCGGAACGTACTCCTGGGCGTACTCCGGAACCTCGTTGTACAGGTTATCTATCGAACCGCCGTAGGCGTAGAAGATCGACGCTTCTCTGGCCGGCGGCAGTTCTTCGAGTCCAGTGTTGTTCGACGAGTCGTTGACGGGGTTCTCGGGGTCGAACGCGTCGCCCGTCTCACCGGTCTCGAAGTCGTAGTCCCGGTACGGGATGTTCGAGCCGGTGAAGTACGGCCAGCCATCGAAGCCGGGCTCGCTCACCACGTTGAACTCGACGATTCCGGGCGGACCGCGTTCAACGTCCCAGCTTCCGGCGTCAGGACCGTAGTCGGCGTAGTACAGCAGCCCGGTCTCTTCGTCGACCTCGATCGTGAATGGGTTCCGGCATCCCATCACGTAGATCTCTTCGCGGACCTCATCATTGTCGCGTGCGTCGGCATACTCGTCACCCGTGAAGAGGTTGCCGTCGGGGATCGAGTACCCGCCGTCGTCTTCGGGAACGATCCGAAGGATACTCCCTCGGAGGTCGTTCGTGTTGGCGGCCGTTCGCTGCGCGTCGAATGATTCGCGACCGTCACGCTCGTCGATCGGCGTGTACCCGCTGGACTCGAACGGATTCGTGTCGTCGCCGGTCGAGAGGTACAGCTCTTCGCCGTCCGGACCGAACGCGATGTCCCCGCCGACGTGGCAGCACGTTTCACGCTGCGTATGGACCCGAATGATCTCCGATTCAGAGTCGGGATCGATCGTGTCACCGTCGACCGTGAACCGGGATAACAGGTTATAGGGCTGATCGCCCTCCACTTCAGCGGGCGAATAGTAGATGAACACCCAGCCGTTGTCCTCGAAGTCCGGGTGGAAGGTAATGCCCTGTAACCCGTCTTCCTGACCGACGTAGACATCGAGAGTGAGCGCCGTCGATATCTCGTCGGACTCCGGATCGTAGACGCTCACCGGCGCTTCTCCGGTGTTGTCGTCACCGCTGGCGTTACCGCGTTCGGTGAAGAACACGCGCCCATCGGGCGTCGTGTCCAGCTTCATCCCCTCGTCGAAGTCGGACGTGATCTGGGACTTGGTGTAGCTGTTCCAGACCGTGCCAGTGACGTCGCCCTCTTCGAAGCCGCCGGCCCAGAGGATACCGCCGAGGATGTTCTCGATGAACGCGTCCTCGTCGAACGATTCGTGAGTGTGGCCACGAGCGGTGTACCAGACGCGACCGCCTTGGTACACCTGTGCCCAGGAGATGGGGTGATCTTTCTCGCCGTCCTCCATCGCCGCGCCGTCGTAGCTACTCTCGTCAACCGTTGAGAGGATGTGCACGTCGCCGCGCGGGCTCTTCGAGAAGTCGTACCACTCGTCGTAGACTTCCCAGCTGGCGGGCAGGTGGTCGTTCGACGGGTGGACCTGATCCGTGACGTGGATTTCCGCGTCCTGATTCTCTGGGTGCCCGGTGAAGTAGGCGCCGCCGTGCATCCCGAGGTAGAAGTCCCACTCGCCGTCGCCCGGGTGGTGGGTGTCCCCGGCCGCGTGGATCCCGGCATAGCCGCCGCCGTTCCGCATGTACTCTTCGAACGCGTCCCGCTGGGCGGGATCGTCGAGAACATCCCCAGTAGTACTGAACCAGATGATGGCGTCGTACTTCTCGAGCTCGCTCGCGTCCGTCGGGAACGCGGACGAATCGTCCGGCTTCGTCTCGGTAACGTCGTCCGGGATCTCCTCGGGCACCGTATCGATGTTGACCGAATTCGCGCCTGTTTCCGCCGCGATCCGGTCGCTCAGCCCCTTGAGCTTGTCAACCCCATACGGGATGTTGCGATGAGAGTACCCCTTCGTGACCGACACGATCATCAGGTTCACTTCGTCCGGCCCGGGCGTCGGGTCATCGGCCTCGCCGACGTCGACCTCACCGCGCTGTGAGCCCGAGTGGGGCGCACAGTAGTACTCGGCCATCGCCTCGGTAGCTTCGAACTCGACGACCTGCGTGGTCCCTTCTTCCGAGACCTCATCGGTGGCAAGTATCTCATTTCCGTCGGCGTCAACGATGACGAAGTTATGGGCGTCACCCGTCGTGTTCGTCCATTCAACCGTGTAACTCTCGCCGGCCGTCAGGTCCAGCGTCGGGTTCGTCTGCCCATCAATATCACTCGGGGAAACACCAACCCAGACGTGATTACCCTGCTCATAGCTACAGACGTTGTCGGGCGGGCCCTGAACTTCGCCGTCTTCCCAGACGTACTCGCCCCGGCCACGGCCGCCGCCGGCCTGGACATTGACCGCTTCGAGTTCGATAACATTATCGTCGCTCTGCCCTGCGGCCAGTCCACCAAATC
>Ga0208283_10161_pt1 | contig 29524 bp, 25 predicted proteins | sample AntRauMetaRauer1_FD_184785 | JGI IMG/M metagenome (GOLD analysis project Ga0208283, IMG submission 184785) | Saline lake microbial communities from Rauer Lake, Antarctica, in enrichment culture - Antartic Rauer Lake 1 Metagenome Rauer1 (SPAdes)... ...
CATCGTGTTCAGATAAGCTGATTCCATGCGAAGGCGAACGATCTGAGCCACTGATCAGCAGTGTCTGCGTGAGCGTTACTAAAGCAGTTTGAGAAGGATGAGGTTCGGCGTTTTATCTCACGAAAGACACGTTCGATACTGTTCCGATTTCCATGTCGTTCGTATCTGAAATCGAGTCCATGTCGTTGACAAGCGTAGTTCAGCGATTTATCGCCATCGACGAGAAACACGGCGTCATCGATGTCGTGTTTCTCACGTAATTCCGTGAAGAACGTACTGGCTATGACCTTGGTTCTAGTCGGTTCAAGCTTTGTATGGAGTAATTCGTTTGACTCTGGATCGACAGCGGCGTACAGCCAATACTGTTCATCGCCGAGCCGGATCACCGTCTCGTCAACCGCAACGTGATCCGGACTTCGACAGGAATCGGGCTGTAAATCTGCCTTGTGAACCCAATTATGAACCGTCGATCGAGCCCGTTCAACACCAAATATCTCGAGAACTCGAACAGTATTCGAAAGCGAGAGTCCAGCAAGGTGGAGTTGAATACTGAGCTTCATCAACAGCCGTGGTGTTGCTTCTCGCTCCACAAAATCCAAGTCGAACTGGCCGATACTAGGACTGAGGCGTGCGTTTTCGGGCATGAATCACTTTGAAAACGCCACGCCTCACTCCTTCAGCCTTATCTGAACAGCACCGTACTCGCGGACCAAGGTCTTAACCTCACCCAGCCAGTAGCAGACCGTATGCAGCACGTGAAGATTCCGCAGGACCGCATCGGCGTTCTCATCGGTGAAGGAGGCGAGACGATGCGCGAGATCGAGGCGGAAGCGGAAGTGCGACTCGACATCGACTCGGAGAACGGCTCCGTCGCCGTCGAAACCGTCGGCGACCCCGTACTCGGCCTCAAAGGCCCCGAGATCGTTCGCGCCATCGGGCGCGGATTCGCACCCGAGGACGCCCTGCGACTGCTTGAGGACGATATGATGTTGTTCGACGTCGTCGACATCGACGCCGCCTCGCGCAACAAGACCGACATGAAACGCAAGAAGGGCCGGCTCATCGGCGAGAGCGGTCGGACCCGTGAACTGATGGAGGAGCTAACCGGGGCCGACGTCGTCATCTACGGCTCGACGCTCGGGATTATCGGCGGCCCACAGGAGGTCGAGGTGGTCCGCAGCGCCGCCGAGATGCTCCTCGATGGGGCACCCCACGGCGCGGTTTACTCCTTCCTCGAGGAGAAGCACAACGAGATGAAACACAAGGGAATGGAGTATCACCGGTTCCCCGGCGGCCAGTCGTGAACTACCCCGCCCTGCTCGGCCTGGCGGCCTCGCTGAGGACGGGGCTTCCTGTTTCTAAGACGCGCTTTGCAGGAACCGAATCGATTCCCGTAGGGAGCGCAGTCTCCGCAGGCATTGAATCGGGGTGAACCACCCCTACTTCGGTGAGTCCGCGAGAAAGGATGTTGTAGGCGGCGTTGAGGTCGCGGTCCGACTCGAATCCGCATGAGGGACACGAGTGTTCGCGTACCCACAGCGGCTTGTCGGTCGCAACGCCACAGTTGGAACACTCTTTGGTCGTTCCAGCCGGATCGACGGCCACGAAGTGCGTGCCTTCGCGGTCGCACTTGTATTCGAGCATCCGAAGGAACGTTCCCCACGCCGCTCCGGCGCGGTTGCGGCTGTTCGAGGGGAGTTCCATCAACCCCTTCGCGTCGAGGTCTTCGACCGCTACGAGGTCGTATTCCCGGGTGTAGTAGTTCGAGAGCTTGTGCAGGAAGTCCCGACGCTTCCGCTTCAGGTCGGCGTGGCGTCGGGCGACGATGCGCTGTTGCGTGCGGTAGTTGGCCGAGCCGTGTTCCTTCCGCGAGAGCTTGCGTTGTTCGCGTTCTAACCGTTCGCGTTCGTCGGTTAGGTCGGGGCCTTCGACGGCGGTCCCGTCGCTGTCGTGAGCGTACTTCAGGATACCCACGTCGATTCCGATGCATTTCTCGGGATTCTCGGGCTTCGGTGACGCGTCGTTCTCGGTTTCGATTCCGAGGACGGCGAACCACTCGCCGGTCGGTTCCTGCTTGATGACGACCTCCTTGATCGTGGCGTCGTCCGGGACCTCGCGGTGGTAGACCATCGGAACGTCGCCGATCTTGGAAAGAGAGAGTACAGGCCGACCGCTCGTGTTGTTGAGCTTGAAGCCGGTTTGACTGTACTTGATCGAACGGTATTCCTGCGGGGCTTTCCACCGAAGCTCTCCGACGCGGTAGCCGTTGTCCTTCCGCCCCTTCAGTGTCGACAGGTTGTCGTACAGACGTTGTACGACTTTCTGAAGCACCTTCGAGTGGACGTCCTGCAGGTCTGTCCACTCGCGTTTGAGGTCCGGGAGGAGCTTCTGCTCGGAGTAGGCAGAGGTTCCGTCCACTCTGTTGAGTCGGTGAAGGAAGTGGTTATAGACCTGCCGGCAGGTATCGACGGTCCACGCTAACCGCTCGTGGAGTTCGTCGGTCGGTTTGAGCCTGTACCGGTAGTTGTAGCGCATGGTCTACTCGTCGGATGGATCGGTGACGCGGACGACTTTGACGGTCGCGCCGGCCCACGTTTTCGGAACGTAAACGTGCGCTCCGTTGCCGGATCGTTTGGCTTGTGCTTCGAGAACTTCGTGTCCTTCGACCTCGTACCGATCCATTGAGCGTATATACGAGGTAGATACCCATAAAGCTACCGATAGCGTGGGCCTGCGGGCCGGCAGTATCGTATTGATGAAAGATGATGACGGCGCTGTATCCCCTCCCTACTCGTTCCCTCCGGTCGCTCGTTGAGGAAGGGGCCTTAGCGCCTGCGATTAGGTAAAACGAACCCTCTGGCAATCGCGACTCAGCGTTCGTCCGCTGCGTTACCGCATCCACACACGCGCCCCGTCAGCTGATCGGCCGAGTTCAGTTTCCCGCGGCTGTCCGAACGTCGCTAAAATCACTGGCGAGCGCAGCCGTTCGACGATTCTCACGTAGTGCGATCATATATACCCGAACGTCCACCGGATCGAAAACGCCAGACAGGGGCTACCTCGAGCACTCCTGTCCATTTGATAGAGAAAGGCTTATATAGAATCACAAACAATCACTCGAGTGACTATGGCTCAACAGCAGATGGGCAATCAGCCCCTTATCGTACTCTCGGAGGACAGTCAGCGAACCTCCGGAGAGGACGCGCAGTCGATGAATGTACAGGCCGGGAAGGCCGTCGCCGAGTCCGTTCGGACGACGCTCGGCCCGAAGGGGATGGACAAGATGCTCGTCGACTCCTCGGGCAACGTCATCGTCACCAACGACGGTGTCACACTGCTCTCGGAGATGGAGATCGACCACCCCGCGGCCGACATGATCGTCGAAGTCGCCGAGACCCAAGAAGAGGAAGTCGGTGACGGCACCACCAGCGCCGTCGTCATCGCCGGCGAACTCCTCAGCCAGGCCGAGGACCTCCTCGACCAGGACATCCACGCCACCACCCTCGCCCAGGGGTACCGAGAGGCCGCCGAGGAAGCCACCGCGGCTCTCGAAGAGATCGCCATCGACGTCGACGAGGGAGACACCGAGATCCTCGAGCAGATCGCCGCGACGGCGATGACCGGCAAGGGCGCGGAGAACGCGAAGGACCTGCTCTCCGAACTCATCGTCGAGGCCGTTCGCGCGGTCGCCGACGACGAGGGCGTCGACACGGACAACATCAAAGTCGAGAAGGTCGTCGGCGGCTCCGTCGAGAACTCCGAACTCGTCGAAGGCGTCATCGTCGACAAGGAGCGCGTCTCCGACAGCATGCCGTACTTCGCCGAGGACGCCGACGTCGCAATCGTCAACGGCGACCTCGAGATCAAGGAGACCGAGATCGACGCCGAGGTCAACGTCACCGATCCCGACCAGCTCGAGCAGTTCCTCGAGCAGGAGGAGGCCCAGCTGCGCGAGATGGCCGAGAAAGTCGCTGATGTCGGTGCCGATGTCGTCTTCGTCGACGGCGGCATCGACGACATGGCCCAGCACTACCTCGCACAGGAGGGCATCATCGCAGTCCGTCGCGTCAAGTCCAGCGACCAGGCCCAGCTCGCCCGCGCGACCGGCGCAACGCCGGTCTCGAGCGTCGACGACCTGACCGAGGACGACCTCGGTGCCGCCGGTAGCGTTGCTCAGAAGGAGATCGCCGGCGACCAGCGCATCTTCGTCGAAGATGTCGAGGACGCAAAGGCTGTCACGCTGATCCTCCGCGGTGGCACCGAGCACGTCATCGACGAGATCGACCGCGCCGTCGAGGACTCCCTCGGCGTCGTCCGAACGACGCTCGAAGACGGCAAGGTGCTCGCCGGCGGCGGCGCACCCGAGATCGACGTCTCGCTCTCGCTGCGCGACTACGCTGACTCCGTCGGCGGCCGCGAACAGCTCGCAGTCGAGGCCTTCGCCGACGCGCTCGAGGTCATCCCGCGAACGCTGGCCGAGAACGCCGGGCTCGACCCCATCGACTCCCTCGTGGAGCTGCGCAGCGCCCACGACGGCGGCGACACGGGTGCCGGGCTCGACGCCTACACTGGCGACACCATCGACATGGACGCCGAGGGCGTCTACGAGCCGCTTCGCGTGAAGACGCAGGCGATCGAGTCCGCCACCGAGGCGGCCGTCATGCTGCTTCGCATCGACGACGTCATCGCCGCGGGCGACCTCGCGGTCTCCCACGACGACGACGAAGAAGAGATGCCACCGGGCGGCGGTGGCATGGGCGGCGGCATGGGCGGTATGGGCGGCGGCATGGGCGGCATGATGTAGGCCTAAATTTTGCTCTGCGGGCCGCCGAAGGCGGCCCTCGGCAAAATTCAGTATAAAAGCCTCCGCCTTCCGTTCCGGCTGCGCGGAGCGCAGCCGTCACATCAGTTGTCGGCCCGAGCGCTACGCGCTCGGTGAACGGCGTCGTTCGGGTTCTCCGAACCGCTCACTCGCCGATGCTCGGTCGGGGGCTTGTTCGGCGGGCTCTCGCCCGCTCAAGTTGCCCACTGCAGTCGGCCCATTTCGTCGTTTTCTCTTTCGTCGTCGCTCCCGAATTCCGTACTCTCGCGGTTCGTTTCGGTCGATACCGTCCCGACGAGTTTCCGATTTCGACTTAGATCGACGATCCGACCGCTCGAGGCTCGAGACCCGTCTGTACGCAACCTTCATGTTATCACTTCTACAAGTAACACTCGTGACGAACGAGGCCGACAGAAAGCGCGACGTCGCGACGACCTTCGGGAACGCAACAGACGGTTATCGGGACAGCGCCGTCTTCGAGGAGGGGGTTGATCTTGACCAACTCGTCGACTGGTGTCAGGACGCGACGTATACGCTCGACGTGGCGACCGGTGCGGGACACGTAGCCGGTGCGCTCGCCGAGACGGGTGTTTCGAGGGTCGTCGCAGCGGACCTCTCGCCGGAGATGGTCCGGACGGCGACGACTGAGTATCCTCGCATCGAGGGCGTGGCAGTCGACGCCGAGCGGTTGCCGTTCGCCGCTGACCGGTTCGACGCTGTCACCTGCCGCTTCGCCGCGCACCACTTTCCGGACCCCGCTGCCTTCCTCGCGGAGGTCGAACGCGTCCTCGAACCGGGCGGCGTCTTCGCGCTCGAGGACCTCTGTGTCCCGAACGATCCCGAACTGGCAGCGTACGTGAATCGGATCGAGCGGCTTCGTGATTCGGGTCACGTCGAGACCTACTCCCGAACGCGCTGGCTCGAACTGTTCGAGGAAACCGATCTGACGGTCGAAACCGACCGCGAGGCAAGTCGTCGACTCGAGGTCGACGCCTGGCTCGATCGGATGGACGTGCCGGCCGACCATCGGCGGGAGATCCGTCTGCTGCTATCGGACGCGCCGGCAGCGCTCGAGGAAGCGTTCGACTTTCAGGACGCCGGCGACGGCGAACGACTCGAGTCATATCGGACCAGCATCCTGCTGCTTCGAGCGCGACGGTGATCCGTCGACGAGGGGGACTAATCGCCCTCGTCCGCGCTGCCGAACCCGGGCCCGTGATCGAACCGATGGCGATCCGGATCGGCTGGCACCGTCAGGCTCATATGCCAGTGGATGAAACATATCTAACACGAATGGGCCGGCGGCAGTCCGGACTCGCTTCGATCGCCATCGGGGGACTCCTCGTGGTCCTCTCGGACGGCCCGCTCGCCGTGACTGGAAGCGGGACGGGTGCACCACTGGTACTGCTACTCGGGGGCATACTACTGCTTCTGGGGAGCGGCAGTCTCCTGGTGTCGTTCGCTGCCGACTGACCGCCGTCACACCGGGACCGTCCCGCCGGGCTCGTTAGGGTCGTCCGTCGGTATTGCCTCGAGTTCGGCGGCGGTCCGAGAGATGATCGTGTCCGCGGGAGCCGGCCCGTTTCACGTCTTGTCGGCTGATACTGACGAACTAAGTAGTGGCCCGCAATATTCACCACTATGAACACGATCCTTCTGGACAGCGACGACGTCGACGAGCACGCCGCCCTCGGCGATGTCATCGACGCGGTCGAGCAGGCGTTCGCGGCCTTCGAACGCGGGACGACGCAGATGCCCACCAAGTCCTATATCGACCTCCCGCAGTACAACGGCGACTTTCGGTCGATGCCTGCCTACCTCGATACGGGCGAGTGGGACGCCGCCGGACTGAAATGGGTCAACGTCCACCCGGACAACCCCGACGATCACGACCTGCCGACCGTACTGGGGACGATGATCTACTCCGATCCCGAGACCGCGTTTCCGCTGGCGATCATGGACGGGACGACGCTCACCATGAAACGCACGGGCGCTGCGGCGGCGGTCGCGACCGACTATCTGGCCGTCGAGGACGCCTTGAGCCTCGGCCTCGTCGGGGCCGGTGTCCAGTCGTACACCCAACTCGAGGCGATCAGCGAGGTCCGACCGATCGAGGAGGTCGTCGTCTCGGATCCCGACGACGAGCGAGTCCAGCGGTTCGTCGAGACCTACGAGGATCGCTTCGACGTCTGCGGGGGCTCGATTTCGGAGGCTGGGCACTGTGACGTACTCTCGACCGTGACGCCGGTCGAGGAGCCGATCGTGGGGCTCGAGGACGTCGGCGAGCGCACGCATGTCAACGCCATCGGGGCCGACGCCGAGGGGAAACACGAGCTAGCTGATGCGTTGCTCGAGGCGGCGAAGATCGTTATCGACGACCACGAGCAGTGTACCCACTCGGGCGAGATTAACGTCCCCTACCGCGCGGGGACGCTGAGCGACGCGGACATTCACGGTGAGATCGGCGAACTCGTGGTCGGATCGAAAGCGGGGCGGACCGGCGAGACTGGGATCACGGTGTTCGACTCGACCGGACTCGCGATTCAGGACGTGGCGGCCGCGCGAGTGGTCTACGAACGGGCGTCGGTGGACGGTGCGGGCTACGGGTTCGACATGGTCGGTTTCGAGGGATCGCCGTAAGTCGCTTCACGGCCCGCTGTCCGCCGATCGAATTGCCGGTCGCCGTTCAGACACTCCAGTCAGGACGGACTTGCTCGACGAAGCGTCCATCCGCCGGACCGACACTGTTCTCGGACGGGAGGGAGTAACTTCTACTTGCTCTCTCTCCTGTCTTGACACAGCGATGGAACACGTACGGACGCTCGAATGTACGCTCTGTGGCGAAACGTACGACCCCGAACAAATCGTCTACACCTGTTCGAACCATCCGGGTGTTCAGGGCATACTCGAGGTGCAGTACGACTACGACGTCGTCCGCGAACGCTTTGACGAACCCCTCGACGGGAATATCCGTGATCAGTGGAAGTATCGGGCGTTCCTCCCGGTCGAGGAGGACGCGGAGCCGGTGACGTTGCGGGAGGGTGGAACGGACCTCTACGATACGCCGCGCCTCAGCGACGAACTGGGTGTCGAGATGCGGGTAAAAGACGACGGACGAAATCCGACGGGCGTTCTGAAGGACCGCGCGACCAGCGTTTCGGTGACGAAGGCGACCCATGCTGGCCGTGACGTCGTTACGTGCGCGTCGACCGGCAACGCCGCGGCGTCGCTCGCCGGGTACGCTGCCCGGGGCGGACTCGACTGTCGGATCTTCGTTCCGGGCGATGCGCCGGAAGGGAAACTCGCACAACCGCTGGTCTACGGTGCGGACGTACTCGCCGTCCGGGGGAGTTACGACGAGGCCTACGATCTCAGTATGGAGGTAACCGAGGAGTTCGGCTGGTACAACCGCAACGCTGCGATCAACCCGTTTCAGGTCGAGGGCAAGCGAACCGTCGGTCACGAACTCGCCGAGCAAACGCGGGGCGACGTGCCGGATTGGTTGGTGTTCTCGATGGGAGACGGCTGTACGATCTACGGCGGCTGGAAGGGGTTTCGCGAATTTCGCGATCTCGGGTTCGTCGACGAAGCGCCGAAAATGCTCGGCGTTCAGGCCGAAGGTGCGAGGGCCATCCACGACGCGTACCACGAACACGACTCGACCGACGACGTCGCGAACACGCTCGCAGATAGCATCGCAGTCGGTCGTCCGCGCAATACGCTGAAGGCGGTGAAAGCACTGAACGAGAGCGGCGGTACATCCGTAGTGGTCAGTGACGACGAAATTCTCCGCGGGGAGAAGACGCTCGGCAGCACCGAGGGAATCTACGCCGAACCCGCCGGGGCGGCCCCCATCGCGGGGATTCGAAAGGCGCTATCGGAGGGGATCATCGACGAAGACGAATCGGTACTCGCCGTCGTTACCGGCTACGGACTGAAAGACGCGAAGAGCGCCGTGGAGGCGTCCGGAAGCGCCACGGAGATCGAGCCGGAGCTGGACGAGGTAAAGCAGCGATACAGCCCGTAAGACTGCTATCGTAGCCACTGACAGTCACTTCATACCCGATCGCACGACGGGAGCGCGGTTCGGAGCGAACGCAGTGAGCGAGAACCGCGGAGATGCGAACGGTGAGCAAAGCGAGCCGTGAGCGAACGCAGTGAGCGAGAACCGCGGACTGTCCGATCGGCGTGTAACTCGTTTCAGTTGTTCCGCTCGCTCACTTACTGCACTCGCGTGAGCTGGCAGCCGACCGAACTGCGGGCGCGTCTCGATTCATTGATGGCCGCTCGCAATACTCACGTGCCACGCAGTCGTCGCAGAATCGAGCCGGTCATCGAAAGCTCGTCGGCGTAGTGGACGACCGGGTCGTCGGTCGTGCTTGGCAGGCCGTTGGCCTCGAGCATCGTGTTCTCGTGGATCGTCACCTCGGCGGGCTGGAGCGGCCACGGATCGTGTGCGACCTCGCCGGCCAGCACGCCGCTGGCGGTTGGCGTGTAGAACCGCCGACGGGCGGTGAGCCAGTGCTCGAGCATGTCCGGTTCGGCGGTCCGGATCTCGCCGTCGGGACGGTAGGTCGCGGCGAATCGAGCGGGTGTGTCACCGTCCGTCCGCCGGCGCTCGCTCGCGAAGGCAACGTGGTTCTCTTCGGTGGCTCCAACTCGAATGTTCGCGTCGGAGATGGGCAATCTCGTCGTTCGACCGATCATCGTCGCGATCGGCGACCTGTCGAGATCGATACTGAAGAAAAAGACGCCGGGGTCGCCCCGATAACGGACGTATGTCCGGACGGTGAGTACCGGAAACGCCAGCCGAGTGATCGACGGCGTCCCGCGGAGACCCACGTTCGTCAGCACGAACGGGAGCACGCTCAGCCAAGCGCGGCCGTCCCGCGTCTCGAGAGTCAGTTGACCGGGGACGTGCGGTCGAAGTTCGTCCGGATCGACCGGCCAGTGAGCGAGCAGTCCGTGGCGCCAGGTCATCGAGGCGACGTGCGGTGCGGTCGGCGACGATCCTCTTGCGAACGTCCATCGAAACGGATCCGTGCGTTGTGCAGTCATCCTCGGAACCAACAGGTACTGTCACTACCCGACGACGGGGCGACGTAAATACTAGATAGGATGCTGTCAAATCCGATGGCGGTTTGCCCGTTGCCCCGCGGACAGGGCCGCCATCTGACACCGAACCGTGGCGCTTGCGTCAGTCAGCCGGATCGACCGCTGTGTCGTCGGATCTCTCGAGTGTGACGCCGTCCGAGCCGTCGTCACCCGCGTCCGACGATCTGAGACTCTCGATCACCTGATCGGTGGCGTCGGTCGCTCGTAACACCAGCACGCCGAACCCGATCCGGGCGAGGATGTCGAGGTAGGACACGACGAAGATACCGCCGAACGCGTCGAGCAGTCCGAGGCCCTGTCGCGAGACGAACCCCATGATCAGATAGAACACCCAGAGCAACAGGAGCAAGTTCCGGAGCTTCCCGTAGAGCAGGACGCGCTCGCCGCTTTGGGCTGCGGAGCGCTTCGTGAGCGGCCACACCATCAGGTAAACGATCGCCACGAGGGAGACGATCGTGACGATCCCGGCCGCCGCGTTCAACGGGGGCTCGAGGAGATAGCGGGCCGTCGTCGAACCGACCCACGCCACGCTCAGAACGGCGGCTGCAGCCAGTTGTCGTCGCGTCGCGCCGGCGATCAGCCCGGCGACGATGACCATGATCGGCGTCACGATCGTGTAGTCGACGTACCGGGTCATCGGAATCGGATCGCCTCCCGCCGTCGTGATTCTGAACAGCTCGATCGACATTCCGAAGTTGGCGAGCGCGAGCGTCCCGCAGATGATCGGGACGGGCAGGTAGTACCGTCGCTTCCCGGCCGGCATTCGTGCGATCCAGACGAGGAAGCCGACGGTTGCGGCAACCATGGCGTAGAAGGCGATCCGATAGAGTTGGAGTTCGGGGATCATCGGCTGTCACCTCCCTGTCCCGCCGGGGTCGCGGTCGGATCGGCCCCTGCGGAAACGGTGAACTCGTCGACGGCGTCGGCGAGGTTCGCCGCCCGTTCGTCGAGCCGCGTCGCCTCGGCGGAGACGTCGGCGATCGTCGCAGTGGTCTCTTCGGCGGCGGCGGCGACCTGCTGGGCCTGCGATGTCGTCTCGTCGGCGACGCTCGCGACGTCTTGGACGATCGTCGCCAGCTCTTCGGCGGACCCAGCCTGTTCGTCGGTCGCCTGATCGATCTCCTGGACGCCGATCGTCACCTGTTCGATCTCCGTGGCGATCCGGTCGAGTCTGTCCGAGAGCGAGTCGACCTGTTCGGTCGCCGACCCGATCGTCGATTCGGCCGCCTCGATCTGCCTGGCACTCTTCGTCGCGCGCTGCTGTATCGATTCGATCATAGTTTCGACGTCGTCGACCGCCGTCTGGGTCTCAGCTGCGAGTTCCTTGACCTCGTCCGCGACGGCCTGGAAGCCGCCGCTATCGCTCGAGGCGCTTTCGGATCGCGCGGACTCGATGGCCGCGTTCAATGCGAGCATGTTGGTCTGGCCGGCGATCTCGTCGATCAGTTCGACGATCTCTTGGATCTGCTCGGCCTCCTCGTCCAGCGACCGGATCGTCTCGGCGACGGCTTCCGTCTGGTCGCTGGCCGCGTGCATCTCCGCCGTCGTCTCGGTGGCCGCCCGCTGGCCGTCGGTCGCCAGTTCGTCGACCTGACTGGACTGCTCGGCGATGGTACTCGTCGCGGCGGCGACCTCCTCGACGGTCGCGGACATTTCCTTGACCTCGGTCGACGCCATCGACAGGTCCTCGGCCTGCGATGCGGAGCCGTCGGAGATCTCCTGGACCGACGTGCTGACCTCCTCGCTCGCCCGCCGGATCTCGTCGGAGCTGGTCTGGACCTCCGTACTCGTCCGCGCGACCTCCGCGGAGATCGTCTTGACCTGGGCGACCGTCTCCTCCAGATCGGCGATCATCTTGTTGAACGCCTCGGCGATCGAGACCATCGCCTCGTGGTCCGTCTCAGGCTCGAGACGCCGCTGGAGGTCACCGTCGGCACACGTCGCCATGACCTCGCTGTAGCGCTCGGCTTCGGCCTCGAGCTCGCGGTTTCGCTCTTCGGTCGTGCGCTGTGCTTCGCGGGCGCGTTCGCGCTGGTCCTCGAGGTCCGATAGCGTCTCTTGAAGCGAGTCTCGCATCGACGCAAAGGAGCCGTAGAGCGATCCGACCTCGTCGATCCGGTCAGTCTCGAACCCGACGTCGAGGTCGCCGTCACCCATCCGTTCGGCTTTGCCGGCGAGCTGCCGGAGGTTCAGCGAGATGTTCCCGCCGAGGACGATCCCGACGAGGCCGAGGTGGAGGACGACGACCAGCAGCAAGGCGAGTAACGACGACGTCGCGGTCTGCTGTGGGCCGTAGACGGCCGTCGCGGTATCGTAGCTCCTGACCGTCAGCGATTCGCCGTCGGCGTCGACCGTCGCCGACGTGGCCGCGAACTCCGTGTCGGAGTCCTCGGGTGTTCCGGTCGCGACGCCGTCTCCGTCCGGCGAAGCGGCGGCGAGGACGGCGTCATCGCCGACCGTCGCCGCCTCGCCGACCGACGCGATCGGCTCGCCGTTCGCGTCGGTGACGATCGTCCGCCGGTCGTCTGCGGTCTCGAGGGTTGACCCGAACGCGCTCACGGGGGCGGAAACGGCGACGTAGCGGTCCGATCCGCCGTCGACGGCGGCGACGAACGACAGCACCGACTCGTCGCTCGCGACTGCGTCGTGGGCGGCGCTGGGTCCGTCGCTTGCACCCTCGACGCCGGCCGTTTCGAAGAAGTTCTCACCGACCGCGCCGTCCGCACTACTCGCGAGCACCTCGCCGTCGCCGCCGAGATAGTGGACTTCGCTGATTCGGTCCCCACGCGTCGACTGGGCCGTCGCGAGCCGTTCGCTGATCTCAGCGTTGGTTCCCTCCTGGACGGTGGCATCCGCGGCCAGCCCGCTCGCCGTTTCGGCGTTCGTCTCGAGCCAGGCCGCTGCGACGTCGCTTCGGTCCGCTGTTCGATCGCTGAAGTGGTCTTCCGCCGCCGGGCCGACCGTACCGGAGACGTGGCCCAAAAAGAGCGCGGAAACCAGAACCGTCATCAGGACGACGAGCAAGAATATGAGACCGATCTTTACACTGTACGTTTCTCTGAGCCGATCAGGGAGATAGTCCTCGAATGCCATAGTGTCTCGTTGATTCGTCGGGCGGCGCGACGCTACCCGATGTCTTCTTTAACAATGTTTACCCATCCCAATTGAATGTATTGGTTGAACTGATTGTCGAGAATGATAGTCATACACTATTCCGTGAGAATCAGTTCTATAGACGTTATTTCCGGCATTTGGTTTAGCCGAACGACTACTCAAATAAATATGAATTATACCCAATTGGGTGGTGTAGGGCGGAAAGCCGACCGCAATATCGGCGAATGACCCGAAACGCTCCGCGGACGGCGCGATCGATTTACGTGCCGGTGATCACTGGGGAGGTTCAGTCGTCTATTTCGATGGCCGGTCGACCGGGCTCGGCGTTCGTGAGCACGTCGTCGTCGGCCTCGTCGGCGAGAACGACGCGAACCGGGGCGTCGAACTCGCGTTCGATCAGCCACGCGGCGGACTCGAGCGCCGCATGTTCGTCGTCCGGCCCGAGCGTCATCGAGAGCGCCTCGCGTTCGGCCTGGAGGTCCTGCCCGTAGTCGGCCGCGGCGTCGCCCTGCTCGCGGATGTGGGCCTCGCCCATGAGTTCGCCGATCAGGTTGTCGGCGTCGCTTTCGATCGCGATCTCGAGGGCATCGTACTTCCAGTCGGGGGCGACAACGACGTCGATCGCCTGCGGGTCCTCGATCCCGGCGACCTCGACGATGTCGCGGATATCCTCACGAGTGTTCGCGACCAGCCGACGGCGCTTGGCGACGTAGTCGCGGTCGACATCGGCGGTCGGCCATTCGGCCTCGGCGACGAATCCCTCGCCGCCCAGTTCGTCGTACAGCTCTTCCGCGATGTGCGGTGCGACCGGCGAGAGCAGTCGGACGACGGCCGACAGCCCGCGCTCGTAGATCTCGGCGTTGGGTTCGGTGTGATTGGCGTATTGTCGCAGCGTCCGCGTCAGATCCTGCGTTTCGCGCAGCGCCTTGTTGAACGTCAGGTCGTCGTACTCGTCGCTGGCGATGGCGATCGTCGCGTCGATCTCCGCGTCGACGTAGCTCGCAACGGCGTCGTCGTCGCCGTCCGGTTCGTTCGTCACGTACTGTTCGACCATCCCCTTCAGCCGATCGAGGAAGGCGTAGGTCGACTGGACGCCCTCCTCGCTCCAGTCGAAATCGCGCTCGGGCTGGGCGGCCTGCATCATGAACAGCCGCGCGGTGTCGGCTCCGTACTCCTCGACGATCCGCTGGGGCGAGACGACGTTCCCCTTCGATTTGGACATCTTCTCGCCCTCGAGCTGGACCATCCCCTGTGCGAGCAGGTTCGTGAACGGCTCGCGGTGCGCTAACCCCTCGTGGTCGGCGAGCACCTTCGTGAAAAAGCGCGAGTAGAGCAGATGCATCACGGCGTGTTCGATGCCGCCGACGTACTGATCGACGGGCATCCAGTCGTTGGCCTGCTCCAGGTCGAAGGGTGCGTCCTCGAGGCCCGGCGAGACGTACCGCAGGAAGTACCACGAGGAGTCGACGAAGGTGTCCATCGTGTCCGTCTCGCGGGTGGCGTCTCCGCCACAGTCGGGACAGGTCGTCTGTTTCCACTCCTCGGCGGCGTCCAGCGGGTTTCCGGTGGTGTTGATGAACTCCGGCAACTCGACGGGCAGGTCCTCCTCGGGGACCGTGACGGGGCCACAGTTGTCGCAGTGGATCACCGGAATCGGGGTGCCCCAGTAGCGCTGCCGGGAGATACCCCAGTCGCGCAGCTGGTACTGCGTGGCCTCCTCGGCGCTCTCGATCTCCTCGGTGAGTCGCTCGCGGGCCGTCTCGCTCTCGAGGCCCGAGTACTCGCCGGAGTCGATCAGGACGCCGTCGTCGGTATACGCTTCCTCGCTCACGTCGGGTGCGTCGGGAACCGTCTCACCGTCCCAGTCGTCCGGTTCGGGTGCGATGACGGGCCTGATCTCGATGCCCTTTTTCTCGGCGAAGGCATGGTCGCGCTCGTCGTGGGCCGGGACGGCCATCAGCGCGCCGGTCCCGACGTCTGAGAGGACGAAATCGGCGACGTAGACCGGGATCTCCTCGCCGGTGACGGGATTCGTCGCGGTCAGTCCCGTCTCGACGCCATTGGGTTCGTCACCGTCCGGGGCGGCCTCCTCCTCGATGAAGTGACGGACGTCGCCGTTCTCTTCGGCCAGTTCCTCGCTGATCGGGTGGTCTGGCGCGAGCGCGAAGAACGTCGCCCCGTGGATGGTGTCGACGCGGGTCGTGAACGCTTCAACCGGTCCGTATTCCCCGATTTCGAAGTCCAGTTCCGTCCCGTACTGCCGACCGATCCAGTTGCGCTGCATCTGGCGGACCGAGTTGGGCCACCCCTCGAGGTCGTCGATCGCTTCCAGTAACTCGTCGGCGTACTCGGTGATCTTCAGGAACCACTGCTCGAGTTCGCGCTGTTCGACGGGCGTGTCACAGCGCCAGCAGAGTTCCGCCTCGCCCTCGACCTGCTCGTCGGCGAGGACGGTCTCGCAGTGGGGACACCAGTTGACCTCGGCGTCGCGGCGCTCGACGAGCCCCTCCTCGTGGAACCGCTCGAAGAGCCACTGGTTCCACTGGTAGTATTCGGGCGTGCAGGTGGCGATCTCCCGCTCCCAGTCGTAGCCAAAGCCCATCGACTCCATCTGTTCGGTCATGGTCTCGATGCAGTCGAACGTCCAGTCGCGGGGATTCGTGTCGCGCTCTTTGGCCGCGTTCTCCGCGGGGAGACCGAACGCGTCCCAGCCCATCGGATGGAGGACATCGTCGCCGCGCATCCGGCGATACCGAGCATACGCGTCCGTAATCGTGTAGTTGCGAACGTGTCCCATGTGGAGTTTGCCCGACGGATACGGGTACATTCCGAGGACGTACGTCGGATCCTCGACGTCGTCGGGCGTCCGATAGACGTCCGCCTCGTCCCACGCCTCCTGCCAGCGCCGTTCGACCGTCGCGTGGTCGTATCCCGCGTCGCTCATTTGCTTATATACGTCTAGGAGGGGACGCCGTCCTATAGCTTTCCATACCGTACCCCGTCGGGCCGTCGAACGGCCTCGTCGAACGGTCCCGGCGAATGCCCCTCGAGCCGTACCGAACGCTCGGTCCCGACCGGTTCCGGGAGGCAAGCGGTTTTATTCTCGTCCCACCACACCCCGAGGTATGGTAGCAGATTCCACCATCTTCGTCACGGGTGCGAGTCAGGGACTCGGTCGCGAAATCGCCACCGCGTTTGCCGACGAGGGTGCGAACGTCGTGCTCGCGGCCAGGAGCGACGGCATCTACGAAACTGCAGCCCAGATCGACGCCCCGGACCGAACGCTGGCGATCGAGACCGACGTAACCGATCCCGAATCGGTCGCCGATGCGATCGGCGAGACCGTCGACACCTTCGGCGGGCTAGATTGTCTCGTGAACAACGCGGGGATCGCCGGCCCCACCGCGCCGCTCGAGGAGACGACCGACGGCGAGTGGATCGAGACTCTCGACGTCAACGTCGTCGGCGTGGCTCGCGTCACGCGGGAAGCGGCCCCGCACCTGCGCGAGTCCGAGCAGGGAAGCGTCATCAACATCTCCTCGATCGGCGGCAAGCGGCCCTACGCCAACCGAGGCCCGTACGCTGCCTCGAAGATGGGTCTGATCGGGGTGACTCGCGCGCTGGCGGCCGAGTTCGGCGACGACGGCGTCACCGTCAACGCGATCTGTCCCGGCCCGGTCGAGGGCGAGCGAATCCGCGGCGTCTTCGAGCGACAGGCCGAGGCGGCGGGCGTCTCCGCGGAGGCGGTCGAGGGAGAGGTCCTCGAGAGTCTCATGATCGACGAACTGGTCCCGCCCGCGGAGGTCGCCGACATGGCTGTCCACCTCGCGAGCGCGGACTCACGGCACGTCACGGGCCAGGACATCAACGTCTCGTCGGGCGGGGCCTGGTACTAGCGTCGGCAGCGGAATCGCGATTGAGTTTAGAGGACGGCGAGAACCGCGACAAGCAGGCCGATACCGACGAATACCCCGCCGCCCGCCCGACGGAGCCGGACCGACGAGCGAACCTGCTCGCGCTGGTCTTCGAGGCTCCCGGTCGCGATGATGAGCGGCGTCTCCTCGGTCCCTCGCAGGACGTATCCGTCGGCCGTCTCGGTTAGCTCGCCCCGAACTACTAGCTCGTCGGCGTCTCGGACCACGGTCGCCTGATACTTGTCGGGCATGGTGGTCTTCCCGCCGACGTTGACCGTAAACTCCAGATCACTAATGACGCCGTCCTCGCTCGCCAATCCCGTCCGCTCGAGGAAGCGATTGACCGGGCCGAGGTCCCCGAGATAGGACTCCGTCTCCGGCTCGCCCAGAAACAGTTCCGGCGAGTCGAAGGGGTCGTCGTCCGCGTCGGGCGCCAGCGTCGTCGCGTCCACGCGGACGCGGTCCCAGCTGTGATCGATGGCGAACTCGCCGATCGCGAGTTCGGCCTCGGCGGTCCGCCACCGGGTGCCGTTCGGTGCGTTCTCCTTCCGGCGGACGCGCCACGCCCAGAGGGCGGCCGAGTCGCCCCCGTTCGGCTGGGGGCCGGTCCGCGTCGGCGACGTCGGCTCGAGGACGTGGACCGGACCGCTTACGGTGGCTTCGCCGCCCGGCTCGACCGGCTCGTCGCCCGCCGACGCGAGTTCGCTGATCGTTTCGCTTCGGTCACCGAGTTCACCGGCTCGAGACAGCACGATACCGCCGAACAGGAGAAAGATCCCCGCGAAGACGAGTGCGACCACTTGGACCATGACGGAGTTGTTATTATCGAGACATAATAACTGCCCGGAAACGACCGATCACGGTGACGGGCCGACAGGTGACCGCGCGGACGCCGTCGCGCGGTCGCGTCACTGCGTCGGTCGGTGACCCCGGTCTACGACCGAACGCCGGGCGGCTTTGAGGGGCTCCAGCGCCAGCTACTCGATGTCGATCTGTTTCGAGTCCCCGCTTCCCGAGACCTTCGGCAGTCGGACCGTCAGCACGCCGTTCTCGAAGCCGGCGGCCACCGACTCCTCGTCGACCGGCTCCGGCAGGCGGATCCGGCGACTCGCCGACGTTTCGGTCCGCTCGCGCCGGAGGTATTTGCCCTTGGGATACTCCTCCTCGTCGGTCCGATTGGCCTCGAGGCGCAGCGTCCCGTCCGAGAGCGTCAGTTCGATGTCGTCGGTCTCGTAGCCGGGGAGGTCGGCCGTCACGACGTATTGCTCGTCAGTGTCGGCGACGTCGACCGGCACCGAGCCGGGGACCTGTAGTCCGCCTGCGCTCATGCCCTCTTCGACCTGTCGGCTCACGCGGTCGAGCATCTCCTCGATATCGTCGAACGGATTGCGTCGCATACTCAAGTGTAGGGGCCCGACCGGGATAAATTCTGCCCGCAGTGCGACGACAGAAGGCAGGGCGCTCGACGGCGGCTCGCGTTTCGGAGATCGAACGCGTCACTCGGGAAGCGTGACGAGCCCGTCGTCGAGCGCGTCAAGCAAGACATCGCGTGCGTGACCGTCGGGGTCGACGCCCTCGTAGACCGCCTGTACTTCGCCGTCGGCCAGCACAAACGTCGTCCGGGTGGTTACGCCGCTGTCGCGCCGTTCGACATCGAACGCGTCGGCGATCTCGGCGTCGGGATCGGCCAGCAGGTCGAACTCGAGGCCCTCCGACTCGGAAAAGGACCGGTGGGAGTCGACGTCGTCGACCGAGACGCCGTAGACATCGACGCCGGCGTCGCGATAGGTCTCGCGCTCGCGCTGGAACTGGTTCGCCTCGACCGTACACCCCGGCGTGTCGTCTTTCGGGTAGAAGTAGACGACCGTCGGTTCCTCGAACGCTGGCGAGACCTCCTCGCCGTCCTGATTGCGTGCGGTCACGGTCGGCGCGTCGTCGCCTGCAGCGAGTGGCATACTCGTGGTAGCGTGGGACGCGAAAAAACAGTTTGTGGTCCGGTCGGACGATTCTCGCTCGAGCGACCGATACTTTCCCTTCGGCGGTACGAGCGAACGTCTCCGTTTCGAGTGAACAGGTACACGAGATCAGCCGGAACGAGCTTGTAATCCGGTGCCGATCTCGGTCATTTCTGCCCACATCACTCGTATTATACCCCCCTTGCGAGTACGATCACGTATGGAAGATATCGTGCTTCACACTGGTGCAGAGCACCCCGACCTCCTGTGGATCCTCGGTCCGGCACTCCTCTCGTTCGTCGCGGGACTCGGAATCGGCTCCTACACTGACCGCATTCGTGCGTGGTTCCGTCCGGAGAGCGATCCGATGATCGAGTAATCGAGTTCTCTCCTTTTCCGTCGCTCGAGTCGCGAGGCCGTTACTCGACGACGTGTTCCGTATCGTACGAGCCCAGCCGCCGGACCCAGCCGTTCTCGGCCAGTTCTTCGAGATCCTCGATCGCCTCCTGCGTCCGCGCCTCGTAGAGCCCGGCCTCGAAGTCGACGTGGAAGACGTAGTCGCCTAAGCGCTCCCCGCTCGGCCGGGACTCGACGCGGGTCAGGTTGATGTCTCGATCGGCGAACGGCTCGAGCAACTCGAGCAGCAAACCGGGATAGTTCGCGTTCGGGTAGACCACCAGCGAGGTCTTGCCGCCGCCCGTCGAGCGCTCCGCAGCGGGTGCGATCGCCAAGAAGCGCGTTGCGTTCGAGTCCTGGTCCTGAATGTCCTCGGCCAGCACCTCGAGTTCGTCGCCGCCGAGGGCCGGGTGGCCGATACCTGCGACCGAGGGATCGTCGCGGGCGAAGTCGACGCCCTGAGCGGTGCTCGCGACGGCCTCGAGCGTGGCGTCGGGGTACTCGCGCTCGAGGTAGGTGCGACACTGCGCCAGCGCCTGCGAGTGGCTGGCGACGGTGTCGAACTCGGGGCCCTGCGCGAGCAGGGCGTGGCGGATCGGCGTGACGATCTCGCGGACGACGGCGATGTCGTAGTCCGCGATGGCGTCGAGGCTCTCCGTCACGGAGCCCTCGATGCTGTTCTCGATGGGAATGACGCCGCGGTCGTATTCGCCCGCGGCGACGGCGTCGACGATCGCCGTGACCGACTGGCGGAAGTCGATCTCGTCGCCGTCGGCGATCGCGTTCGTCGCCCGGTGTGAGTAGGTTCCTTCGGGTCCCAGCGTCACTGCAGTCATACCCGCCGATAGCAGGCTACGGGCCAAAAGACCGTCGGGTTCTCGGGGCCGGTCAATGACGGTTTCTCAGCACTCAGTCGTCGATCGGTGCCCCGGAGGTACCGCTCCCGCCGCTCGAGGCCAGAAAGCCGTCTTCGGTCGCCCGTTCGGCGAGGCGCGGCTGGAAGACCCACGCGCACAGCAACAGGATGGGGATCATCGTGGCCGCGACGACGGAGTAGCCGGTGTGGAGGCTCGGCATCATCGGTGCGGCGTAGACGAGCGGGTAGACGATTCCGCCGACCGTGCCGACGCCCCCGACGACACCGGCGACGGCACCGGAACTGTTCGGGAACATCGCCGGCACCTGTGCGAAGATCGCGCCCTCGGCGAACGCACAGCCCATGCCGACGATGAAGCCGGCCGCGACGGCCAGCAGCACCTGGCCGGTCAGGCCAGCCAGCGTCATCCCGACCATCGCGAGCACGATGAAACACAGCGAGACGAACGTCCACTGCTCGCGGTAGCGACCCGTGAAGATCGGCAGGATGTTCTTCTCCGTGCGGGCGAGCAGGTCGCTGACGTAGCCGCCGATCGGCCGAAGCAGGCCGGCTGCGACGGAGAACGTCGCGGCGAACGTACTGGCGAGCACGAGGTTGTTCGTGTTGAACCCTTCCCGGTAGTACGTCGCCAGCCAGCCGTTCATCGAGAGCTCGAGGCCGAAGCTCATCACGTACGCCAGCGCGAGCACGACCGTTCCGTAGCGGGTGGCGGTGTAGAGCCAATCTTTGAGGTTCGCAGTCGACTTGGTCGCCTCTCGTTTCGCGTCGCTCTTGGCGGCCTCGCCGATCGTGTAGTAGACGATCGCTAGCAGGATCGAGACGATCCCGGTGTAGAAGAAGGCCGCTCGCCAACTCGTCTCGAAGATCGGACCGCTCCAGTTCTCGGTGAACACGCGCGGGAGGATGAGCGCACCGCCGGCGGCACCGGCGTTGCCGACGCCGGCGTAGATTCCCTCTGCAGTTCCCAGTTGCTCCTCGTCGAACCACTCGGAGACGTGCTGGATCCCGATGACGAAGGTGATTCCCGCAGTCGCGACGATCAGCCGCTCGACGAAGAAGACGGCGTAGGACTGAGCGAACGCCGACGCGATGGAGAAGATGCCAACGTACGTTAACACGATGGCGAACACCGTCGGCGCGCCCCAGCGATCGGAGAGCCAGCCGGTCAGAATGCGACCGAACGGCGCAAGCCAGATCGCCGCGCTCGCGAGGATCCCGATCTCCGCGAGCGAGAGGCCGAACTCCTCGGCCATCGGCCCCGTGAACGGCGCGAAAGAGAACCAGATCAGGAACGAGAAGTTGAACCCGATCGTTGCTAACACCAGCGTCCGCCACTTGGTCATCGTGATCACGACTGTTCACCCCGACTGAAGCTACAAGTAGTACACTCGAACTTCCTCGCTTCCATTGCGGAAGGGGGAACAAACGTGTTATTGATGTCCGAACTTTCATCGATCTCGCCCCATATTTTTCGGACTTCTTCGATGTTTTTCAACATAGCTCACTCGAGTTGTTTGGCAACTCCCGTATAAATCCACTTATTAGAATATACCCAACTGTACGGCAGTGCTCTAACAAAGACGCCCTGTATTATGGCATTTAATTTCCAGACAAGTGGCTTATTCTGGGAGTATTGTGAAAATACACAACTATCTATTCGGTGCGCATCGTCGTTCGTTCGGTTCTCTCGCCAAACCGGATTCGTCGGCTCACAAGCGGGCTGGACGACCCCCCTCGGGTCGTTCGGAAATCGAAGATTCTCGAATGACTTGCCCCCGAGGCGATCCACATGATACGCGGCAGCACACTCTCTCCGACCTACCGACGCCGCTCCTGTCGCTGTCACACCGGAGAAAACTACCGATCGGACGGCTTACTCGTCGAGGTGCTCGATTCCCTTCTTCGAGACGTTCGCTTCCGTAATCTCGTCGGGCATCCAGTCGGGCTTGTCGTCGGGAGCCGTCTCCTCCCACGCCCAGCCGTCGTAGATGTGTACCTTGTCCGTCCCCTTCTCGCGAAGTTTGAGTTCGACGCGGTCCGCCGCCTCCTCGCTCGAGCCGGGCTCGAGCCGTCTGGCCGCCTTGAGTGCAGCCTGTCGAGGTGTGTTTCCCGAGAAGACACTCGACTCGTCGTCGGGTGATTCGCGCAGTGCAAAGTTTCGTTTACCGTCTTCGCGTACCATGATTATCGCCTCCATGTCAGTCAAGCACACGATCCGACATAAAGATATCCCCAAAAACCGACCGACTGCGCCAGTATCTTTAAGTAAGTAGCGTACACCATTTCACCGCAATATCGACACCCCGGATCCGGTCGCCGTGCCGTCGTTGTTCGCTCGTTGCGTGCGTAACACGGTCATTCGCCGAGCCGTCGAAAACACTTAAGTATATCCTACGGCGAAGTTCGGAATAGAATCCCGCGATGGTACGGAAAAAGAAGCTGAGTCCAAGCGGTGCGAAAGACGACGACGGTAACTACCACAACGTCCACCTCAACCTCCACGAGGACGAACTCGAGGTCGCGGGCATGGATATCGGCGACGAGGTCTTCGTCCGGGTCCGGGACGGCAAGATAATCATCCAGAAAGCCAACGAGGACGACGTCGAACACGAGTTCTAAAACCCACCTTTTTACGCCTCGGGATTCGCTCGCTCCGCGAGCGAACCACTCTCTGCTCACGGGCGCGAAGCGCCCGTTCGCACGGTTCGCGGAACCGAAGGTTTCGCGTTAGGCGCAAAAATCTGGACCAAAAAGAGCCGCTCGCTCAGCCTTCGGCTTCGCTCGCGGTACAACATGCTGGACCGCGACCGCAGACTGCCTCTCTAACTCGAGAGAACTCGACTTCCTCTCGACTCGAGCCGATTAGCGCAGCGCCTCGAGGTCGAACTCGAACGCCGATACCGGCACCTCGAGGTCGTGCTCGACGAGCACCTTCGGATGGACCTCGCCGATCACGCCGACCTCCTCGCCGTCGATGACGACCGCTGCGGTTCGACCCGAAATGAAGGTCGGGTGGTCGGTCGGCGGCGTCTCGAGGTCGACATCGAAGTTGCGAGTGAGGGTCTGCAGTCGGGCCTTGGCGTCCTCGTAACCGGCCTCGTGGCTCGCGAGGACGGCACCGACACGGCGTCCCTCCGCGACCCCGGTGTTCTCGCGCTCGTCGACTTCGGCGGCGAAGCCGATCTCGGCGAGATTTTGTGGGTACGAACGGTGGGTGTTCCGCTCGAGGACCATCAACAGCGACGGCATGACCCACGTCCGGAGCATGGTGAAGTCCTCGCTGTAGGGCTCTTTGATCGTCGCGGGCTCGCCGGCACCGTAGACGTCCTCGCCCGGCACAATCTCGAGCCGGTCGAAGTTCTCCCCCTCGCTGATCATATGGAAGTTCAGCAGGTCCTCGAAGCCCAGCCCGACCAGCTGGGTTCGGGCGGCGTTCTCGAGCCGGGAGCGCTCGTGACGCCCGCCGACGGTTCCCACATCGGGATAGCGGGGCTCGAGTTCGTTGAAGCCGTAGGCCCGCCCGAGGTCGTCGATGACATCAAGCGGGTGGAGCACGTCGACGCGGTAGGGTGGAATTGTCACCTCGTAGACCAGATTACCGTCTTCGTTTTCTTCTTTTTCCGCCTTGAGACCCGATCGCTCGGCGAGATCGATCACTTCGTCGGGGTCGAGCCCGATCCCGAGGATCGTCTCGATGCGATCGTGGGCGACCGTCTTCGTCTTCATCGAGAGGTCCGGGCGGACCACTTCGTGATCGGGATACTCGACCGTCACCTCCTCGAGGGTGGCCCCGCGAGCCGACAACGCGTAGCAGACGATGTTCAGCATCTTGTCGATCGTCCACTGGTCGGTGCCCGTCATCTCGACGAACAGGTCTCTCGAGTCCGTCGAGACCTCGGTCCGCCGGCCGTTGATCACCGGCGGGAACGAGAACAGCCCGATGCTGTCGTAGATCGCCGGATACCGATCATACTCGCTCACGAGGTCGGCGTAGGTCTGGCCTGTCTGGTGCTGCTCGAGCACGTCGGCCGGCGTCATCTCCTGATCGGAATCGAGCGGCACGAACCGGTCCTCGTCGGGTTCGACGCCGACGTACCGGATGGTCGGGTTCCCCTCCGTCGCGGCGGTCCCCTTGAGCATCGTCAGATCGTGAATCCCGATCGCCCCCTTCGCGCGCTTGCGCCCCATCGTCGCGTGGAGTTTCTCCTGCAGTTGAATGAGGGACTCGAGGGCTTCCTCGTCCAGATCGACATCTCGAACGACTGCGCCCGTGACGTACGGACGCTCGTCGGGGACCGATTCCTCGACTTCGATCGTCCATTCCGACGAGTTCGGCGAGGGAACGTGCACCCCTCGCGCGTCGCCGTACTGATACCGCATCGAGCGGGCGACGCCCTCGACGGAGAGCCGATCGAGGCGGTCCGGCGCGAACTCGAGTTCGAACTCGCCGTCCTCCGTGCGCCCTTCGAACTCGAGGCCGAGGCCGAACAGGTCGTCGATCAGGTCGTCGTCGCTCTTTTCGTCGTGGCCGGTCAGATCGCGCAGTTCGTCGGGGTCGATATCGACGGTGGGCATCAGTAGGTCACCTCGGTTTCGCGCAGCAGTTCGAGGTCACACAGGGTTCCGTGGATGTCCCGGATGTCCTCGAAGCCGTACATCAGCATGAGCAGTCGCTCTAGGGCGAGTCCCCAGGCCATCACGTCGCACTCCACGCCGAGGGGCTCGAGCATCTCCTCGCGGAAGATGCCGGAGTTGCCGATCTCGACGAGTTCGCCGGTCGTCGGGTGGGTCCCGAACAGCTCGAAGCTCGGCTCCGTATAGGGGTTGTAGTGTGGCTTGAACTGGATGTCCGTGATCCCGAACTGGGAGTAGAACTCCTCGAAGGTGCCCATCAGATCGCGAACCGAGAGGTCCTCGGCCATCACCCAGCCTTCGATCTGGAAGAACTCGAGTAAGTGTGTCGGGTCGAGCGTGTCGTTTCGGTACACCTTCTCGACACTGAAGTACCGCTGTGGCGGCTCGAGATCGCCCACCTCCTCGCCCGAGAGGTAGCGGGTCGACAGCGAGGTGGTGTGTCCCCGAAGCGCAAGCGCCCGGGCGAAGTCCTCGTCCCACGGCGAGTGATAGCCCTCGCCGTCCGGGCCGACGCCCTCCCGGTGAGCGCGCTCGACGCGCTCGACGAGGTCCGCGGGGAGGTCGTCAATGTGGGTCGGCTGCTCGAGGGCGAACCGGTCCCAGTGCGTGCGCGCGGGATGATCCTGAGGCATGAACAGGCAGTCGTTGATCCAGAAGTCCGCGTCGACGTGGGGTCCGTCCATCTCCTGGAACCCCATCCCGACGAGGGTGTCTTTGACGCGCTCGGCGGTCTGGCGCAGGATGTGGACCTTGCCGCCCTCGACCTGTTCGGCGTCAGCTTCGACGTTGTATTCCGCGAATTCGACGTCTTCCCACTCGCCGCTCGTCAGGAGCTCCGGGGTGACCTGGCCGACTGTCTCGGCGGTCTCGATGCCCGCCATCAGCTCCGTGACGGCGCGCTCGGTCAGCGTGACTTCGCGGACCGTCGATTCGCGGCGCTCGAGTAATCCGCGACGCTCGAGTCCCTCGAGCGTCTCCGAATCGACGTCGACGCTGTCGATGGGCGCGTCGTCGGCGTCGGCGAGTGCCTCGAGCGCGTTCGCCTCCGCGTCTGCGGCCGGATCGGCGTCGGGGTCGGCGGTGATCTCGCCGCTGTCGATCGCGCCGTAGCCCTTGCGCGCGTAGTTCGAGAGCGCGATGTCGACCGCGCCGCCCTCGAGCCCCGACGCGCCGATGACCTGCCCCATCGAGACGGGGTCGGCGTCGGCTCCGGCCTCGAGGGCGGCCTCGTAGAGCCGGACCTCGGGAAGCCCGTCGGTGACGTACTCGCGCCCCTCGTCGGTCAGCGCAACCGTTTCGTCGATACGCTCGCTGACGGCGACCAGTCCCTCGTCCTCGAGTTCGAAGACGGCCCCGGTGACGGTTTCGGGGGGGAGGTCGGTCGCCGCGGCGAGGGCGTCGACGGACGTTGCCTCGTCCGCATTCGCGGTCTGAAGGACCGCGACCTGTTGTGCTGGAAGTTGCATTCGCTTGTTCGTATGCCTGCGTGTCGGTCAGTTAGCGGTTCCGATATGCCCGGGCATCGGGGCCGGGGGAAGAGCGCGGTCGGTTTCGCCGCGAGCACTCGGTGTGAGCGCTCGCGGATCCACCGACCCGGCGTTACCGGGCGAAGAAGAAACCGAATCCCGACCGCTCGTGCGTTGACTGTTCGCCGACACCGGCCCGCTGGGATTCGGGTGCCATAGGTCCCGCCTCTCGACGATACGCGAAAAAACTTGCGCCCGGTGTGGCTCTCGTCGTGACCGACGGCGGTCGCTCCTCCCAATCGTGCTCGTTGCGGGCCGTGGTCGACCGTCGATTCGCGTTTTCGGACGGTAATCAAATTCGACTGCATCCCATACTTACATCGTTCAGAACTGCCGATATATTTACTACGGGGCGGCCGGTAGGCGGTCGCTCTCGAACACTATTGAAACTATGAGACGAACCAATCAGACGCTCTCAGACGTGGGTAGCACGGCGGCCGCGCTACTCAGCACACTGCTCGCTCAACTCCCCTCGAGTCCGGGACGGGCATGGAACGCACTGGTGTACAGTTCGGCGTATCTGTCGCTAATCGCGATGGCCGAGGTGGTCATCGTTTCGACCCTCCTCTCGCTGCCGCCGAGTCCGGCGGCGGTCGTCGTTGGGCTGGTCGTCTTCGCCGTCTACACCAACGACCGCCTCGCGGACGTCGACACCGACGTGATGTCGAATCCCGGACAGGCGGCGTTCGTCAGACGACATCGGGACGTCCTCTACGTGCTGGCGTCGATCGCGTACGGGCTCGCGGTCGCACTCTCCGTCCTCGGCGGCCCGATCGCACTCGCGGTTGCCTTGCTCCCGGGCGTGTTCTGGGTGTGCTACGCCACGAACTGGATTCCCGGGAGCGGGAGCGTCGGACGCGTCCAGCGGCTGAAAGACGTCTTTCTCGTCAATACGATCGTCGTCGCGCTCGCGTGGGCCGCGACCCTGACGTTCCTTCCGCTCGCGTTCGCCGGGGAACCGATCACGACTCCGACGCTCGTCGTCTTCTCGTACTTCTTCCTTCGTGTGGGTACGAACACGGAGATCCCGAACGTCCGCGATGTCGACGGCGACCGGGCGATCGGCGTCCGGACGATTCCGGTCGTGTTCGGCGTCACTCGGACGCGCTGGATCCTCTCCGCGATCGATCTCTGTACGGCCGGACTCGTGGTGCTCGCAGTCTCCCTCGAGTTCCTCTCTCCTGCACACGCGCTCGCGCTCCTCGCCGGAATCGGCTACTCGCTCTCCGTCACGTCGTTGATCGGCCGGGTCGAGAACGAGCGACTGCTGGCGAAGGTCGCCGAATGCGAGTACTTCGTGGTCTTCGTCGTTCTCATCTTCGCCGTCTCGCTCTCCTAACAACTGCACACTTCCGTTCTCTTTCACGAAGGGATGACTCTCCCAGCACGTTTAATAGCGAACAGCGATATCTCCTCCGTATCTGTGTTCTCTATTACTATTTTGTCGGCAATATTACTCGCAACCATTGCGATCGGAACGGCGGCGGCGCTCCTCGCCTGGCGGGAACGACCTGAGCCCGGTGCAGTGCCGCTCGTCATCCTGCTCGCCGGACAGTGCTTGTGGTCGGCGCTCTTGCTCTTCGATATCGAGGCATCGACCCTCGGCGCAAAAGTCTTCTGGGCGGATCTCAGATGGATCGGCGTCGTCGCCATTCCGGTCGGCTGGATGCTCTTCTCGCTGGAGTACACCGGTCGGGACCGGTACATCCAGCCGCGCTATGTCGCGCTCCTCTCGATCGTGCCGGTGCTCACCGTCGTCTTTGCACTGACTGACACCGGCTTACTCTACGCAGACTCGAGGGTGGTTCGCGAGGACGGTATGCTGTTGCTCAGCCGGACTCCCGGCCCCTGGTTCTGGATTATCACCGCCTACACGTACCTGCTGGGGCTGCTCGGTTCCGTTCCGCTCCTGGAACTGATCCGAGACGACTCGCTGCCGTTCAGGGGCCAAAGCGCCGCGCTTCTCATCGGCATTCTGGCACCGTGGGCGAGTAACGTTCTCTTTCTCGTGGGTGCCATCCCGGTCCCGGGACTCGACCCGACGCCGGTCGCGTTTTCGATCTCCGGCGTCGCCTGTCTCGGCGCGCTCACGCGCTTTCAACTCCTGGGGAAGAGCCCGTCGCCGAACCCGCGTGCGCGTCGACTGCTCTTCGAGCGGATGCCGGACGGTGCCATCGTTACCGACAGCCACGACTACATCGTCGAAATCAACGACGCCGGCGCGGACGTTCTGGGAACCGAACCCAGTCGCGTGCTCGGCAGGCCGCTTCAGGAGATCGCTCCCGACGACTCGCTGCTCCCGGCTGACGGATCGGTCGCGACGCGCCGCTCGTTCAAGAGCCCGCACGACGGCCGGCTGTACGACGTGACGGCGACCGCTATTACCGACATCCACGACCGGACGATCGGCCACGTCATCACGTTTCACGATATCAGTGAACACGTTCGACAGCAACAGCGCCACGAAGTCCTGAACCGCGTCTTCCGACACAACATCCGGACGGAAACGAACGTCATCAGCAGCTACGCCGAGTTACTCGCGGACGGGGACGATCAGGGCGCTGCCGACGAGATCACGGCGAGCGCGCGACGTATCGAGGAACTGGGGGTCAAAGCCCGCGAAATCGTCGACGTCTTCGAACGAGGGCGGGACTCGATCGAAGCCGTCCCGCTCGAGTCGCTCCTCGCGGACGGCATCGCGATCGTCCGGGAGGAGTATCCAGACGCTTGCATCGATTGTGAGTCGGATCTGGGGGAGATATACGTCGCTAGCGTCCTCGAGCCCGTGTTCGTCAACCTCATCGAAAACGGTATCGAGCACAACACCGGTCCGAACCCGTCCGTTCGAGTCGCGGTCGAATTGGACGGCGATCGGGTACAGATACGTATCGCGGATAACGGATCCGGAATCGACGACTACGAACGGTCTATCCTGGAGCGCGGAACGGAAACGCCGCTGGAACACGGTAGCGGTCTCGGGCTCTGGTTAGCCAAGTGGGGGGCCGAAATCGCCGGCGGTGAGGTGACGTTCGAGACGGACGATCCGACCGGTTCGATCGTTACCGTCGAAGTTGCTCTGTTGCAGCGTCGAATAGCACCAGTTTCAGCCTTGTTCTTGGCTGAATTCCGTGAGACTTGTGGGGAATTGGACGCCGTCTGGCGATATGAGG
>Ga0208283_10163_pt1 | contig 29136 bp, 25 predicted proteins | sample AntRauMetaRauer1_FD_184785 | JGI IMG/M metagenome (GOLD analysis project Ga0208283, IMG submission 184785) | Saline lake microbial communities from Rauer Lake, Antarctica, in enrichment culture - Antartic Rauer Lake 1 Metagenome Rauer1 (SPAdes)... ...
CACAAGTGTTCCTCGCGCTGTGCCTTCGTCTCGTTATTGCGATCACCAACGACGAACGCGGAGACAATCCAGGAAGCACCGTCATCACGCTATGAGAACTATTCTATGACACCCTCACTCAGTATAGGCTATAATTTTGTCGGGACCGGGAGTGGTTCCGGTCGGGGTCGGCCCGTGGCTAGTGTTTTTGTTGGCTGCGGTCGACCAACTCGGCATGCGCTTTCATCATGCTGGCATTGCAACGGCTGACGCCGATAGGCTGGCCGATCTGTATGGCGATCTATTCGACGCCCCTGTTGTCCACGAAGAACGGTTCGATGGGATGACCGTTGTCTTTCTCGGCCTCGGCGATGGCCTGTTTGAACTCTTGGAGCCACACGACGACGGGCCGATTATGTCGTATCTCGACAGTCACGGAGCCGGTGTTCACCATCTCGCGCTGGAAACCGAGGACATCGAGGCCGCACTGTCGACCGCTCGGGACTGTGGCGTCGCGTTGATCGACGACGAGCCGCGACCCGGTGCGTGGGGCCACGAGGTCGCGTTTCTGCATCCGAAGTCGACTGGTGGCGTGCTCATCGAGTTCGTCGACGACTCACACTGACTGTGTAGTACCACCGCCTCACCGCTTCTGATTGTTCCTGATACGTTCGACCGAGAGACATACTTCCCAATTTATATCGGTCGGCATCGGACATCTGTCGACTATGTTCGAAGATGGACTGTCGTATCCCCTCCGTGGCGAGTGGCCCAAACGAACGTTGATTGGTGGACTGCTGTTCATGTTTTCGTTCCTCCTGTTGCCGGTGTTTCCGGTACTGGGGTATCTGATTAGAGTCCTCAAAACGACGGTTGGGGGCGAGGAGGAACCGCCAGCGTTCGACGACTGGGGAGAGCTCTTTATAACTGGACTCGTCGGTTCGGTGATCGCAGTCATCTACTCCATCGTGCCGTTCGTCCTGTTCGGCGGTATCGCCGCGCTGCTTGGCGGCGTCGGCGGGGCTGTCGGTGGCCAAGGTGGTAGCGCGCTGGCTGGACTCGGCGTCGTGACGGCGCTGCTTGCGATTCCCGTCGTGTTCCTCGTCTACTACACGGTGCCCGCGGCACTCACCAACTACGCCATCGAGGGGCGGTTCGGTGCGGCCTTCGAGTTTGGATCGCTGAAACCGGTCCTCCTGAGTAGCGACTACCTGATTGCGGTGTTCCTCCCACTGGTCGTAGCTGTCCTGCTGTGGATCGCAACCAGTATCCTGAGCATCACTGTCATCGGTCTCGTTCTCGTCCCGTTCCTCCAGTTCTACGGCCAGGTTGCCGTGTTCCGAATGTTCGGTACTGCCTTCCAGAGCGTTGCCCGCACATCACCGGACGCAGTCTCGACAACCGGCGTCTCGCCCAACTGAGCGTCGACGACTTACTCGGAATACGAGTAGAACCCGGCACCGGTCTTTTTACCGAGATCACCCGCCTCAACCTTCCGTTTGAGCAGGTAGGCTGGCGTGTACCGGTCACCCAACTCGTCGGCCAGCGTCTGTGAGGCATGCAGACAGACGTCGAGTCCGATGTGGTCGGCGAGTTCAAGCGGTCCCATCGGGGCATTGGTGCCCAATCGCATCCCGCGGTCGATATCCTCCTTTGTCGCAACGCCCTCGTCGTAAGCGCGAACCCCTTCGTTGATCCACGGCATCAGAATCCGGTTGGTGACAAAGCCCGGCTTGTCGTCGGCCTCCCACGTCTCTTTGCCGAGCAACTCGGCGAATGCGTGGGCGACGTCGACGGCCTCGCTGGCGGTTTTCTCCCCGACGACGATTTCGACGCCCTCCATGATCGCCACGGGGTTCATGAAGTGGATGCCGACGACCTGCTGGGGGCGGTCGGTGGCCGCGGCTATCGTCGTAATCGAGAGCGTACTCGTGTTGGTCGCGAGGATGGCCTCGGGGTCGACCCGGCTGTCGAGATCCCGAAACAGCTCCGTTTTGATCCCGAGGTCTTCGACCACGGCCTCGATGACGAGTTCGCAGTCGGCGAGCGCCGCGAGATCCGTCGACGGGGTGATGCGGTCGCGGATGTCGGCCACTGGCTCCGAGAGACCCCCGTCGTCGGCCAGCCGCGAGAGACTGTCGTTGATGGCCGCCATCCCGTCGTCGATGGCGTCGGCGTCGACATCGTACAGCAGCACCTCGTAGCCGGCGGTCGCGGTCGACTGGGCGATCCCGTGGCCCATCGTTCCCGCACCGACCACGCCGACGGTGTCGATCTCTGCGAGAGCGTACATACCTTATGTTCGGTCTATGACATCCTAAACGTAGGGGGCGACGCGTGTCCTGTTAGTTCTGACAGGGAGGCCGACAAACCGGCGGTTGCGGTCGGTTTGGAGTTCTCAATTGTAGTAAACTGACGGCAATATTCATTAGCCATGGTACCAAGCTATGTATGGAATGGTGACTGGGCGTGTCTAGCGAAGATGAGACCGAGACCGGCGAGCCGCCGTTGCAGTCTGTGCGGTTCGTCGGCCCGGCGACGGCGGCCGTTCTGGAGCGTGATGGGTACGACGCCACCGCCATCACCGACAAACGCGTTTCCTTCCGGATGCTGGTCGAGGCGGGGGTAAATCCGGGCGTGGCGGCCAAAATCCGCCGCGAGCACTCGCTGTCGTGGTCCTTTTCATCCGGCGGCGACCTCGACCAACGGTCGACACAGATCAAAGGTCTCGGCGCTGCCGAGGCCGAATGGGTCGCTGCCTCCGCGGGCGACTGGGAGGCGGACTCCGAGGAGTCAACGGTCGACAGCGACAAGCCAGACAGCGACGAGACCACCGAAACCACCGACGAGTGGGGCGTCGACCGAACGCCGTGGCCGACCCACGGCGAGTCGGTCGACGCCGTCACTGGGGAGCGGCCGGGCGATGCCGCCACCGACGGCAGCGGCGACGCGATCAGCGCCGAGGCTGCGTGGCGCGCCCGAAGCAAACCGACGCCGGTGGCAGAGTTGGAGGGTGTCGACAGCGCGGCTGTTGAGCACCTCGCGGAGGCCGGAATCAACTCGGTGCGAAGCCTCGCAACCGCCGATCCGGAGCACGTGGCTGACGTGTTGGAACTTTCAAAAGAAGTTGTTGAGGTGTGGTATCAGACGGCAAGAGAAGCATACGACCGTTCGTGAAATCTTCATCCTCAGGACTACCACCACTATTTTTATATTCGATGTTAATTGCTGTATTGTCGATAATTGAGAATAAATTAAAAGAAAATTGAATATTTCTGACCTGTTGTTGACATCACAGAGTATAATGATTGATGTATGTATTTTTGCAGAATTCTATGATTGTTTGCTCACAAACTCGACTGTATAAAACAAAACATTCGCAGTTTTTACTACAAAACAAATAAACGGTCCGTGGGCAGAAACGGCGGGTTCGGGAGTCTCTAACGTATCAAATCCGTTGGATTGACCACAGCGTTTTTATGGTAGATTACGGGACATACTAATGATGATCCCACACGCTGACGAGGCGATAACGCGCGACGACAAGTCGCTGATTCTCGCCTACGATCACGGATTGGAACACGGTCCCGTCGACTTCGAGCCGAACCCTGCGACGGCGGACCCCGGCCGAGTGTTCGATATTGGCACCCACGACGCAGTGACTGCGGTCGCCGTCCAGAAGGGGATCGCCGAGGGCTACTACCCCTCCTACGAGGACGATGTCACGCTGTTGGCCAAACTCAACGGCACCTCGAACCTCTGGATGGGCGAGCCGAACTCCGCGGTGAACTGGACGGTCGACAACGCCGCCGAGGTCGGTGCCGACGCGATTGGCTTTACGGTCTACGGCGGCTCGAACCACGAGATCGAGATGGTCGAGGAGTTCCGCGAGGCCCAAGAGGCCGCCCGCGAACACGACCTCGGCGTCGTCATGTGGTCCTACCCGCGCGGACAGGGACTCAAAAACGCGACGACTCCCGACACCATCGCCTACTCGACGCGACTCGGTCTCGAACTCGGTGCCGACATCACGAAGGTCAAATACCCCGGTTCGCCGGAGGCGATGAACCACGCGGTCACCATGGCCGGCAACTCCAAGGTCGTCATGAGCGGTGGCTCGAAGACCGACGATCAAGACTTCTTGGCGACAGTCCGCAACGCGATGGATGCCGGAGCCAACGGGCTTGCAGTCGGTCGAAACGTTTTCCAGCGCGACAATCCAGAACAGATCCTCGACGGACTCGAAGCCGTAATCTTTGAGGAAGCCAGTGTGAAAGACGCACTCGACGTGATGGGATCCGAACCAACCAATCCGGCGGCCCTTGAGTAATGAGTTCACCAACTACTGACTCCGACCACGAGGCGGTCTTGGACGATATCTTCGAAACGCTTGCCGAACTCGCCCCCGAAATCCGGGCTTCGCTGCCCGGTCGACGGACCAAAAGTACCGAAACGAACCCCAGCGGCGAGACGCAGATGGAAGCCGACGCCTACGCCGACGAACTCCTCGAAGAGGCACTCGGCGCAATTGACGGTGTTGGGTTCTACGCCAGTGAGGAGCAGGCCGAACCACTCGACCACGGCGAGGGTGTGACGGTCGCCCTCGACCCACTCGATGGCTCGTCGAACCTCAAACCCAACAGTCCAATGGGAACGATCATCGCCGTCTACGAGGGTGAGCTTCCGGCCGGTGGCGACGAGCTGCTGGCCTCCGGCTTCGTCCTCTTCGGCCCGATCATGACGATGTCGGTCGCCCGCAACGGCACACTTACCGAATACATGGTCGAAAACGGTGAGAGTGAGGTTATCACCGAGAGCGTTCAGCTCCCCGAGGAGCCGACCGTCTATGGGATGGGTGGCCGTGCTCCCGACTGGACGCCCGGCTTTTCGGCGTTTATCGACGAGGTCGAAGACGAGTACAAGCTTCGGTACGGCGGTTCGATGGTCGCCGACGTGAATCAGGTACTGACCTACGGTGGGATCTTCTCGTATCCCGCACTCCAGTCGTCGCCCAACGGAAAGCTTCGCCTCGAATTCGAAGGGATTCCGATGGCCTACATCATCGAGTGTGCTGGCGGCGCGTCCTCGGACGGAACCCAATCGATCTTGGATGTCGAGGCCACTGAGGTTCACCAGCGTGTGCCTGTCCACCTTGGCAACGAACAGCTGATCGACCGCGTTGAGGCCCACCTCGTCGACGAGTAGTCGACGCCGACTCCGAAAGATACTATTCCTCTTCGAAGACGAACGTTCCGTCCTGTTGGACGATGTCGCCATCGAGTTCGATTCGGGAGTCCTCGCTCATGTCGACGATCATGTCGACGTGTTCGGCCGACTCGTTGCGCTCGTTGCCCTCACCGACGGTATCCTTGTATGCCGACCCAACTGCGAGATGGATCGTGTCGCCCATCTTCTCGTCGAACAGCATGTTGTAGGTGACTTGGTCGATGGCGCGGTTCATTCCGACGCCGAACTCGCCGATGCGGCGTGCGCCATCGTCGGTGTTCAGGATTTCAGTAAGGAGGTCCTCGCCGCTCTCGGCGCTGTGGTCGACCACTTCGCCGTCTTCGAAGGTGAGCCGGACGTCCTCGATCTTTCTGCCCTGCCGATAGAGTGGCACATCGAAGTAGACCGATCCCTCGACGCTGTCGACGACCGGCGAGGTAAACACCTCACCACCCGGCAAGTTCTTTTCGGCGTAATCGTTGAGTGTCGGATTGCCGGCGATAGAAAAGCGGATGTCGGTCTCCTCGCCGGCGACGATCCGGACCTCGTCGGCCGCATCAAGGCGGTCGACCATTTGAGCCTGGAACTCCCGCTGGGCCTCCCAGTCGAGACTCACGGCGTCCCAGACGAAATTTTCGTAGCCCTCGGTGCTCATCCCCGCGAGTTGGGCGTGGCCGCTGGTCGGAAACTGCGTCAAACACCAGCGTTTCGAGAGACGTTCCTCTTGGACTGGCCGCACCGCTCGCTTGTAGGCCGCGTTGTTTTCGGGTGGCACGTCGCTGGTCTCGGTGACGTTGGGGCCGCCGCGGGCGATGATGAACGCATCAGTCTCCTCGTAGAGGGCCTGCTGGTGGTCGGGCGTCTCGTACTCCTCTCCCCCGGCGCGGAGATAGGCCCGGGAGGCCCGCTGTGAATGGGCCAGCCAGATCGGAATCGCGCCGCGTTCCCCACACAGTTCGTGGAGCGCAACTGCGAGGTCTTCGGCCTCTTTGGGGACTTGGATAACGACGCGGTCGCCCTCTTGGAGGTCGACCGAGTGGTCGACGATTGTTTCGGCGTGTTGGCGGATTCGTGAGTCCATACGTCGTGTGGTGTCGCCGTGGCTGAATAACTTCACCTTCGGCGGCTGTTTTTATACTGGATTCCGGGGTTAGCGTCGTCAAGCCGTTGTCCGAACCCTTTTAGAACCTCATGCGCCAAACAGGAGTAATGAGTAATCTAGAGCAGGAGTACCGCCTCGACTACTTCGAGGCCGAAGACTTCGTGCGCCGGGAGTGTTCCTCGTGTGGGGCACACTTCTGGACGCGCGACCACGACCGCGAACTCTGCGGTGAGCCGCCGTGTGAGGATTATCGGTTTATCGACGACCCGAGTTTCGACGAGGAACACACCCTCGAAACGATGCGCGAGGCGTTCCTCTCGTATTTCGAGGACCACGACCACGAGCGAATCGAGCCCTACCCGGTCGCTGCAAACCGCTGGCGCGACGACGTGCTGTTGACGCAGGCTTCTATCTACGATTTCCAGCCGCTGGTCACCAGCGGCCAGACGCCGCCACCGGCCAACCCGCTCTGTATCTCCCAGCCCTGCATTCGGATGCAGGACATCGACAATGTCGGCAAAACGGGTCGACACACGATGGCCTTCGAGATGATGGCCCACCACGCGTTCAACGCCCGCGCCGAGGCCGAGGGAGCGTATGCCTACGAGGGCGAGGTCTACTGGAAGGACGAAACCGTCGAGTTCTGCGATGGCCTCTTCGAGTCTCTCGGTGCTGATCTCGAAGAGATCACCTACATCGAAGATCCGTGGGTTGGCGGCGGCAACGCTGGCCCAGCTATCGAGGTCATCTACAAAGGCGCGGAGCTCGCCACGCTGGTCTTCATGTCGATGGAGCAGGACCCCGATGGCGACTACGAGATGAAAGACGGCAACCGGTACTCGAAGATGGACACCTACATCGTCGACACCGGCTACGGACTCGAACGCTGGACGTGGATGAGCCAAGGCACGCCGACAGTGTACGAGGCGATCTATCCCGAGATGATCGAGTTCCTCAAGGAACACGCCGATATCGATCACACCGACGAAGAGGAACAACTCATCCACCGGGTCGCCAAACTCGCGGGCCACATGGATATCGACGAGGCCGACGACATGGACAGCGCGAGAGCAGAGATCGCCGACCGCTTAGACGTCTCTGTCGACCGACTCACCGAACTCATGGAGCCGCTGGAGGACATCTACGCTATCGCTGATCACTGCCGGGCGCTGGCTTACATGTTCGGCGACGGGATCGTCCCTTCAAACGTCGGCACGGGCTATCTCGCCCGGATGGTTTTGCGGCGTACGAAACGACTCGTTGACAACGTCGGTGTCGACGCGCCGCTCGACGAACTCGTAGATATGCAGGCCACCCGGCTGGAATACGAGAATCGTGATACGATCCGCGATATTGTCCGGACTGAGGAGGCCAAATACCGCGAAACGCTGGAACGCGGCTCCCGGAAAGTCGAACAGTTGGCCGACGACTACGCCGGAACCGGCGAGTCGATTCCGGTCGACCAGCTGATCGAACTGTACGACTCCCACGGAATTCAGCCGGATATGGTCGCCGAGATCGCCGCCGAGCGCGATGCGACCGTCGAAATTCCGGACGACTTCTACTCGCTGGTCGCCGCGCGCCACGATGAGGCCGGTGAGGCCACCACGTCCTCCGAACAGGACGAACGACTGGGTGACCTCCCGGAGACTGACAAACTCTACTACGACAACCAGGAACGAATGGAGTTCGAGGCGGTCGTCCTCGACGTGTTCGAGGCCGACGAGGGCTACGATGTCGTTCTCGATCAGACGATGTTCTACCCCGAGGGTGGTGGACAGCCCGCCGACCACGGGACGCTGACCAGCGAGGAGGCCACCGCCGAGGTCGACGATGTCCAGATCGTCGACGGCGTCGTCCTCCACCGCACTGATCGTGATCCGGGCAAGGGCGAGTTCGTCCGTGGCCAGATCGACGCCGACCGGCGGCGTCGACTGATGAGCCACCACACGGCGACTCACATCATCGGTCACGCGACCCGAAAGGTCCTCGGTGAGCATATTCGGCAGGCAGGCGCTCAGAAAGGGATCAACTCCTCACGACTCGACGTTCGGCACTACGAGCGCATTACGCGCGAGGAGGTCACAGAGATCGAACGGATCGCCAACGAACTCGTGCGGGACAACATCTCGGTCACACAGGAGTGGCCCCACCGCAACGAGGCCCAAGAGGAACACGGGTTTGACCTGTATCAGGGTGGCATTCCACCGGGGACCAACATCCGACTGATCCACATCGGCGAGGATGTTCAGGCCTGCGGTGGCACCCACGTTAGCCGGACCGGCAACGTCGGCGCGATCAAGATCCGTAAGACCGAACCAGTTCAGGACGGCGTCGAGCGAATCGTCTTTGCGGCCGGCGAGGCGGCCATCGAGTCGACCCAGCGCACCGAGGATGCGCTGTACGACGCCGCCGATGTCTTGGACGTGAATCCACAGGAGGTCCCCGAGACGGCCGAACGCTTCTTCACCGAGTGGAAGGAACGCGGCAAGCAGATCGACCGTCTCAAAGACGAACTCGCGGAGGCTCGCGCCGCCGCCGAGGCCGACGAGATATCGGTTGGCGATCAGCCCGCCGTGATTCAGCGCATCGATGCGGATGTCGACGAACTCCGGGCGACCGCCAACGCGCTCGTCGAGGAGGGCAAAATCGCCGTCCTCGGTAGCGGCGAGGGCGGCAGCGCGGTGTTCGTCGTCGGTGTCCCCGACGCCGCAGGAATCAACGCCGGTGAGGTCGTCGGCGAACTCGCTGGCCGTGTCGGCGGTGGTGGTGGCGGCCCACCGGACTTCGCACAGGGTGGTGGGCCGGATGTCGACGCACTCGATGACGCGCTTGAGGCGGCCCCCGAAATCCTCCGTGGCGTGCTGAACGCGTAGCTGTCTCGCCTCTTTTCGGGTTCGGTCGACAATATATTCGTCCGTAATCAGTTCTAAGAATTCCCCTTCGAGTAGCTACATTGGATCTCCTCCTGCCGACAGCGACTCATAAGTTATGAGTTGGATTTTCCTACCACCCTCAATGGCTTTGGGTTACCCACCAGAAAGAATTAAATATGTATTGCCCATAGTATGTCATGTATTATGACCCGGTACTACGACTTCGTGCTTGGCCTGATTCCGGCTGTGATGTTCGGACTGACTGCGATTTTATTCCTCGCAGGCATCCAGTTGACGATGGCCGTGCCAGTCGGAGCCGGGGCTGCGGTTCTCGTTATCGGACACGCGCTGTTCGTCAACGTTCCGGGTCGGGCCGAGCCGACGGCCGACCAGCGATCCGCCGTTCAGCCATCAAACGCTGACTAACTCACAGTAGTCGTCGACTACGTTCGGATCAGTTCGCTCCGTAACCGACCAACGGACCGTCGATGTACCTTTCCTTCTTGCTGTCTTCTGTTGAGCTAGCATGACCGACTGCCTCTTTTTGAGTAGCAGCGATGTCCAGGGACTCGCCGAGCCAGCGGCTTACGTCGACGCCGTCACCGAGGGCTATCGCCAGCGTGGCGAAGGCGCGCCAGCCGAACCACGAACGAAACTCATCAACGAGTCGCCGCCGGGGATGTTCACCGACTACGCGGCAGTGCTTCCGGAGGCTGGCTATATGGGTGGCTACATGTATTCGGCTGGCTTCGGCGAGCGCGATGCGTGGTTCATGACGCCGCTGTTCGATGCCGACAGTGGCGAACCACTCGCGCTTCTGGATGGGGCCAGCATGAATCCGTTTAAAACGGGTGCGGCAGGTGCGGTTGGCGTCGACCACCTCGCCCGCGCTGACGCCGAGACGGTCGGGATCATCGGGTCGGGACCACAGGCTCGCGGCCAGCTCCGGTCGACGGCGACTGTTCGAGAGCTCTCAGCAGTCGAGGTCTACTCACCGACGCCAGCCAACCGCGAGACGTTCGCCGACGAAATGACTGCGGCGCTCGACTGCGAGGTGACTGCGGTCGACTCCAGTGCCGATGCGGTCACTGGGGCCGATATCGTCATTACAGCAACGAATGCCGACGAGCCGGTGTTTGATGGCGATCTGCTGGCTCCCGGCACCCACGTGACTGCAATGGGACAGTACACGCCCTCGAAGCGCGAACTCGATACGACCACCATCGCCCGGAGCCGGTACGTGCCGGATCTCCGTGAACGCGTCATGCAGGACGCTGGCTCGTTCATGCACGCTGTCGAGGCGGGCGTCGTCAGCGAAGTCGACATCCATGCCGAGTTGGGTGAGATCGTCGCTGGCAACGCAGTCGGGCGACAAAGCGAGACGGAGGTTACGGTGTTCGACAGCGGCGGCACCGGGATCGAGACTGTCGCCGCGGCTGGGATGCTCTACGAACGAGCGAAAGCCGAAGGACTCGGGTCGACAATCTCGTTTGCACCGGCCAACGAGGCACTGACTGGCGAGTAAGTAGGGACCGTATACTCTTACGGTAGGCGTCGACTACTATCCGTATGCTTCAACTGCCGTCGAACATCGCCGAGCGGGTCGTCTCGGAGTTCCTTACGGATATACTCAGTATTCTCCCGACACTCATCTCGGGACTGGTGTTTCTGACGCTCGCCTACATCCTGATTCGTGTTATCCGGTCGGTGCTTCGGTCCACACTCGGTCGGCTCTACTCTCAGGAGGAACAACTCATCGTCGACCTCGTGGTGACGGTCGTCACTGTGTTCCTCTGGTTCGGGGCTGGCCTGACGCTGTTCAAAATCGTCGGGATGGACGATGTGGCAGCGAGTCTTGGGACTGCAACCGGTTTTGTCGCCTTGGGTATTGCCTTCGCCCTCAAGGAGATGATTGCCGACACGGTCGCCGGGGTCTACCTGCTTCAGGATGCGGATTTCAACGAGGGTGATCTGGTGACCACGGCCTCAGTAACCGGCACCGTCACCGGCATCGATCTGCGTAAAACCCGGATTCGGAGCGAGGAGGGCGACCTGATTGTCGTTGCCAATCGGGATGTCGAAAAGAAGTGGGTTCAAGAAGCTCCAACCGACGATGAGGTGTCGTCGACCGATTCGGGTTTGAAGTAAGCCGGAGACTACTGTTCGGAAGTCAGTGATGTCGGGGGCTCGTCGACTGTGAGTTTGCCCGACAGATCGTGTTGAGTGGTCGTACTGAGATCGATGCCAGCAGCCTCACACCGATCTTTGACTATTTGAATGTATTCGGACCGGGTTTCGGAAAACTCCTCGCGGTCGGGGTCGCCGATCCAAAACCGGGCCTGCAGTAGTACTGCGGTATCACCGAGATCAGCCATCCGAACCGAGGGTTCGGGATCGGTGAGGATTTCGTCGTGGTCATCGGCCACATCGAGCAAAATACGCGTTGTTTCATCGATATTATCCGCGTAGCCGATGCCGAATTTGTAGGAAATGTGGAGTGTGTCGTTGCTCATTCTGTTTGTCACTGAGGTCGTCGCAAGCTCCGTGTTGGGGACGGTGATCGTCTCGTTGTCGAACGTTCGGACGCGAGTCACCCGGAAGCCAATATCGTCGATAAAGCCCGCCTTGTCGTCCCACTCGATCCAGTCGTCGATAGTGAAGTTCCGATCCTGAACGATAAACACGCCCGCGACGAAGTTTGAGATCACGTCTTGGGCGGCGAAACCGACTGCCAGCGTTAGCGCGGCGACAATGAGTGCCGAGCCACCCAATAGACCACTAAAGCCCGCGGCTGCCGCGGCAACGGCGAGCGTGCCTACGATGACGCCCACGTGGAGTACCTTCTGAAGGGCCCGCTCGATGGTTGGATCCATGTTTCGGCGGCCAAACAGCCACGCGACGGCCGGTTCCAACAGGTATCGACCGGGGATGTAGACCACAGCCGCAACGACAAGCAACTCCCCGAGCTGTCCGAGAAGAGCCGCGTATTTCGGAACGAGACTGTCGACTGACTGCGGAAGTACCATTACCTACACCCCTGCAAGCAGGAAACTAAGAGATACTGGTAGAAGCGACCGACACCGTCGACTACTGGAGCCGGTAGCGAAGCAACGCTGCAATTCCACCGAGATTTTTCAGCTGTTGGCCCGGCTGGAACTCCTTCGAGAAGACGGTGATTTCGCCACCCTTCTGTTCGACAGTCTCGATAACCTCGTTGACGTCGAGGTCCCAGTCGCCCTCTTTCTGTCGTTCGTCTCGGAGTCGCTCATCAAGGATCAGTAGCTCTTCGACAGCCCCGAACTCGGCGGCCTCTTGGACCTGCTCGATCCCATAGGCGGCCTTCGCGCCGTCGCCAATGCGGGTCATCAGTTCGTCGATGGTCTCGGCCTCGCGGGCGATTCTGGTCTCGTCTTGGACCTCTTCGACCGCACCGCGTTTGAGCACTTCGTGGACCCCGCGACCGCCCGCACTGGAGGTGTCGACCACCGTAATCAGTTCCTCCAGATCCCGATAGTTCTCGGCGATGTAGTCCCGAGCGTCCTGTTTGGTAAATCCCGGTCCAGCGAGAATGATCGCGTCGGTGTCGAGATGGCTGAGTGCGCTTCCCAGCTCGCCGAACAGTTCATCGCGGGGCCGAGAGTATTCTCCTTTGCCGGTCGGCTTCGTGAAGGAGGCGTACTCGTCGACGCCGTACTCTTTGACCAGATGGATGTAGGCCTCGCCTTCTTCGACGGTGGCGATGGCGACATCCGGGTTGTCGGCGGCCTCCTCGGCCTCCTCGATGCGGTCGATCTGATCCGGTTTGAAATGCTTTTCAATGGTTAGCTCTTCGTGCTGTTCGACATTGAGCGTGTGGTGGAGTCCGAGCTGGTCCTCGCGGGAGCAGCCGGTGATGACCCCACCCACGCGGAGTCGGTTGGCGAAGCGGGCGAACTCGACGCTCTCGACCTCAATCGTCACTGAGATGTGTTCGCGCTGGCCGCCGGTGTCGCGCATCTGGTCGTCGTTGCGCTGGATGCGGCGGGTGGTGTCGCCGGAGACGAGATCGCCCGGTTCGAGGACGTAGGAGAGATGCCACAGATCATCGACGGTTTCGGGGACCAGCGTCATCCGTTCTCGGCCCTCCTCGCCACGACCGCGGCTCGCGATTCGCATACCCCTTCTTCGGCCGACCGGCTAACAACCCTTCCGTTTGATCTGGGCCTCTGGCTACTGGTCGTCGTCGACGCCCCAGACGAAGCCGTGGTCGTCGGTGTTGTTAGTCTCGCCATCGCCATCAGGAGCCTCGGGTTCGTCGCTGTCGGCACCGACGCTGTTTGCCGCTCTGCTATCGTTGTCGTCATCACTCCGCAACTGGTTGCTCTCGTCGTCGACTGACTCACCGTCGTCATCCGACACTGACCCATTGCCATCAGCCTCGGTCGGTGTCGACTGGCTGTCGACCGCCGGGAGATCCGACTTTCCGGGAGGCTGTGACTCGGCGGGATTCAGCCCCACGGTTCGTCCCGTCTGTATGGCTGGGTCGGCCTCCGGTCGACTGGGTTCGGTCTTGGGGCTGGGCGCTGACGCCGAATCCGCGGTCATCAGCACGCCCGTTTCCGCGGTCGTGTCCCGTACGGATGCCGGATAGATCTCGGCGAGTCCCGTACTCCCCCCGCGACCGGTCGCCCATGCCGCCGATACCCGGATGACGAACCCAAGGTAGAATCCGAGCAGGATCGTCACCAACAGGATGATCAGCGCGGCTGCCGGTGAGAGATAGCCTACAGCTACTGCGATCCCAACCAATGGAAGGAGGAGGGTTGGCGCGGCCGTCAGCAGCCCCATTGCGATCAACCACCCCGTGAGGTAGTCACCGGTTGCGGCCAGTCGGAGCACCCGGCGAACCCCAAGCGCCGCCCGAAGCGAGCCAGTCGACGCAAACACCGCCCGCGCGGCGGGCCGAACGTAGAGATAGACGAGTCCGTAGAGCAGGAGTCCGAACCCCGCGACCAAAATTAGCACGCCGACCAGCGCCTGTGCCGACTCGGTGAACCCCGGCGGCTGTATCGCCGCCGCGACCCACCCGCCTATCGCAATCCCACCCAGCACAGCCGCCGGAAGCAGATAGACCGCCGAAAGCAGCGTCGACGAACCGCCCCTTCGGACGAGCGTCCCCCAGCGCACGAACGACGGGACAGTGGGTCGGTCGTGGATGCCACTGTCGACGACCGCAAGCAGATAGCCTCGCAGTACGAGACTCGGCAGGGCGACCACCGGCGTGGCGGCGAGTCCAACCCATGGCGATGCGACCAGTAACACGGTCCAAACTGCCACTAACACCGGTGTAAAAAAAGCCAACACCGAACCGACGAGGATCGTCCCGAAGGCGTCGTCGGCACGGTAGGGCACCCGGAGCGACTCGCTCAGCATTGGCTATATCCAGTACCCCACCCATCTTATGTACTGTGGTGGACACAAACCGCGTCGCTCGATGACCCTTTGTGAGGGTCGACGATGGATGTAACTGCTTTCCCTGAGGCTTGGGTGTGACTGACACACACCTATTTGTGCGTAGAAACAGTATGGTAACTAACACAATGTCCTCTACCGGATGGTTGTCAGAAACGGGCGTACAGGGGGCGACCAGACACCGGGAGTCCGCCTTCGGAGAGGCTGGTATCGGATGACGGGCGACTCACTGACGTCTCAGGCGGCCAGAGAGGAGCTGTATGACATTATTCGGGGCGACGGCTCGTTTGAGACCAAAGCACAGGCGGCACTCGACATCGGGGTGCGGTTTTTGAGTGCCGACAGTGGCTATCTCGCACGCGTCGACGCCGAAACGGAGTACTGGGAGATACTGGTCAGCACCGAGCCGTTCGACGGCGAGGCCCCGACCGGACAGGAGATCGATTTCGAGCTGTCCTACTGTCGACGGACGGTCGACTCGGACGAACAGATCACACTCCACGATGCCCCAAATCAGGGGTGGGCTGACGACCCTGCGTTTCAGGCCCAAGGATTGCACTGTTATCACGGAACGACACTGATCGTCGATGGTGAGCCCTATGGAACGGTCTGTTTCGTGGCCGAAGATCCCCGCGGGGAGTTCAGCGACTGCGAGAGTCTGTTTGCCGAGCTGATTGCCCGACTGCTCGAACGTGAACTCGAACGCCAACAGCACGAAACCGAACTCACGAGACAGGCCAACCTTACGACCGTCCTCAACCGTGTGCTCCGGCACAACCTCCGAAACAAGCTGTCGATTGCGCGTGGGCATATACAACTGATGGCAGATTCAGCGACTGAGTCCGGAGAGATAGCCCTCCAAAGTGTCGACACTATCATCGAACTCTGTCAAAAAGCCCGGGACCTCGACCAGATAATCAGCCTTGAGACCGACCCCGAACCAACTGACATCACTGCGCTCGTCCGGGCGGTCGCCGAGAGAGTTATTTCTCAGCATCCGAATACGAGTATCGAGATCGATCAGGTGGACTCTGTCACGGTCAGTGTACTGCCGAGTTTCGAGCGAGCCCTCTTAGAGCTGATCGAGAACGCCGCGAAACACGGTGGCCCACCCTCGACGATTACCGTTTGTATTACGGAGGTATCGGATGGCGTCGAAATACGGGTCTCTGACGACGGTCCCGGTCTGGCTCCCCAGGAGGCGAAAGTACTCGAAACAGGCTCGGAGACGCCCCTGACCCATGGGAGTGGACTCGGGCTGTGGATCTCTCACTGGATCGTAACTGGCCACGGCGGCAGCATCGATGCCACAGTGACCGACGCGGGGACGACGATGACGATCAGTCTCCCCCAGCAGACGGAGTCGACTACGGACAGCCACCAACCCACGCTCAAGCGCGCTCACGATCAGTATCAGGCAGCCTTCGAGGAGGCCTCCGACGCGATGGTGATCGTCGACACGGAGGGCCGAATCATCGAAGCCAACCCGGCGGTCGCTGACGTCTATGGGGTCGAGAGCCAGCAACTCCTCGGGCGGCCGATTGCGGAGTTCCTGCCCGAGGAGTTCGATTACGAAGGCGCGTGGAGCCGGTTCCAGACCAAAGACTCCGAACACGATACGGTCACCATCGTCGGCGGCGACGGCGTCGACCGGCGTATCGAGTACACCGGGACGACGAACATCGTTCCCGGCCATCATCTCATCGTCGGGCGAGATATCTCCAAGCGGACGGACCGCGGTTCACGCTAGCAGACGACCGTTTCTCGGACCACAGTAAGAACCGCCAGTTACAGAGTTTCGAGGCGAAAGTCCACGACTTTCGTCGTGGGAGGATGTCAAGTCGACTGCTTAGCTGAACTTGCTTCGGTCAGCACTCCCGGCGACGGTTGCGAGGTCGGCGTACACGTCCGCGATCCGGTCGCGGATGTTCCGGCCCGCAACGCGGGGGTCGAACCGATCCTTGTTCGGGGCCCAGTCGACATCGTTGAAAAATGTATCCCGGTGGTCTTCGATCCCCTCCGGCGGGACGATTTCATCGGTCTCCTCCCGGTAGAGATCGAACGCCGTCCGGGTGTACTCGTACTGGTAGCGGGTATCCTTGTTGACCTTACAGATTCCGTGTTTCAGCATCTCCTGAAGCTGTTCGGGCTGGACACCCGACGAGCCGTGCAGCACCAGCGGCGTGTCGAGACCGTGGTCTCGAAGCGCCATCCGAATATCTTCGGTCAGATCGGGTCGGAGTTCGAGATCCTTGCCTTTGGCGACGCCGTGCTGGGTGCCGACCGAAATCGCCAGCAGATCACAGCCTGTGCGGTCGACGAACTCGACGGCCTGCTCGGGATCGGTATAAAAGGCCTCGTCGGCGACGATCTCGTCTTCGACGCCCTTGATCGTGCCGAGTTCGGCCTCAACGAGGATGTCGGCGTCGGCCTCGTCGACCCAGTCGACGACCTGTTTGGATTTTTTGACGTTCTCCTCGAAGGGGTCGTGGGAGGCGTCGATCATAATCGAGGAGGGGATCTCCAACTCGATCTGTTTCCGGATCGTATCGAGATCCGTCTGGTGATCCATGTTGAGAAAGACGCCGATATCGTACTGGTCGGCGATGAGGTCGATGTAGTTGCTCATCGCTTTGAGGCCCGCAATCGGATTGCCGTTGCCGGCGAACGAGCAGGCCCCGTTGGACATCTGCAGGAGGAGATCCGAGTCGACCCGCTGGGCCCCCTCGATCAGTCCGATCATTGTGTTCGGTTCGGCGATGTTACTCGCGATCAGCCCGAACCCCTCGTCGAGGGCGTCGTCGTACACTGTCGACAGGTCAGCGCCACCACGAAATGTCATACTGAGATAGATGTGTGTGGAGGGAAATAAACCCCACAGAGAACTGTCCCTTACTGGTCAGTTCGTGTAGGTTTCTGGAACGCTACTGGTCGACACGCTGGCTGCCACCGGCCGGCAGATGCTCCTGGATCAGATCGGGGCTGGCGACCTTCCTGACGAAGCCTTCGTCAACGAACCGCTCTTTGAGTTCGCGGTAACAGCGTTTTGCCATGTCGTTTTGGGCGAATTTGCCGGGCTGCAGCCCAATCTGGGTTGCGGCGTTTTTGTCGACCGCATCCGTGGGACCGCCAACGACGCGGGTCTGTGGCTCACACTGAATCCCGACCGCGAGGTCGACTGCCGTATCGTCAAAGTAGGTACGGTCCCCGCGAATCACGAAGCTCCCCTTGTCGATGTACTCGCCGCTCTCGGGGGTTTTCGAGACCTGATCGGGATCGACCATGTAGACGTCGCCTGCGTACTGGCCGGCTTTCCAGACCGACGAATGCGAGACCGCAAAGGTGGCGGCCTCTTCGAGCGTCGACTCCGGAAAGTCGATATCCTTAGCCGACTCGCTGGGGCCTGTCGCTTTGAGAATCGTCACCGGCGCGCCGTGGGCCTGGGCGTGGAAGAACTTGTCACCGCGGCTCATATACTTCTTGACAAGTTCCTCGTTCTGGTCGGCGTTTCGGCCGGCAATGACGAGGAAGTCGTCGGTCGTGTGGAACCAGCGGAACCGCTCGTACCACTGCTCGTTTCGCTTGATCGGGACCGATTTTCGGGCCGTCCAGTCCATCTCCTCGTAGTCCTCGTCGGTCACTCCGTTGTCATCGTCCTCGTCTTCCTGATCCTCGGCATCCCACGCCTCACGCCGGGCTTTGGCAGCTTCGAGATCCTCACGGGTGTTTTCGATAGCCGCCTTCGCGCCTTCCTTTTTCTCTTCGACGCGTTTGGCCTCTTTATAAAGCTCGTCGGCGTTCTTTTCGACGCCGGTGGTCGCATCAATCGTCGCCTGTGTTTCGCCGAGGTCGACCGTGACGGTCCCTTGGGAGCCGTCGACGTTCACCACAGCCTCGGCTTGCGGGATTCCCTGCTCGGCTCCCGCCTGCAAGGTTTCGCCGATCTCATCCCATGGAACGCCCTGCTCGCGGGCGGTCTGGATGGTCGAGAGGATCTCGTCGACCAGATCGTATTTGGCATACAGCGCTTCGGCCTTCTCGCGTTCGGCCTCGGCCTGCTCCTCGAAGCCTTCGATGGCCTGCTGCTGTTGTTCGATGATGCGGTTCTGTTTGGCGATTTCGCTTTCGAAATCCGGTTTGCTGGTCGTGGGTTCGGTGTCGTCGGTCTCGTCGTCCGAACGATCCAGTCGGAAGAAGTACTCGTCGACGGCGTCGTTGAAGTTGTCGTAGGCCTCCTCGTCGAGATTCTCGGCTTCGCGTTCGGCCAGTGGGAACGGAGTGACGTCGACAACCGCCTCCTCGTCGAGATACAGTCGCGGCTCGAAATCCCCGGCGTTCACACGCGTTGCGAGGTTGTCGAGTACGTCGTAGATGGCCTGAAACGTCGACTCGTCGGCCTCGTCGATGTCGAGTTCCTTGTCGACGTTGGCGCGGGTACAGACCTCTTCGGCGTACAGTCCCCCAAGGTTGAGTTGGGTGGCGAGTGTCCGGACGACGTCCGTAGTTGAGGCCTCCATCTCTCGCTCGAAGGCGTCGTAGCTGACCGACAAGGGGTTGAGCCGTGAGTCGGGGAACTGGTACTGGGAACCGGGCGCGACGGTTCGGGATTTGAGCCGAACCGTCTCCAAGCTCTGGACGACCTCGCCGGCTTCGTCCAGAACTGCGATGTTGCCCTGTCCGAACAGTTCGGCGACAATCGTCGTGTTGGCGTCGGGTCGCTCGAACTCGAAGACCAAGATTCGATCAAATTCGTACTGGGAGACACCAGCAAAATCCGCCCCGCCGAGGCGGTTCCGGATCATTTTGGCGAAGTTCGGCGGTCGACCCGGTGCGTCGGAGACGTGGTCGGGGTCGGCCATGTGAGCGCGTTTGGTGTCGCCAACCTCGATCATGAGTTCGACGCGACCGCGGTCGAAATCCCGCATCTTGAGCCGCAGCAGATCGTCGCCGTAGAGATACGCCTTGTCGACCTTTGCGCCCTCGTACCGGCCCAACTCGGTGACGAGTGCCGCAAGGTCGATGCTCGAAAGCTCCCGCTTGGGGTCCATACGGTGAGTTCACCACGACGTGAAAAAGGGGTGTCGCTCCGCACTCCGGGAACAGGCGTTTTTTATTCCTTGAATGCGGCAGTCGAATTATGATATCAGTGGTCGACGTGACGTTCATCGCCCTGCTGGCTGGCGCGGCCACTGGGCTCGGTGCGCTGCCGATTCTGATAGCGAGCAACGTCAGCCACCGTGTGTACGACGGCGCGCTCGGTCTCGCGGCGGGGATCATGGTCGGTGCGGCAGTGTTTGCGCTGGTCGTTCCGGGCCTCGAACTCGGCACGCTCGCGGAGGTCAGCGGCGGCTTCATTGTCGGCGGCGGGTTTCTGCTTGCGGCCAACTGGGCGATTCCACACGCTCATATGCTGTTCAGAGGCCCGAACGGCGACGAGTTCCCCGAGTCACAGCCGGTCGACGAGGAAGACGACGCCATGCGCCGGGCGGTCCTGATCGGAAGTTCGATCACGATTCACAACGTTCCCGAAGGGCTTGCTATCGGGATCGCCTTCGCCAGTGGGTTCGAGGAAGTCGGCATCGCACTCGCAGGGGCGATTGCGATCCAGAACGTGCCCGACGGGTTTGCGATGGCGGTGCCCGCGAGCCAGACCGGACTCTCGAAGGTCAAGACGATCCTGTATACAACCCTCTCGGGGGCGATTCCGGAGCCGATTGCGGCGGCGGCGGGCTTTGCACTCGTCGGGGTCGTCACCGGTGTCTTCCCCGCTGCGGCTGGGTTCGCGGCTGGCGCGATGATGGCGGTCGTCTTCCGCGAACTCATCCCCGAAAGTCACAGTCACGGCTACGCTGACACAGCAACAGTGACGTTTATTCTCGGCTTTGCGATCATGCTCGGCGTCGACGTCGGCTTAGCTGTGTGAACTGTTTCGCGACTTGATCCGAACATTGTCCGTATATATTTTAGAAGCAGCGTGCAACGCTCTCATCTCGTAGTCAAAAGGGCAGCGCCCCCGCACCGCCCTTCCATGCAGAGAACAACGCTCTGTGAGCGTTCCCCCATCTCTGCGAATACTCGTTAAAACTAGCTAGACTAAACGGTATCGTCTGCGATTTCTCACGTTTTTATACGTATTTAAATAAATACGTTTGTCTGCTATTGTGTGGATGCGATCTCCACCATCGGCCAGTCAGCGCTCATTATGTATTTACATCCTGTATCTTCTCGTTGACGACGACCCGACCTAGGCCGGTGAGTACCGTCCCGTCGTCTGTCATGCGGACCAGCCCAACGTCTTGTAGCGAGTCGAATACGTCTTGGAGTTCGCCGGGGTTTTTATCGATAATCATCGAGAGATCCATCTCGTCGCTGGCCGAGTAGAGCGCAACGAGGACCTCCTTGAACGCCTCGGTGATCGTGAGCTGCTCGATTTTCCGTTTCCGTTTCCGGTAGCTCTGTCTGACGAACCGCTCGAACAGTTTTTGTTTCCTATCATCTCGGAGCTTGATTGCGGTTTCGGCCGCCTCCTTGGAGGCGTGGAGATGGCGAATCGACAGCCCCCGCATACGGAGGTTCTCGTAGGTCTGTTTCCCCGTCCCGATGTGGATGATATCCGACAGCCGAATCGTCAGCTCGTCGTCTCCGTCGGCGGCGGTGATCGATACCGACCGGTCGTCGACTGTAAGCTCGCCGGGGACCGGATCGGTTTCTAAGACGCGGCCACCCTTCTTTGCAGGGTGGGTGACGATGATTTCACAACCTTGGAGGATCAGCTTGAACAGTTCGTTCGCAAAGCCGATCTGTTTGTTCCCCCGGAGTTCGATGATCGCCAGCTGTCGACCCTCACCTTCGTCGGAGGCGATGGCGACCGTCGACTCGAAGGTCTCGGCGAACTCCGAGGGAATCTGATCCGGCGAGAGGTCGACGATGGAGTCGACCGGGATGGCTGTGTACTCCTCGCCCATCGTGTCGTCGGCGCGGGCCAGCACCAACTCGGACGCACCCAGCACGACACGGCAGGCGACTGGCTGGCCATCGGCAAGCCCGGAACAGGCAACTGTCGTCTCGGTCGTGAGGATTGGGTCCCCCGAGATTCGCTCTCGTGGATCGAAGAGGCCACCGCTGTCGACGCTGGCCGTCCCACCGGTCTGTCCCTCGGAATCGCTTGTACTCCCCTCGTCCGGTGCTATGTCCAGTTGTCCGGACTGATTTGTTGAGTGACTTTCGGCGGCTGTCGACCGACCATCGGCCGAGCCTGCCTCTCGGCTCGCCGCCCCCTTGGACTGATCGGTCGATTCCGCGTCGAGAGCGTCGTATCGCTGTGCCTCGCGGCGGCTTACCCACTGCTGCAGCGTGACGGCTGCACCGTCTTCGTCGACCAGCTCGCTGTCGCGGTCGAGATGCATCCGGTCGCCGAGATCGGCGACGTTGAACGAGCTGTCGACCGAACTGGTCACCGGCCGTGGGTTGCGGAGCGAGTCGGGGTAGCTCGCCCGCTGCTCTGCGCGAGCCAGTCGGCGTCGTACGTCCGCGGATCGAACGGCTCGTGATCGAACGGTTCCGGCTCGGCGAGCAGTGCATACGCCGCACCGGGATCTGCGACCGTCGACTCGGTGAACTGCGCGAAGAGCTGTTCGCGGGCGTCGCCACCTTCTCGCCGGGCGAACGCACCGGCGGTGTCGACATCTTCGCCGAGCAGGCCCGCGATCCGGCGGGCCGAAAAGCCAGCGTCGGCGAAAAACGCCGCCGCGGTCGCTCTGAGGCTCTGGATATCGATACTGTCGTAGTCCAATCCCTCAGCCTGATGGGCGCTCCGATTGATGAGTCGGGCCATCGCCTCCGCCGAGAGGCCGAGATAGCCCTCCACATCACAGAGTGTCGCCAGCACTGCGGTCAGTCGTTGGGACCACCCGAAGGGGGCGGTCCGTTCACCACCGGGTGGGGTCCACGTCGACTCCGCAAGAATATCGAGTACCTGTCGACCGTCGCCCGCGCGCTGGCGGTGTCGAGCGGTCTCGTAGCAGAGATTGCAGGCACAGGGATCGCGCTTTGGAATCCGGATCACGCCGCGGTCCCAGTCGATCCATCCCTCGTGGAGATGCTGGATCTCTCCCGGTCGCAACCCGAGTCGACCGCTGAGGATGAGGATGGCGGTCGACCGAACCCGCCGCTGTCGGTCGGAAAACGCCAAGCCGCCCAAATATAAGCTATAGAACGCCGCCGGATCAAGTGCCTTCGATGGCGGGACCGATGCCGCTGACAGTGCTTCCGGTCGACCTGACATGCGCTCGTCCATTTTTTCACCTCTGGTATGGTAGCTATACCAGTACACGCATCAGTTATAATAGTACTCACTGACAGGTTCGCCGCGTGTCGGTGTCGACGTTAGACGAAGCCATCGCTGGATCGCGTTGATAACAATAAAATCAAACCGAGTCGGTTGCGGCGTTAGTTGAACTGCTCTGCGGCGGCCTCAAGGACGGCGTCCTTGGCGGCCTCGCGTTTGCCGGCGAGGAACTCGATGCGGCCTTCGCGGACGCCGCGTGCGGTGACGTCGGCTTCAGGAGCGGCCTCGGCGGCCTGCTCGGCGACGGCGCGAATGTCGAGCGGTTCGGTACTTCGGAGGTAGAGTTCGTCCATGCCGATGCCGACAGTGACGAACGCCTCACCCTCGCGTTCGGCGCGATGGAGTTCGTCGAGCAGGAGTTCCGTCGACGGGAAGTCGAAGCGGTGACTGAACTGATCGGTGTCGAGGACGGCCATCGAGACACCGTCGCGTTCCTCGCCTTCGAGGTTGGCTTGGGCGGTCGAGAGCTCGGTGTCGAGCTTCTCGCGGAACTGCTCGGCGATGTGGCCAGCGAGGCCGCCGGCGTCGTCGAACAACAGATCCGTAATCAGTTCGCGTTTGTCCTGATACGACTGGTAGTAGGCCTCAAGGGCGACTGCCTCGCGGATGTTGGTTACCTGCTCGGCGTCGTAGCCCGCGTCTTCGGCGGCTGCGGTGTAAGCCTCGGGGGTGTCCTCCCAGTAGCTCACTGCGGGGAGGTGCTGCATGTCGTCGCTCACGTCGGTGTTGAGCGCCGCAGCGAGCGTCGCGGTCAGCGCGCCGACCGAGAGATCCGTTGCCTCTTCGTCCGCGGTGACAACCTGTTCGGCCACGTCGTCGACATCGGTGTCGGCCGAGATCGAATCGAGAACGATTCGTTCGGCACCGTACACACCCAAGAGGCCGAGTCCGTCGGCCGAATCGGCGGTGCTGGCGGCTCCAACGAAGCAGAACAGTGGCAGTTTCTCGTCGTGACGGTCTCGGTCCTGAAGCATGCGGGTCGCGTCTTTGGTCGCCGCATCCATCCCGTAGATGGCGTTGTCGAGCGGCCGGCGGACGATGTAGTGGTACTCGGCATCCGAGCGGGCGTGTTCCTCACGGACGAGCGGGAGGACGGCGCGCTCAATGGCCGCTCCGGCAACGTAGCCGTCGGCGGTGGCTGGATGTCGGATGACGACCGGGCGGGATTCGAGAACGGCTCGGCGGATCGCCTCGGCCACGTCGAGGAGCGGTTCGGCGATGGCGTCGACCGCGTCGTGGTCACCGATTGGCTCCAGCGAGTCGGGTCGGGCACGGTCGGTGAGCGCGTCGGCCAGTCGCGTGGTGACGGCCTCGCGTTCCTCGTCTTCGAGGGCGACGAGTTCGTCGGTTTCGACCTGGAGTTCGCCGCGGCGGCGTTCGACCTCGCCGTCGAGTCGGACGATGTCGCCGAGTTCGATCTCGGGGTAGGCGCGGACGCCAGCCTCGACGAACGCGGCACAGTCGACGACGCCGGTCTCGTCGCGGAGTTCGAAGACGGTCGGGCCGCCGGTCTGGCGGATGCTCACGATCTCGCCGTCGAGTCGGACGCGCTCGTCGACGAGATCAGCGAGTGCTTCGATGCTGACTTCGTCGTAGCCCTCAGCGACGGGCTCGCCGTCTGCTTCGGCTGATTCGGCCTCGCGCTCGGAAACGGTGACCGCACCGCCCGAGGAGTTGCTGCTCGGCGTACTGGTGTCGGTTTCGCCGCCAATAACGGCCTCCTTGGTCTCGCTTCCGGTCTCGGGACCGTGGCTGACGGCGACCTCGCCGGTGTCGAATTCGTCGGTTTCGACTGACTCAGGTTCGGCGTCGTCAGTTTCGCCTTCGTCGACTGCGTCGGTCTCGACGCTTTCGGTCTCGACTTCCGGCTCCGGTTCTGGCTCCGGTTCGCTTGTCTGAGTCTCGGCTTCCGACTCGTTGTCGTCGACCTCTGCGGCGAGCTTTTCGTCGGTGCCGTCGAGGATCAGTTTGCCACGGAACTCGCGGTCGGACTGTCGGATCGATTTGCCGAGATCGATGTTGCCGTTGTCTCGGACGTTGTTGACGCGAACGCAGACGGTGTCGCCCGGTTCCCAGTTGAGACTTTCGAGGCGACGATCTAGCTCACTGCGGTGAAGCAGGCCGGTGACGCCGGGGGCGAGATCGATGAAGACGCCGAAATCGGCGTAGCCGTCGACCGTTCCCTGATAGAATCGGTTGTCGATAAGTTGCGATGCATGGTTTCCACGGAACTCGAAGATGACGTCTTCTTGATGACTGTCACAAACGTGACCGCCATCAACAGGGACGTCACAGATGATACACGAACCCATTTGCTAAGAAAATATGGACCCACCCTTTAACGGTTGTCGAAACGCGCTGGGGTGTTAGCCGACTACTCCGGCGGCCACTGCCTGCCCAGCCCGAATCGCTCCGAACCCTACACCGAAAACGAGTATCGCTGGCAGCATCCCAGCTACAGCGGCCCGAAGGGATGTCGTCCGGTGGACGACTGCCAGACCGACAATGAGCAGGCCGGTCGCGTACAGCCCACAGAGCGCAGCCACCCCCGGAATCGGAACCCATGCGAACACACAGGGCGCGGTTGCATAGCCGATGATCTGGACCGTCTCGCTGACGCCAGCGCGGTCGTCGACAAGTAGCATAAGAATGACTGTCTGGATGGCCGAAACGAGATGGAGCGCCGCAGGGGCGACGACGACAGCCAACAGCAGCAAAACGAAGACCGCGGTGAGGCCGAGGCTGTCGGCCATGATCGGAATCCGGCCCTCGCCGAGTAGGCGTTCGGGCTGGACAGCCAGCAGGCCACCGACGTAAATCAGTGCCACGACGATTGCGAAACTCAGTCCCGGTGCTTGGTCGCCCGGGGCGACGCCATTGGCGAAAAACCGGCGCGGTCGACGGAGGACTTCGCCCCACGCGCGCACCAAGCCAGTTGGCCCTCGATCACGGCCGCCACGCGGCGTTTCGACCCACGTTGTCACGGTCGACCGGAGGGCTGGCGGTCCTATCAGCGTTACTATCGCGCGGAGTCCACGGATTTTTCCCTCCCGCTGGCACCCCTCTCTGTATGGAGGAGCAACTTCGCGCCGGGCTTGCTATTTATAATGCCGGAGCCACCCATGCCGCCCACGACGCGTGGGAGGACGTGTGGCTCGACCTCCCGACCGGGAGCGACGACGAGCAATTGCTCCACGGACTGATCCAGTTTACGGCCGCAATCTACCACGCCCAGAACCGAAACTGGAGCGGCGCGGTCGGCCTCTGTGAGAGCGGTAGGGAGTATTTAATTGGGTTACCATCGACCTACCGCGGTGTCGACACCGTGGCTGTCCGGAGCTACTTACAGGCACTCGAAACCGACCCCGAGCGAATCGAACGCGCCTCTCCGCCCGTGCTTACTTATAAGGGACAGCCACTTGCAGCAGCCGATCTGGAACTCGGGGCGATCACGACGGCCGCAGGGGTTCTCACCGAGGAGTTCGACCAGTACGACGACAGCGTCATCCACGATGCCATCGAGTACGCCCGCGAGGAAGTAGACGAGAGCCAGACGGAGTATATCAGCCTGCTCACGACCTTCGTCGGCGAGTCGACACACCGCGGAATCGTTTATAATAGATTAGCATCACAGGTCGAGCGTCGACGGCGGAAAGAGAAGGATGTCGCAGGGCTGTTCGATCCTGCCGACGAGAACGAAGAGTAGTTTCCAGCTTAGTATTTCGGCTCAGCGCCGGTCGTCTCGTAGATTTCGTCCATCAGTTCGTCGCGCTGACGTTGCCATGCTTCGAGGGCCGCAGGCGTCGACGGATATCGCTCGTAGTGGTTGATCAGCTTCTCTGCAAGCTGTTTGACCTTGTAGAAGTCCAGAATCTGCCGCCAGTAGCCGAAGCTGTCGACGGCGGTCCGAGCAGCCAGCAGTGGCCCCATCGACGTTTTGCCCGTATACAACGCCTCAGCCAGCTTTTCGCCCGGCAGCGCAGCCAAGAGGCCCATCAGGTCGTCGATGTCGACGGCGGTCGAAAGAATATTGTAGACGTCGAGGCCCGCATACCGGGAGCCGAAGTGGTCCATCACGCGCTCGTTGTAATGCCAGAGGGCGTCCTCGCTCACGTCGCCCGCCTCAATCGCCTCGACGGCCTGTTCGGCGGCGTACTTCCCGGCGTAGGCCGCACCAGCGATTCCGCCGCCGGTGGTCGGATTGACGTGGGCCGCAGCGTCGCCGACCGCCATGTATCCGGGAGCCACAGCCGAGTCGTAGACGCGCCGGGTTGGGAGGGCCGCGCCGAGTTTGTCGGTGACCTCGCCGTTCTCGAACTCCTCGCGATCTTTGAGGTCCTCTTTGAGGTCCTCGATCATCTGCATCGGTTCTTCGTTCATCTGGAAACCGAGGCCGGCGTTGATCGTTGTCGACGTGCGCGGGAAGTACCACAGATAGCCCGCCGCACGCTTGGTCGGCTTGAAGACGAGTGCATCGTCCCACTCGACGTCCTCCTCGACCTCCACGATCTCTCGGTAGGCCGAGCAGAACTGGGAGTACTGGACGTTTGTGTCGAACGTGGTCCCGTCGAAGTCGACTTTGTCCTGCAGCAACGAGAGCGAGCCACCCCCGTCGATCACGACCTCGGCGTCGTATTCGACGGCCTCGCCGTTCGATTTCCCAGTGACGCCGGTGACGGTGCCGTCGTCGGCTTGGGTGACGTCTTGGACGACCGTATCGTAATGGAACTCCACGCCGGACTCTTCGGCGCCTTCGATGAGGAGTTTCCCGTACTTCAGTCGATCAATCACGGCGAGTTCGCCAGGGACTGGGATTTCGAGCACCGTGTCGTGGCTCGGGATCTCGAAGCGACCGTGGTCGACGTCCGTGTTCGTGAAGGAGGGTTCGATCTTGGACTTCGGAATCGCCTCGGGGAAGGCGTCAGCGCCTTTGAGGGCGTCGCCGCAGGCGATGTGGCCTGCCTCTTCGGCGTCTTTCCGCTCGATGATGACGACATCGAGGCCAGCGTTGGCGGCGGTCGCCGCAGCATAACAGCCCGATGTCCCCGCGCCAACAACGGCGATATCGTACTCGTAGGTAGTCATTGGCCAAAATCCAACCTCCGTGGCGAAAACTCTTTATCTCGAAATCAGTCGCTTTGTATGCAACACATAGTTGGTAGCGAACACACTGATTGCTGTGGCGGCCCTCTGTTCGGTATGGACCGCCATGAGCGACGACAGGCGTGGGAGGCGTTGTCGACGGCGTATGCCGAGCGACGCAACCCGGATGGTTCGGATGCAGACCTGATCGATGACCTGCTGGCGGCCCTGCCCTCCGAACCATTGGTTCTCGATCTGGGCTGTGGCGACGGCGCGCGAACGCTCGCCAATCTGCCGCCGGGAAGTATCGGCCTCGATTTCGCCCGCCGTGGTCTCTCGCTGGCCGCCGAAACCGTTCCCGACAGTCGACTGTTGCAGGGCGAGATGAGCCACCTCCCGGTGGCCACGGATGCAGTCGACGGGATCACGGCCTACCATGCGGTGTTTCACGTCCCCCGAGACCGCCATCCCGAACTCTACCGAGAGTTTGCCCGCGTACTAAAACCCGGCGGCACGCTGCTAATGACACTATCCTCGGGCCGGTTTCAGACCGTGCGCCGCGGCTGGATGGGTGGAGAGATGTTCTTCTCCGCGCCGGGGCGGGAGTCGACGCTCAACCAACTCCACGAGGCTGGCTTCGAGGATCTTCGAACCGAAACGGCGACCGATCCCCTCGGCTCCAGCAGCGAGTTCGTGTTTGGGGATCTCGAAGAGTCGTCCTGAGTCGGTCGACGACGCGTCCACTCGGTCGACCGATTCGGATCCCGACACGGTCCGAACTACAGCACGGTCCGGAGTGCGAGAACCGTAGCGATGCCGACAGCCAGCGAGAGCGTGATACTCTCGGTCCGCCACGCAACGACGAGGACGACCCCGGCAGCGAGCCAGGTCGAAAGCGTGGCCCCGATCAGTTCGGGGGCGACAATCGAGACGATGATCGCTCCGGGCAGGATTTCGAGTCCGGATTCGATCCGTGGTGAGAGGTCGACCTTGCCGAGCAGCCACAGCCCTCCGGCTTTAGTCACGTAAGTGGCGACGCTCATTCCCAAAATAACCGCGACGACGATGGGGTT